>Ga0256839_1003912_pt1 | contig 14967 bp, 16 predicted proteins | sample 354166metaG_FD_185968 | JGI IMG/M metagenome (GOLD analysis project Ga0256839, IMG submission 185968) | Hydrothermal vent microbial communities from Mid Atlantic Ridge, Atlantic Ocean - 354-166 | ecosystem: Environmental > Aquatic > Marine > Hydrothermal vents | place: Atlantic Ocean: Mid... | reverse complement strand
CCAATTGTAAGCGGAAGATGACCGACATAGCGGCCCCGATCAAGGCCCAAATCATACCCGTGATCAGAAACTGCTTGGCAATCATCTTGTGATCTTGGCTGAAGATGTACTTGGTGATGAAGTTCGAGCGAAATTGATCGCCTTCCTCTTCATGCCCTACGGGCTCTTTCACTATGGATGCAACCTTAATTGCGCCTTCTTCCATGGTGTGAGTGGCATTTACTTGTTGTACAAAAATATGAATGAGTGCTCATTTTTTCCTTTCTTTGAGCAAATGTTTTCAAAATTTTTTGAAAAAAAAGTGATTTTGGCTACATTATAGATAAAAAAATACACCGACAGCTGCACAGCTGTCGGTGTATGAGCTATTTGGGATACGTTTGAAGATCAGATCTCCTCGTACTCGACCTCTTGGGTTGAAGTTTTGGAGTCGAGCTTATGATTAGGTTGTTGCCATGTGCTGGGGGCACATAGCCCCAGAGGGCAACTCACATTGCGCCAGGCCATGAGGCCAACGAGGGCAGCCAATAAAAAGCTCAGGTAGTTGGCTCGTGTCGCACCATCGTAAAGCAACCAGAGGGTCAATGCACCATAAATAACTCGAGTAAGTGTCATGCTTTGTGCAGATTGATATAGTTGATGTCGGTCGAAAGTCAAGGCGTTATTGGCCATTTTGGGCTTGTTGCCAGGCCAGAATACCGCCTTTGAGATTATACACTTTTTTGAATCCTCGACGGGCTAATTCCTGAGCAGCGATGCTACTCCTATGTCCGCTTCGGCAATAGACCAGATAGGTTTTGTCTTTGTCGAGCTTTTCGATTTCCTGTTCAAACAAGGGTTTGTTCGTCACATCAATATTGACTATTTGATCGGATATTTTGCTCTGTGCTACTTCTTGTGGGGTACGTACATCGAGGATGACTACTTCGGGTTGTTGCATCATTTGCTTGAATTGGTCGACGTCGATATCGACAACTTGACCTTGTGGTTCTGGAGTGTTTGTTGTGGTTATTTCGGCCTTTCGTTTGGTTGCACTTTGGGGATTGTTGGGTTGCTGTGCACATGAGCTTTGGAACAAGCCCACGTTCAACACAAACACGAGCAGAATGGTATGTTTCATTTTGTCAGTTTTTTGTGATGAAAAAATTAGATCGGTTAATTAATTGCTTGGCGAATATATGCGAATACTCCACATGCCACGCAAATCGCCTGCTTTATATCCTGTAGCTTGGTCATTGGGGTAGTGTTTTTGTATAAGGGCGTAGTCGTTTGGATCAATTTCTTTTCCTACTGTACCATGGCACTTTAGGCAAAGTGGTTGGGTAAGAATAGGTGCTGCAAATAGCACGGTATCAGGGGTGATGCGTTGGACGACGGGTTGTGGCATGAGCCCTTGCGCCTTTTGCTGTTGCATGCGCTTCAGTATGTTGGCTTCTACTTCATCGGGTGTGTCTTTGGGATTGCGCACTTTGAGTGTAGTGCGCCGTATGCGCGCTTGGTGGATGTGCGAGAGACTGTCGACTATGGGGTATGCTTTGAGCTGGCAGTACTGCACGGCTTCTGCTACACCGCCACGTTGTAAGGCTTGTTTCAGCTCTGTGCTAAGTGCTTGAAAGCTCAAAGCTGCTATTTCGCCTCCTTTTTTCAAAAAGTATGAAGTGTCAAGGGGTACAGCGGAAGGTGTTGTATTTGAACTTGTAGATTGAGGCGTGTTTTCACAACTCGTGAACAAGCTCCCTAAGATGGCAGCTGAAAGAAGTATAGCCAGTAGGTAACGCATATACGTCAAGCTTTTTCGACTTGTGTATGGTGGTTAAGTGCTTCTAATCCTCCTTTCAGGCAATATACGCGTTCAAAACCAGTAAGTGCCATATAGCGGCAGGCTTTTTTGGCGCGCTTGCCGTCTTGACAAAAGACAATGACAGCTCTTCGCTTGTCCAGGCTGTGGACCATGAGATTGAAATTGCCGTCTTCTAAGTTGAAGTGGTAAGCAGGTACAGGAGCAGGATATTGTTGAGTTTCTTCGAGACTGCGTACATCTACCAGATAAGGCTTGTGCAAACTTTGTAGTACTTGGAAAAAGCGCTTCGGTTCGATTACTTGGATGTTAAATGCTTCCATGACGGATAAAGTTGTCGAATAGTGGTTGTAGCCAAACAGAACAAGCCAGTAGTTTAGCTTTTTGAGTAGGAGCCGTTACGGAAGGATTAGTGTGTCATGCGTGGGCTTTCTTTTTGCACAGAAAGCTGGCTGCCGTGGAACCCAAGATTAGTCCCGAGGCAGCCAACATGTTTTTATGTACTGATCAAACAAATCGTGGTGTAGTAGGGTTAGGCCACCTCTTCGATGGCTTTGTCAATAACTTCCTGCGGAATGGTTGTAGGGCAAGCGTATTCCGTTTTAGGTACATCGGTTTTCTCAATCTCGCGCCAGCCACCACGAATATCGATCAGGCTGTGGAATCCTCTGGACTTCAAGATTGAAGTGGTGATGAGCGAGCGGTATCCACCCAAGCAGTGCAGGTAGTACGTTTGGTTGGGGTTGAGTTTGTCCATATTGCGGTTTAGATAATCCAACGGAACATTGATCGCACCTACCACATGTTGGCTCAGGTATTCAGTGGGTTTGCGTACGTCGAGCAGCTGTTCGACTTTGCCTTCTTGATAATCTTTAGCAAACTGACTGGCATCTATGCGGTTGACCGAATCAATTTCCTTGCCTGCTGCCTGCCATGCCTCAATGCCCCCTTTGAGGAAGCCCAGTGTATTGTCATAGCCCACGCGGCTAAGGCGCGTTACGGCTTCTTCTTCGCGTCCTTCAGGTACGATCAGTACAATAGGCTGCATCAAATCTGGGATCAGGGCACCTACCCAAGGTGCAAAGTTGCCATCTAGACCGATAAAGATGGAGCCAGGGATATGCCCTTGTACAAAGTCTTCTTCACTGCGTACGTCGAGCATCAGTGCACCTTCTTGTTCTACTGTTTGTTCGAAAGCTTCAGGAGTAAGGGGGCGCAGTCCTTGATTGAGTACATTGTTGATACTCTGATAGCCCGTTTTATTGAGTTTGGCATTTTTGGCAAAGTACTGTGGCGGGGGTAGCAGGCCTGCGGTTACTTCGTGAATGAATTCCTCTTTGCTCATATCGGCACGCAGGGCATAGTTGGTCTTTTTCTGATTGCCCAGTGTGTCCCATGTCTCTGAGCTCATATTTTTGCCACAAGCTGAACCTGCACCATGGGCAGGATAGACAATCACGTCATCGGGCAATGGCATGATCTTGTTGCGCAAGCTGTCGTAGAGCCAACCTGCCAGATCTTCTTTGGTCAGTTCGCCTGATTTTTGCGCCAGATCGGGGCGGCCCACATCGCCAATGAATAGGGTGTCGCCAGTAAAGATAGCGTAGGGCTTGTCATTTTCGTCGTACAGCAGGTAGCAAGTACTTTCAGGCGTGTGACCGGGAGTGTGTAATACTTGGAACTTTACTTTGCCTACGTGCAGAAATTCACCGTCTTGGGCTTCGTATTTTTCGAATTCAGTCTTGGCATTGGGGCCGTATACGATGGTGGCACCTGTAGCTTTCGCTAAATCCAAATGGCCTGAGACGAAATCAGCGTGAAAGTGTGTCTCGAAGATGTACTTGAGCTTAGCTCCTTCCTTTTCGAGCTTTTCGAGATAGGGCTTGGTCTCGCGAAGTGGATCAATGATGACGGATTCACCTTCGCTTTCAATGTAGTATGCTGCTTCTGCAAGGCAGCCCGTGTACAATTGTTCGACTTTCATGATTAGCTAAATTTTTTTGATTTTAAATCATTGTTACTGCAAAGATGGATTGTTTCAATCGCTCAGAAAGTGATGCGATGCACATAGAGCAACTGCCATAATTGGTGAACTACCAGCCAGCTACATGTTAGGCGCGATCAAGTGAGGGGTGAGTGATTAAAACTGAGTGGGGCCATGAGAGGGAATTGCTGGGCTGTCTCGCGGTTTGCCAAGGAGGAATGCTTCTATATGCCTTCGTGTTAGCTATGGTGAGTGATGGCATGGGGCAATTGGACATGGTACTACAAACTTGTAGCAAGGCACGTATGGATGGTGAGCATGTCATATATGTCACATACGCGAGGGTAGAGTGCAGCATTTTGCGTTGGCAATGAGGTGATTATTGGTCCTTGTAGTAGTACTGAAGTCGAGCTGTACCCCTACCTATTACGGGCACTGGGACATTTGATAGTCGGCACGTGCTGTCTACTTTTGCACTCATAACCCTCGCGTAGGGCAAGTAGGTATAAGCGGGGTACTGTTTTTAAGCAGAGATACTGTCGGCCTGTTGCGCTTGCACCTTAATGGGGAAGGTAAGTACGGGCTGCCAAAGGTGATTGACCACTGCTTCGGAAATGCTTTTCTGGAACAGCCTGCTTAACCCTTTGCGTTGGTGTGTGCCCATCACTACGAAGTCGATACCAGTATCTGCGCTGAAATGGGCAATGCCGCGCTCTACATCGGTATCACAATAAACGTGAAATTGGACGTTGTCGAGCTGATTGGCTTGGGCACAGGCGCGCATGCGGCGCATGGCTTCGCGCGTGGTATCAAAACTGGAAGGAGTGTTGATTTTGAGCAGGTGCAATTCGGCGTTAAAGGCCTTTTGTAGCTCTTTGGGCAACGAGAGATCGACGGGCTGACTGGTGTCGAGAAAATCACTGACGAATACCATTTTGTTCAGCTCCATGCCACTGCGGTCGCATTTGAGCGTCAGTACGGGAACGGGTGATTCTCTGACAATGTGTTGTGCATGTGAGCCGCTGATTAGCTCTTTGGTGCCCGATGCGCCTTCTGTACCCATTACGACCAAATCGATACTTTGGTCTTGGATGTGGTTGAGTATGCCGTGTTCGACGTGATCAATTGTGGACCACACGCGTGCCACGTAGTCTTTTTTGTCAGTAGCCCATTCGAGCAACTTAGCCATGGCTTTGTCGCGCGCTGTGTACAGGTCGTTGTAGTTATAACCTGGTACTTCTTTGAGCTTGCCTTCTTTTGTGAACTCGGCATTAACAGGTGCTGGTACGATATACAGTACGTGTAATTTGGCGCCAGTGGCATCTGCTATCTTTTGTGCGATGCCGTAGGCGTAATCGGCCAGCTCGGAAAAGTTGGTGGGAATGAGAATGCGTTTCATGGCTTTCAGTTTTTATGATGGAACCTATTTGTATCAGTCATACAGTGGAAGTACAGCAATTTTCCATAGGTGCCATCTTTGTGTAGTGCTTCCATGAGAGGCGAGCTGGCGGTACTGGCAGCTAGTGGGTTAGGATGTGCGAAGGTGATTGCGTACTTGTGTCCATGGGCCACCATTCCATGCGGTGACACCGGCTTGCTTGAGGTATTTAGCAGCTATTTCACTGCGTCGCCCAGAAGCACAACACGTGACGATGGGTTTTCCATAGCGTTGCACTTTTTTGATGTTTTGAGGCAATTTGTCCAAGGGAATATTGATTGCACCTTTTACATGCCCTGCTTTGAATTCGGCAGGGGTGCGCACGTCTAACACAATTGCCTTTTGTTTTTTGAGCTCTTCCCAAGGGATCGGTTCAGAGCCAAATAGCTTTTTGAGAAAGCTGAGCATAGTAGCTTTGGTTTGTTTGAGGTGTAATAAAAGAGGGAAGACAGACAGTGGCTACGTAGCCACTGTCTGTAATGATCTCTGTTAGTTTTAGGCAACTTGTGCTTTCAAGTATTCTACTTCTTCAAGGCTACCGCCATTGTATACATGATCGATGCCTTGTGTACGCAAGAAAGCTTCTGCTTGTGCTGAGCGATTGCCCGAGCGGCAATACACTACGATGGGCTTACTCATGCGGCGAAACTCATCTACGTGCTGAAAAATGGTACTTAGCGGAATGTTGATTGCACCATCAATGTGCCCCATAGCGTATTCAAAGGGCTCACGTACGTCTACGAGCGTGGTGCTTTCTTGTGCAAGAATTTTTTTCAGATCCATGATTGTCGTCTTTTAATTTTTGACTGAATGATCGTTCGTTGTGGATAACACAAAGGTATAGGGATAGTTGCGGCCTTGTGGTGACGATAGTCACTTGTTTCTCAGTGGTGTATGTGATAATCGTTACACTATTGCTCACATTACTTGCTTTGGCTTTGGGTCGTAATGGGGGCTTTTTTCTCTATGTTGCGAGGTGTTTTCCCATCAAAAGCGTCTACGGCATCTTGTATCGTGACAAAGAGGTGGTCGATGCCGATTTGTTCTAAAGCATGTGCACGTGTGAGGGCATCGCGTACAGGCCCTTTGAGCCCAACCAAGTAAAAATCAATGCCCTGTTGGCGGAAGTCCTGAATGACGTCGAGTAGGGTATGTACCCCCGTGGAATCTATGTTATTGATACTTTCGGCATCGAGGATAATTGCTTTGAGTTGATCGCCGAGTTGTACTGCATAACTTTCTAGTGTCTCGCGGAAGTGATTGACATTCGCGAAGTACAGCTGGGCATCGAAGCGTATGATGAGCACATCATCGCGTATTTCCAGGTTGTCGAAGCGCTCTACGTTCTTATACACGCGTGTGCCTGGAATTCGCCCCAAACGAGCGATGTGAGGCCGAGTGGTGCGGAAGATGACCATAGCCAACGAAAGAATTACGCCTATGCCAATCCCTTGTTCGATACCCAAGCTCAAAGTGGCTACAAAAGTGATGAGCAACAGTGCCAAGTCGGTGCGATTCGCTTTCCATAGGTGGATGACTTCTTTGTAGTCGATGAGGCCGAACACAGCTACCATGATCACTGAAGCCAGTATGGCCTTGGGCAAGTAGTAGAACAAAGGCGTGAGGAACAGCAAAGTCAGCATGATGAATAGCGCACTGATAATGCTGGCCATCCCCGTTTTGGCGCCCGCCTGATCATTGACCGCGGTGCGTGAAAAGCCACCCGTCACGGGATAAGACTTGAAAAAAGAGCCGCCGATGTTGGCAATACCTAAAGCGATGAGCTCTTGGTTGGGATCTACTTTGTAGTTTTTGTGTCGGGCTTGGATGGCTTTTGCCACAGCAATACTTTCCATGAAGCCTACTAACGAAATGGCAAGTGCTGCCGGCAACAGGGCTTCAATGGTGGCTGCGTCAAACTGCGGCATAGAGAAGCTGGGCAATCCTTTGGGTACCTCACCGACAATTTTCACACCGTAGTCGGTGAGCCCCAAGAGCCAGACAGCTAAAATCCCAAAGACTACAGCCAAGAGTTGGCTAGGCATCGCAGGATGAATGCGCTTGCCCAATAGGATGAGTACAATGCCCAAAATGCCTATAGTGAAAGTCATCCAATTGATGTGGCCAAACTGCTGAATGGCATGCCACAATATTTCGTGAATGTGATGGCTACGCGGAATGTCCACACCAAGTAGGTGTTTCAGTTGGCTCAACCCAATAATGAGTGCTGCAGCGGAAGTGAAGCCACTGATGACAGGGTGCGACAGAAAGTTGACTAAAAAGCCTAGCCGAAAAACGCCCAATCCAAATTGGATGAGACCAACTAACAGCGCCAAAGAAACAGCTAAAGTGATGTAGGTCTCAGTGCCTTGTTCTGCCAGTACGCCTACACCCGCTGCCGTCAGTAAGGATACCATGGCTACAGGCCCTACAGCCAATTGGCGAGAGGTGCCAAATATGGCGTACAGGATCAGAGGTAGGGTACAGGCATATAGACCGTAAATGGGTGGAAGACCAGCAATCATGGCATAGGCCATTCCTTGAGGAATGAGCATCACGCCTACCGTGATGCCAGCAGCTAAGTCGCCAGTGAGCTCTTTTTTGGAGTATTGTGGTAACCATTCAAGGATGGGAACAAACTGTTTTAGGTTCATAACGCAACGGATTATATGAGTGTGAACAGGTGTTATTGATTGTACGCAATGTAAACTTAAAAGTGATAGCGTCCTTAATAGGATTTTGAGCTGATGCAAAGGTCAGGTGAAATGTAGGGGGGGATCGTGATGGCTGTCACAACCTTTTGCCCTGTCATAACGTGTGAGCATATGTAATCGAACATGTCGTGTGGTGGCTAAAGGTGTCTATATATGCCGAATTACTTATAAAGACATTTTGTAGTAGTGTAAAGTCAGGTGTTTTTACAAACACAAAAACCTCATCTTACTGATGAGGTTTTTGTGTGCACCATGTCACAAAAACTTTAGTCAATCAATGCTTCAGCGATGCGTTGAGCGGTCAAGCCCAGTTTTTCGTAGAGTACTTGGTAGGGAGCAGATGCGCCAAAGCGATCTAGTCCGATTACTTTGCCTTCCATACCTACGTATTTCCACCAACAAAGGGTAGCACCTGCCTCTACAGCTACGCGTTTGCGAATGTGCGAGGGGAGCACCTGTTGTTGCCATTCAGCCTCCTGTTGGTCAAACAACTCCGTACAGGGCATGTTGACGATGCGCACTTTGTAGCCGCGTTCGTTGAGCAGTTTTTTAGCCTGTAGGGCCAGAGATATTTCCGAACCACTGGCGATGATGATTCGGTCAAAGCCTTCGTCTTCGCACAGTACATATCCACCTTTGTGAACTAAGGTGGCTGGTGCTAAACCTTGGACTTCGCGAGGGTACACGGGTAACTTTTGACGGGTGAGTACTAGACAGGTGGGTCCAGTACGGTGTTGCAGTGCTAGTTTCCATGCCTCAGCTGTTTCATTGGCGTCCATAGGGCGGATGACGCGCATATGTGGCATGGCACGTAGCGCTGTTAGATGCTCTATGGGTTGATGCGTGGGGCCATCTTCACCCAGACCAATAGAGTCGTGAGTGAGTACATAGATTACTTGTAGCCCCATGAGTGCCGACAGGCGCATAGCCGCACGCATGTAGTCAGTAAAGACGAAGAAGGTACCTCCATAGGGCAACACGCCACCATGCAGTGCTAAGCCATTCATGATAGCGGCCATAGCGTGTTCGCGCACTCCGAAATGAATGTAGCGCCCTTGGCGGTTGGTCGGTGTGAAGGCAGTTTCCCCTTTTGGGAAGGTTTTGTTGGAAGGCGTCAGATCAGCCGAGCCACCTATCAGTGAGGGGATGCGCGGTGCAATGTAGTCGAGCACCTTTCCAGAGGCGGCGCGGGTAGCCATTTGTTCATCTGAAAAGAGCGGTATGTCCAATGCATCGGACGGCACTTCTTTACTAATCGTAGCATCCCATTGTTGAGCACGTACGGGATCAGAGGCCTTGAAGGCCTGCAGTCGTTCGCGCCATTGTGATTCGAGCGCTGCTCCTCGTTGGCGCGTTTCTTCGGCCAGCGATCGTATGGGCTCTGGGATGAAGAACGTTTTGTCGGGCGGCAAGCCCAGTTCACACTTGGTTAGCCGGGCTTCCTCTTCGCCCAAAGGTTCACCATGCACACTGGCAGTGCCCGCTTTGTTGGGGCTTCCATAGCCAATGGTAGTGCGGCACGCAATGAGTGAAGGCTTGTCGGTCACTTCTTGTGCCCAAGAAATGGCCTTTCGGATGGCGTCGTAGTCGTGGCCATTGATGCGTTGTACATGCCAGCCGTAGGCTTCAAATCGCTTGCATACATCTTCACTGAAGGAAAGGGCAGTAGGGCCATCAATGCTGATGCGGTTGTCGTCGTACAATACGATGAGTTTTCCGAGTTTCAAGTGTCCTGCCAGCGAGCAGGCTTCATGGGAGATGCCTTCTTCCATGTCGCCGTCACTGGCGATTACCCATGTATAGTGATCTATGGGCTGATGGGCGTCGTCGTGGAAACGGGCTGCTAGCGAGGCCTCAGCAATAGCCATGCCTACCGCAGTGGCAATACCTTGTCCTAAGGGTCCGGTAGTAGTCTCAACACCGGGTGTATGGCCGTATTCGGGGTGGCCTGGCGTTTGACTGCCCCACTGCCGGAAATTTTTTAGCTCATCCAAAGGCAGCTCGTAGCCAAAGAGATGCAGCAAGCTATAGAGCAACATGCTACCGTGCCCCGCAGAAAGCACAAAGCGATCTCGATCAAGCCATTGTGGATTGTTCGGGTTGTGCTTGAGGAAATCTTTCCACAATACAGCAGCCACATCGGCCATACCCATGGGCATGCCAGGGTGGCCAGATTTGGCTCTTTGCACGGCATCTATGCTCAAGCCGCGAATGGTGTTAGCCAATAGACGCAAGTAGGTTTTGTCCGTAGTAGCTGAATGTGTAGTATGAGCCCTCATGGTCAGTAGCAGGTTTTTAGCGCAAAGCGCAAAAGTGGGGCTAATATCCCAAAATTGAGCGAGGCATTTTGCAAGCCCCCTGCCCGTTGTGCAGAAAAATCCGCCGGCGAATCCAATAGCCACTACTTATTGTTTTTGGCGATGGCATTAAACAACTGGCCTCGGCCTGTATGGATCCGGAAAATGGGTATGGCCACGACATTCAAACAAATGTTTGGACGACTACGCGTGATCAGAAGCTCCACTTACGCGGAAAAGAGAAGAGAAAAAACGCCGAAAGGGATTGACGCATTGACATTTGTGGCTATCTGCTACACTTGACCTTGAGCTCAGCATTTACAGATAGCCATATTTCTCATGTGAATGTCAACCCTCCAAAGAGAAACTGAGATTATTGGTACCCGGAGCGGGACTTGAACCCGCACGGCCCTTACGGGCCACAGGATTTTAAGTCCTGCGTGTCTACCAATTCCACCATCCGGGCATATGGCCTTTCTGGGCTCAAAGATACAGTGTGTGTAGAAACGAAAAAAGCCTCCAAAAATGAAGGCTTTTGAGCGGGAGACGGGACTCGAACCCGCGACCCCAACCTTGGCAAGGTTGTGCTCTACCAGCTGAGCTACTCCCGCATGGCTGGTGCCCTTCTACCGAAGGCGACGCAAATATACAGCAACACTTGTCAAACTGACAAGCATTCTGCCTCAAAAAATGAGGCGAAGGAGATGAACTGCGTGCAAGAAGCTGATTTACAAATTATTGTTATGAAAAAAAGGTTGAAAAATTACTGGGTTTTAATTGATTGATTTTTAGTTATTTGAGAAAAAAGATCCCAGGATAAACTCTGATGATCAGCATGTTGCATAGGTCCCTTCTGTCATAAGATGTAGGATAAACTACTTGTTGGGTGATGGTATGTCCTCTTCATTCGAAAGAGGTATGTGGGTGTTATTCGTTGTATTTTGCTTGTAGCCAATCGAGGAGTTGCCTCAAGCTGTTCTTTTTGTCCTCTTTGTATCTGATGTGGTTGTAAAGTGCATTTTCTTCCGTATAGAGTGTGCACCATTCCATGGGCAACAAGTGGCTAGAGCGTTTAAGGGAGGCGATGTCTAACACCAGCCCAAATGGATGATTCTTTAGTGCATTTCGGAAGGGACGAGGTAGAACTACTGGCTGACTTTTAGTCAGCACTTGGGCAAGGGGGCCTTGAGGTATAAGCCACAATATTTCGTGTTGAATTATCAACAAAGCAATGGGCTTGCCTGTCCGGAAAAAGACATCTCCCACGTCTATCAAGTCTATTTCCCATATATTGTCACTACGTGCTTTGATCAGATAATGTGCTTCCGCAGCAGCCAGCGAGTGACGCAGGGCTGCTATATCCTGAACGTAAAGCCCCCACACCAATCCCTCGTCGGGTTCGGTATAATGCGCGATGAGCAGTTCACCTCCAAAGATTCCTTGGGCCTCTTCTATGGTCAGATGTACTGATTGTAAGATAGACTTGATAAAATCGCGCGTGGCGGGATGTTCGGTCAGCCACTGATCGGTTGTGAGAAGATCAAATGCTAAGGAAATTGCTACATCGACTTTGCCTTTCGGCAAATGGGCAGAGAGGTCGAACTCGGGGGTATCTTTAAAGAGCCGAGCTACAAAATCATCGGACAATTCTTTCTTCAGATGGAAAGTGAGACTTCCCTCAGAGTACCCTCGTGCAAAATCGTACCATCCTGAGAGCCAGTTTCCTTTCAAAGCCTGAGGGGCGATGTCAATCAGGGTAGCTGTGGTGCGTATGCTGGGGTGTTGGCTGGCAAAGTCTAATGACATCCACATGGTGAGATCATGAGAGGCACCCAAAGCCTTTCGTGCGTGTTTTTGGGCACTTAGTGCCTCTTGAGGGTCTAAGTACATCCAGTTTCGAATATCATCTTCCAAGGGGGTGGGCCATCCACTTTGCAAACGCATACCGATATAGGCCACTTGGTTGTTCCAGGCCACGAAGGGCATCTCAGGCTGGCGATCTGCACCTTGGAAATAGGCTATTTGATATCCCCCCTTGTGTGGCTGGATTTCAACAAGCTGGGTGGCAGCGGTTCGTGTAAATGCCAGTGTGTCTTTCAGTGGTAGTGTCCAGACGATAAGCAAAAGAGTAGGGTCGTGTTTTGCTACAACAGAAAATAATGCACAGCGTTTTTGCACATCAATACCTGTGGCAGCTGGATTATCGAGTATGGTGCCCAAAAAGGGCGCGTCCTTTTTTATGGAAGCCAGAAAGTTGCGGTAAAGCGGTTGCTGACGTAATTGTTCAAAATCGGCTTTTTCTAACAGACTTGCCATGTCGAATACACATGCAAAACTGACATTGCCAGGGATGTGGTCCAGTACATCTGGTCGATATACTCCATCTTTTTGACAGGAACTCCAATAAAAGATGCTCAAGCCAAGTGTGGGTATGAGTATGAGGAAAAAAGTTTTTTTCATCGGTGCTTTTTGATGTTTGCACGCTATATAATACGAAATACTAATAGCAGGGAATGTAGTACTTCAAAGAATTATACTCACCTCAAAGTTCCGGTAGTCAAAGGTAATGATTCAAGTCAAATATTTTCAGTATTTCATTGTCTTTAAGAACCACTGAGACTGCCTTCTTTTTTTAACCCAATCCGTGCAATAGAGTGGACTGGGGCTAAAGCTGTAAAGCCCCAAATATCCAGCCAAAGATGTACGCATACAACCAACCACGTTTTGTTCAGGCTGTAAGTCGTCGGTAGTTTTGGGGCTTCACCAAAACTACAAAAAATGTGAAAAGGAAATCGGGAAAGGCCTATCGGGCAGCCTGCTTGAGCGCTACGAGAAGTGCGATAGCATCATCAGGAATTTTTGAAAGCAGCGTGTGTAAAGGCACTTAAATACCCTGACAAATCTTCTTACCTTTTAAACCACAGAGCCAGCAAGAGCTACCCAAAGAGCACAAAGTGAGATGGGTCAAGAGGAATGAATTCTACCTAATTATTACGGATATTGACTGCAGAGCCTAAAATGTCGTTTATCCGACAAAGCGGGCAAATTTTCTAAAAAACACTGGTTTTTATTTATTTATTTATTTGCGCTTGCGAAACATTTTTTAACCTTTAAAATAAAGCAAGCATGAAAAGTTTAGTTGTTTTATTACTTACCTGCATGGGTATGGTAATATTGCCAGATACTCAGTTGGAATTGGATTACCAAGCTATTGAGCAATTAGGTGATACCTGTTCTTTATCTGAGGAAGAAATTGTGAATATAGCCACCTTGCACAATCAAATTCTTCCTTCTGCAATTCAAAATATGGAAGGGAGATCTCTAGAAGATTTATACTCATCTTATAGAGCTTATTTAAGATCAAACTACCCAGAGGGGTACAAGTCCTTTAACTTGGATGTGCGTCTTACGCAAGAATTATTTACCTTTTCTGTGGCTGAGTTTTCTTTTTCTAGAAAGTTGTCTAAAGAGTTTAGAGGGGCTACACAAAAAGCCATTGATGTTGTTTTGGAAGCAAGCTCTTTGGAGGATTTAGAAAGAAATTTAGATAAGCTACTTAGTAGTTCTTTAGTTTTAGAGTTGAATGAATGTGAATTGATGGCAATCCAAGTATTTGCTGAAGTGGCTAAAAAGTCAGCAGTATATTGGATAAAAGGAAATCAGGGGATGTTAAAGTGGGATTTTGGTAAATTCATTTGTGCTGATGCTTTAGGTGCGTATTCGGGTTTTGTGGGTAGTGCTGTACTTGCGCCTGTACCAGGTGCAAATGCCACGATAGCTGTAGCCGCAACCTTTGGTACAGTTTGGGATTCAGCAAGTTATTCTATGTCAGGTAGATGAAAGCTAAAGTATCCAGGGTTGTTGTACAAGTAATCCTGGATGCTTTGTTCTCTAGTCTGCCGACGTTTACGAAAGGTCAAATAAACTCAACTACTTCGCTATGACTATAAATCGCAGCATACTAAGAATATTAAAGGCCATAACACTAAGTTTGAACCTTTTTGCTTTGATTACTCTGTTTGATTATTTATCCGGCACTTCTTTAGAAGAGCAGATCAACCGGAATCTGGCCTGGGGATTTATTACGGGGTTTGGAATCGAGTTTTTGACTCCTGTGGTCCTTGCTTTGTTTTTAAAAAAAAGAGGGAAAGACGTGGAATAAAGAATATGATGTAAGTTCTGCCCGTAATGGGTTTGGGAATTGTTTATTTGCGTTGCGGCCTCCGCCTGCCTTGCAAAGCTTCGCCGCAGCTCGGGCTGCGCCTGCGTTTTGCACCTTAGCGGAAACCACACCGACGGCGTGCTCATTTTTCCAACCCACTTCGCTCCGGCTATGCCCGAAAGGCACCGCAGGGCAAATTTCCATAGAACAGGCCCTAATTGCAGCGGGTGTCAACCCACTGTTTCCATTTTATATCCATGTGCAGCCGCCTTGGCCAGGCCTTGATTTTTTGCTTCTTTTGGGTCAAGCCAAAAGAAGAAGCTTTTTTAGGTTACAGCTAGTAAGCTAAAAAAATTTGTGTTTTATGAAAAACCGCTGTATCTTTTGCAGCGAAGTATATAGAAAACACGCATCCACAGGTGGTAATAACAAAAAAAAAAGACATCGTATTGCGGCTAAACCACGGCTTTCCGAGCAGCCGTTTTGGCATATTTTTTAACCAAAATTTTTTGTCATGAAACGTTTTAATCGTTTTTCTACTGTTAAATGGGGGGGGGTAAAAGCCTCTTCCTGC
>Ga0256839_1003911_pt1 | contig 14968 bp, 27 predicted proteins | sample 354166metaG_FD_185968 | JGI IMG/M metagenome (GOLD analysis project Ga0256839, IMG submission 185968) | Hydrothermal vent microbial communities from Mid Atlantic Ridge, Atlantic Ocean - 354-166 | ecosystem: Environmental > Aquatic > Marine > Hydrothermal vents | place: Atlantic Ocean: Mid... | reverse complement strand
CGGCGACAACGTGCGGCTGGAGGTGGAGCTCATCGCCCCCATCGCCATGGAGGAGGGCCTCCGCTTCGCCATCCGCGAAGGCGGCCGCACCGTCGGCGCCGGCGTCGTCACCAAGATCATCGAGTGAGGGATCGCGGGGCCGCCATGCAGACCCAGCGCATTCGCATCCGCCTGAAGGCCTTCGATCATCGCGTGCTGGACCAGTCGGTGCGCGAGATCGTCGGGACGGCGAAGCGGACCGGGGCGCGCGTGCGCGGCCCCATCCCGCTTCCCACCCGCATCGAGCGGTTCACCGTCAACCGTTCGCCCCACATCGACAAGAAGAGCCGCGAGCAGTTCGAGATCCGCACCCACAAGCGGCTCCTGGACATCATCGATCCGACGCCGCAGACCGTCGACGCGCTCATGAAGCTCGACCTCGCGGCCGGCGTCGACGTCGAGATCAAGGTCTGAAGCCATGGCGCAGCGCACCGGACTCATCGCCCGCAAGCTCGGCATGACCCGGGTCTTCGGGGTGGACGGCAGCCACATCCCGGTGACGGTCCTGCACGTGGACGATTGCGAGGTGGTGGCCGTCCGCACCAAGGAGCGGGACGGCTACACCGCGGTCCAGCTCGGCGCCGGTCGCCGCAAGCCCAAGAACGTCACCAAGCCCATGCGGGGCCATTTCGCCAAGGCCGGGGTGGAGCCCAAGGCCAAGCTGGCCGAGTTCCGCGTCTCCGAGGACGCGCTGCTGCCGGTGGGCGCGCGGCTGCACGTGGGCCACTTCGTGGCCGGTCAGTACGTGGACGTCACCGGCATCAGCAAGGGGCGGGGCTTCGCCGGGCCCATCAAGCGCTGGGGTTTCGGCGGACTCCGGGCCAGCCACGGCGTGTCGCTGGCCCACCGCTCCCACGGCTCCACCGGCCAGCGCCAGGACCCGGGCAAGGTCTTCAAGGGCAAGAAGATGGCGGGCCATTACGGCCACGAGCGGGTGACGGTCCAGAATCTGGAGGTGTTCGGCGTCGATCCCGAGCGCGGCCTGATCCTGGTCAAGGGGGCGGTGCCGGGGCCCAACGGCGGCTGGGTGCTGGTGCGCGATGCCGTCAAGAAGAAACTGCCCAAGGAGGCGCCGTGGCCGGCGGCGCTGGTCCAGGCCGGCGAAGCGATGGAGGTGCACGCCGTCGGCGAGGACGAGGCCGGCGAGGGCGGGGAGTGAGCCATGCAGCTACCCGTGCGGAATCTGCTGGGTGAGGAGGTGGGGACCATCGAGCTGGACGACGCCGTCTTCGGCGTGCCGGTCCGGGTCGACATCCTCCACCGGGTGGTGCGCTGGCAGCTGGCCAAGCGGCGGCGCGGCACCGCCAGCACCAGGACCCGCAGCGAGGTCGCCCGGACCAAGAAGAAGTGGTACCGGCAGAAGGGGACCGGCCGCGCCCGCCACGGCTCGCGCAACGCGCCCATCTTCGTGGGCGGCGGTGTCGCCCACGGGCCCAAGCCGCGGGACTGGAGCCACGACCTGCCCAAGAAGGTGCGCCGGCTCGGGCTCAAGTGCGCCCTCTCCGACCGGCTCAGGGAGGGCAAGCTGCTGGTGCTGGACGAGGCGCGTCTCGAGGAGCCCAGGACGCGGATGCTGGTGGAGCGGCTGCGGCGGCTCGGGGTGGAGGATGCGCTGTTCGTCACCGAGGCGGCGCCGGAGCGCAACTTCTATCTGGCGGCGCGCAACATCCCGCGCATCCAGATCCTGCCGCAGATCGGCGCCAACGTTTACGACATCCTGCGCCACGAGCATCTGGTGCTGACCACGGCGGCGGCCAAGCGGCTCGAGGAGCGGCTGCGATGATCGATCCCCGCTATTACGACATCATCGTCCGGCCCATCGTCACCGAGAAGTCGACCCTGGCCGCGGAGCAGAACCGGGTCGTCTTCGAGGTGCGCAAGGACGCGACCAAGCCGGAGATCAAGAAGGCCGTCGAGGCCATCTTCGGCGTCAAGGTGGAGAAGGTCAACACGCTCATCGTCAAGGGCAAGAAGAAGTACTTCCGCGGCAAGCCGGGCCGGCGGTCCGACTGGAAGAAGGCCTACGTCAAGCTGGCCGAGGGGTACAGCATCGACGTGACATCGGGGATCTGAGGCCATGGCGCTCAAGACCTTCAAGCCCACGAGCCCGGGCCGCCGGCAGCTGGTGCTGGTGGACAGGAGCCATCTGTGGAAGGGCAAGCCGGTGAAGGCCCTCACCGAGGGGCTGACCAAGACGGGCGGGCGCAACAATCAGGGGCGCATCACCGTCTGGCAGCGGGGTGGCGGCCACAAGCGGCGCTATCGGCGGGTGGACTTCCGCCGCCGCAAGTGGGGGATGCCGGCGACGGTGGAGCGGCTGGAGTACGATCCCAACCGTACCGGCTGGATCGCCCTCATCCGCTACGAGGACGGCGAGCTCTCCTACATCCTCGCCCCCCAGCGGCTGCAGCCGGGCGATACGGTGATCGCCGACGAGCGGGTGGAGGTGAAGCCGGGCAACGCCGCGCCCATCGGCAACATCCCCATCGGCGCCATCGTCCACAATGTGGAGCTGAAGCCGGGCAAGGGCGGTCAGCTCGCCCGCGCCGCCGGCACCTACGCCCAGATCATCGGCCGCGACGGCGACTACACCCAGATCCGGCTGATGTCGGGGGAGATCCGGCTGGTGCACTCGCGCTGCATGGCCACCATCGGTGCGGTCTCCAATCCCGACAACAAGAACGTCAATCTGGGCAAGGCGGGACGGCGACGCTGGCTGGGGCGGCGACCGGTGGTGCGCGGCACCGCCATGAACCCGGTGGACCATCCCCACGGCGGCGGCGAGGGGCGCAACAAGGGCAAGCATCCGGTCACGCCCTGGGGCAAGTGCACCAAGGGGATGAAGACGCGGCGCAACAAGCGCACCGACAAGTTCATCCTCCGTTCCCGTCATCTGGCCAAGAAGCGTAGGGGCTGAGCGCCATGCCGCGTTCCGTGTGGAAGGGGCCGTTCGTCGACGGATACCTTCTCAAGAAGGCCGAGAAGGTCCGCGCCTCGGGCCGGAGCGAGATCATCAAGACCTGGTCGCGGCGGTCGACGATCCTGCCCGAGTTCGTGGGGCTGACCTTCGCCGTCTACAACGGCAAGAAGTTCATTCCCGTCTACGTGACGGAGAACATGGTCGGACACAAGTTCGGCGAGTTCGCCCCCACGCGGACCTTCTACGGTCACGGGGCGGACAAGAAGGCGAAGAGGAAGTGAGCCATGGGCAAGCCCAAGAAGCCCCGCCGGCTCGCCGACAACGAGGCCCTGGCGGTCGCCACCATGCTGCGGATCAGCCCGCGCAAGCTCAATCTGGTGGCGGCCATGATCCGCGGCATGGACGTGGGGCGGGCGCTGGTGGCCCTCGAGTTCTGCCGCAAGAAGGCGGCACCGATGGTGAGGAAGACCCTCGAGTCGGCCATCGCCAACGCCGAGAACAACCACGGCCTCGACGTGGACCGCCTCTACGTGGCGGAGGCGAGCGTCGGCAAGTCGCTGGTGCTCAAGCGCTACCGGCCGCGGGCGCGGGGGCGGGTCGGACGCATCCTGAAGCCCTTCTCGCGGCTTCGGATCGTGGTGCGTGAACGCGAGGAGGCGGCCTGATGGGCCAGAAGGTCAATCCGATCGGACTCAGGCTCGGCATCAACCGCACCTGGGACTCGCGCTGGTACGCCAAGCCGCGCGAATACCGGCATCTGCTGGCCGAGGACCTGCGCATCCGCGACTTCCTGGAAAGGCGGCTCAGGCAGGCCGGCATCTCGCGCATCGTCATCGAGCGCCCGGCCAAGCGCTGCCGCATCACCCTCTACACCGCCCGGCCCGGCGTGGTCATCGGCAAGCGCGGCGCCGAGATCGACGCCCTGCGCAAGCGGCTGGCCGAGATGTGCACGGGCGAGGTGACCCTCAACATCGTCGAGGTGCGCAAGCCCGAGTTGGACGCCAAGCTGGTGGCCGAGAACATCGCCCATCAACTGGAGCGGCGGGTGAGCTTCCGCCGGGCCATGAAGCGGGCGGTGCAGGCGGCGATGCGGATGGGCGCCCAGGGGATCAAGGTGGAGGTGGCGGGCCGGCTCGGCGGCGCCGAGATCGCCCGCAGCGAGTGGTACCGCGAGGGACGGGTGCCGCTGCACACCCTGCGCGCCGACATCGACTTCGCCCGGGCGACGGCCGTCACCACCTATGGCACCATCGGCGTCAAGGTGTGGATCTTCAAGGGCGAGATCCTGGAGCACGACCCGATGGCCCACGAGCGGCGGCTGTCGCAGTCGGGTGCCACCCGCGGCGCGTGAGCGAGAGGGGGGATCATGCTGCAGCCGAAGCGGACCAAGTACCGCAAGGTCCAGAAGGGGCGCATCCACGGGCTGGCCAAGGGCGGCACCCGGCTCAACTTCGGCGCCTACGGCATGAAGGCGCTGGAGCCCGAGCGCGTCACCGCCCGCCAGATCGAGGCGGCGCGGCGGGCCATCGTCCGCTGTCTCAAGCGCGCCGGCCGGGTGTGGATCCGGGTGTTCCCGGACAAGCCCGTCACCCGGAAGCCGGCCGAGGTGCGCATGGGCAAGGGCAAGGGCTCGGTGGAGTTCTGGGTCGCCGTGGTGAAGCCCGGGCGGATCCTGTTCGAGATCGACGGGGTGCCCGAGGATCTCGCGCGGCGCGCCATCGAGCTCGGGGCGGCGAAGCTGCCCATCAAGACCAAGTTCGTCTCGCGCAGGACCATGCTCGGAGGCGGCGAGGCATGAAGGCGGCGGAACTGCGCGGCAAGAGCTGGGACGAGCTCAAGAGCCTGCTGCTGGAGCTCAAGAAGGAGCAGTTCAACCTGCGCTTCCAGCAGGCCACCGGGCAGCTCGAGAACACGGCGCGCATCCGCCAGGTGCGGCGGGACATCGCGCGCATCAAGACGATCATGCACGAGAAGGCGCGGGCCCGGAAGGCCGGCCGAGAGGGGTGAGCGGCGATGCCGAGGCGCATTCTGCAGGGCGTGGTGGTGAGCGACGTCAACGACAAGACGGTGATCGTCCGCGTGGAGCGGACGATCATGCACCCGCTCTACAAGAAGTACATCAAGCGGCACAAGAAGTACGCCGCCCACGACCCACTGAACCGCTACCGGGTCGGCGACGTGGTGCGGATCCGCGAGTGCCGCCCCATCTCCAAGACCAAGCATTTCGAGGTGATCTATCCCGAGACCGAGGCGGCCGGCGAGGCCTCGGCGGGAGGTGAGGCATGATCCAGCAGGAAACCGAGCTCGAGGTGGCCGACAACTCCGGGGCCCGGCGGGTGCGCTGCATCCGTGTGCTGGGCGGCTCCAGCCGCAAGTACGGCGGCGTGGGGGACGTGATCGTCTGCTCGGTGAAAGAGGCGATCCCGCGCGGGCGCGTCAAGAAGGGCGACGTGGTCTACGCGGTGATCGTGCGCACCCGCAAGGCGGTGAAACGGCCCGACGGCTCGGCCATTCGCTTCGACCGCAACGCGGCGGTGCTCATCAACAAGCAGGGCGAGCCCATCGGCACCCGCATCTTCGGGCCGGTGCCGCGCGAGCTCAGGGCCAAGCGCTTCATGAAGATCATCTCGCTGGCGCCGGAGGTGCTGTGATGGCGGCGCGGATCCGGAAGGGGGACCGGGTGGTGGTGATCGCCGGCCGCGACAAGGGCAAGGTCGGCGAGGTGCTCAAGGTGCTGCCCAAGGAGAAGCGGGTGATCGTCCAGGGAGTGATGTTGGTGAAGAAGCACCGCAAGCCCTCCCTACGCGATCCGGGTGGCATCGTGATGCAGGAGGCGCCCATCCACGTGTCCAACGTCATGCACGTGGATCCGAAGGACGGCCGGCCCACCCGCATCGGCTTCAAGATCCTCGAGGACGGTCGCAAGGTGCGCTACGCCAAGCGCTCCGGCGAGCTGATCGACCGCTGAGGGACAGGGCGATGGCGCGACTGAAGCAGCATTACGAAGAGGTCCTCAAGCCGCGGCTCATGGAGCGCTTCGGCTACGAGAACGTCATGCAGGTGCCGAAGCTGGAGAAGATCGTGGTCAACATGGGCGTCGGCGAAGCGGTGGCCGACCGCAAGAAGATCGACGCCGCGATGCAGGACCTCGCGAAGATCACCGGCCAGTGGCCGGTGGTGTGCAGGGCGCGCAAGTCGGTGGCCAACTTCAAGGTCCGTAAGGGCATGCCCATCGGCTGCAAGGTCACCCTCCGGCGCGAGCGCATGTACGAGTTCCTCGACCGGCTGATCCACATCGCCCTGCCGCGGGTGCGGGATTTCCGCGGCCTGTCGCCCCGGAGTTTCGACGGACGCGGCAACTACGCACTCGGTCTGCGGGAGCAGATCGTCTTCCCGGAGATCAACTACGACGAGGTGGACGAGATCCGGGGCATGGACATCGTCATCTGCACGACGGCGAAGACCGACGAGGAGGCGCGGGCTCTTCTCGAGGGATTCAACATGCCGTTCCGCCAGAGGTGAGGAGGTCTTCGCATGGCGAAGAAGAGTGCCATCGAGAAGAACAAGCGGCGCATGCGGTTGGTGGCGAAGTACGCCGGAAAGCGCGCCGAGCTCAAGGCCATCGTCAAGGATCGCAGCCGCGATCCGGAGGAGCGCTTCGAGGCGATGCTGAAACTGGCCAAGCTGCCACGCAACAGCTCGCCGGTCAGGGTGCGCAACCGCTGCATGCTCACCGGCCGTCCACGTGGCTACTACCGGCGCTTCGGGCTCTCCCGCATCGCGCTGCGCGAGCTCGCCTCGGAGGGCAAGCTGCCGGGCGTGGTGAAGGCGAGCTGGTAGGGCGGGGACACGGCCATGACCATGAGCGATCCCCTCGGCGACATGCTGACCCGCATCCGCAACGCCCAGCGCCGCCACAAGCCGACGGTGCGGGCGCCGGCGTCGCGGCTCCGGGCCGGCGTGCTGGACGTCCTCCGGCGCGAGGGCTACATCCGCGGTTATCGGGTGATCGAGCTCGGCCGCAACAAGCGGGAGCTCGAGATCGAGCTCAAGTACCACAATGGCGAGCCGGTGATCCGCGAGATCCGCCGGGTCTCCAAGCCGGGACGGCGGGTCTATTCGGGCGTGCGGGAGCTGCCGCGGGTCTACAACGGCCTCGGCATCGCCATCCTCTCCACGCCCAGGGGCGTGCTGTCGGACGCGGAGGCGCGCCAGCAGCGGGTCGGCGGCGAAATCCTCTGCACGGTGTTCTGACCATGTCGCGAATCGGCAAGAAACCGATCCCGCTGCCGGCCGGTGTCGAGGTGACCGTCGAGGGACAGGTGGCCCGGGTCCGGGGGCGGCTGGGCGAGCTGGTGCAGGAACTGCCGCGGGAGGTGGAGCTGCTGCGCGAGGACGGGGTCCTGCACGTGCGGCCGCGCGTCGAGGGCAAGCGGGCGCGCGCCATGTGGGGCCTCGCCCGCAGCCTCGTGGCCAACATGGTGCAGGGGGTGAGCGAGGGCTTCACCCGGGAGCTCGAGATCTCCGGCGTCGGCTATCGCGCCCAGTGCGACGGCAAGTATCTGCGCCTGCAGCTCGGCTACAGCCACGACATCGTCTATGCGGTGCCGCCGGACGTGAAGATCACCACCCCCCAGCCCACCCGCATCGTGGTGAGCGGAGCGGACAAGCAGCGGGTGGGGCAGGTGGCCGCCGAGATCCGCGCCTTCCGCAAGCCCGAGCCCTACAAGGGCAAGGGGATCCGCTACGCGGACGAGGTGATCCTCCGCAAGGAAGGGAAGAAGAAATAAGCCATGGTCAAGCCCAAGGAGCGCTTCGAGCGGCGCAAGCGGCGGACCCGCTGGTGGGTCCGCCGGCTCGCCGGCGGCAAGCCGCGGCTGTCCGTCTTCCGCTCGCACAAGCACATCTACGCCCAGATCATCGACGACGAGCGCGGTCACACGCTGGTGGCGGCCTCCACCCTCGACCGCGAGCTGCGCGAGCGCCTGCCCAAGGGCAGCGACAAGGCCGCGGCGCGCGAGGTGGGTCTGCTCGTGGCCCGGCGGGCGCGGGAGGCGGGCATCGAGCAGGTGGTGTTCGATCGCGGCGCCTACAAATACCACGGCCGGGTCAAGGCGCTGGCCGACGGGGCGCGCGAGGGCGGTCTCCGGTTCTGACGGTGGAGTGACGGAGCATGGCACGGGGTCGCGGTGGCGACGAGCGGGAGCGCCAGGAGGTCGAGATCATCGACCGCTTGGTCTCCGTCAACCGGGTGGCCAAGGTGGTCAAGGGCGGCCGCCGCTTCAGCTTCTCGGCGCTGGTTGTGGTGGGCGACGGCAAGGGCCGGGTCGGCTTCGGGACCGGCAAGGCGCGCGAGGTGCCGGAGGCGGTGCGCAAGGCCACCGAGGACGCCAAGCGCAACATGATCCGGGTGCCGCTGCGCCAAGGCCGCACCCTCCACCACGACGTGCAGGGCCATTTCGGGGCCGGCCGGGTGATCCTGCGCAGCGCGCCGCCCGGCACCGGCATCATCGCCGGCGGTCCCATGCGCGCGGTGTTCGAGGCGCTGGGGGTGCAGGACGTGGTCTGCAAGTCGCTGGGCAGTTCCAATCCCCACAACATGATCCGCGCCACCTTCGACGCCCTGTCCAAGTGCGTGTCGCCGCGTATGGTGGCGGCCAAGCGCGGCAAGCGCGTCTCCGAGATCGTCGGCCGCCGTCAGATGGTCGAGGCACGGGAGTGAGGCCCATGGCCGGCAAGCTCAGGGTCACCCGCATCCACAGCCCCATCGGGCGCAAGAGGGACCAGAAGGCGACGCTGATCACGCTCGGGCTCCGGCGCAACCATCAGACGGTGGTGGTGCCCGACACCCCCGCCTTCCGCGGGCGCATCGAGAAGGTGCGGCATCTGGTGCGGGTCGAGCGGATCGAGGACTGAGGAGCCTGGACCATGCGACTCAACGAACTGCGAGATCGTCCCGGCGCCTCGCGCCCGCGCAAGCGGGTGGGCCGCGGGCCCGGTTCCGGTCTCGGCAAGACGGCGGGCCGGGGCCACAAGGGCCAGAAGGCGCGCTCGGGCGGCGCCCGGCGCACCTTCGAGGGCGGTCAGATGCCCATCTACCGCCGCCTGCCCAAACGCGGCTTCCGCAATCCCTTCAAGGCCGAATACGCGGAGCTCAACCTCGACCGGCTGCAGCTCGCCATCGACAAGGGCAGGCTCGACCCCGGCGAACCCATCACCCCGGAGAAGCTGGTGGCGGCCGGGGTGATCCGCCGTCTCAAGGACGGCGTGCGACTGCTGGGACGGGGCGAGCTGAAGCAGCCGGTCACCATCGAGGTGACGGGGGCGTCCCGGCGTGCCATCGAGCGGGTGGAGAAGGTCGGCGGGCGGGTGATCCTGCCGGGTGCCGGCGCGGACGCTTCCGCCTGACGGAGAGGGGTCATGGCATCGGTCGCCGAGCAACTGGCCGCCAACATCAACTGGGGCGTCCTCGCCAAGGCGACGGAGCTCAAGAAGCGGCTGTGGTTCACGCTCGGCTGCCTCGTGGTCTACCGCATCGGCACCTACATCCCGCTTCCCGGCATCGACGCCGAGGTGATGGCCCAGATCTTCGCCCAGCAGGCCGGCGGCATCCTCGGCATGTTCAACGTTTTCGCCGGCGGCGCGCTGGAGCGGATGTCGGTCTTCGCCCTGGGCATCCTCCCCTACATCTCGGCGTCCATCATCATCCAGCTCATGACCGCCGTCTCGCCCACCCTGGAACAGCTCAAGAAGGAGGGCGAGGTCGGCCGCCGCAAGCTCAACCAGTACACCCGCTATCTGACGGTGGCGCTGTCCGCCTTCCAGGCCTACGGCCTCGCCCTGGGCCTCGAGGCCATGCAGGGCCCCTCCGGGAGCGCCGTCATCGATCCCGGCTGGTTCTTCCGCGCCACCACCGTCATCACGGTGGTGGGCGGCTGTCTGTTCCTCATGTGGCTGGGGGAACAGATCACCCAGCGGGGCGTGGGCAACGGCATCTCCCTCATCATCTACGCCGGCATCGTCGCCCAGATCCCCTCGGCGCTGGCGGCGCTGCTGGAACTGGGCCGCACCGGCGCCATGTCGCCGCTGGCCATCGTCGTGTTCCTGGTGGTGGCGGTGGCGGTGACGGCCTTCGTGGTCTTCATGGAGCGGGCCCACCGGCGCATCGTGGTCCAGTATCCCAAGCGCATGGTGGGTGGCGGCCGCATGGTGGGCGGCGAGGCCACCCACATGCCCATCAAGATCAACATCAGCGGCGTCATCCCCATCATCTTCGCCAGCTCCCTGCTGCTGCTGCCCTCCAGCGTCGGCGGCTTCACCGGCGGACAGGGGCCGGACTGGCTGCTCACGGTGACGGCCCTGCTGGGGCCCGACCAGCCGCTCTATCTGCTCCTGTACGCGGCGCTGATCGTGTTCTTCGCCTTCTTCTACACATCCATCATCTTCAATCCCAAGGAGACGGCCGAGAACCTCAAGAAGCACGGCGGCTTCATCCCCGGCATCCGTCCGGGCGAACGGACCGCCCGGTATCTGGACTACGTCATCACCCGCCTCACGGTGGTGGGCGCCATCTATCTCGCCGCGGTGGCGGTGCTGCCGCAGATCCTCATCTCCCGCTACGGCCTGCCCTTCTTCTTCGGCGGCACCAGCCTCCTCATCGTGGTGTCGGTGACCATGGACACGCTGGCGCAGATCCAGTCCCACCTCATCGCCCACCAGTACGAGGGGCTGATCCGGAAGGCGAGACTGCGGGGAGCGCGTCGATGAACCTGATCCTCTTCGGACCGCCGGGGGCGGGCAAGGGGACCCAGGCCGCCCGCCTGGTGGCGCGGCACGGCCTCGCCCACGTCTCCACCGGCGACATGCTGCGGGCGGCGGTGGCGGCCGGCAGCGAGCTGGGACGCCGGGTCGGGGAGATCATGGACCGCGGCGAGCTGGTCCCGGACGAACTGATCCTGGCCCTGGTGCGCGAGCGCCTCCAGCAGCCGGACTGCGCCCGCGGCTTCGTCCTCGACGGCTTTCCCCGCACCCGCGCCCAGGCCGAGGCCCTCGACCGGCTGCTGGCGGAGCTGGGCCGCGCCCTGGATGCGGTGATCGCCCTCGACGTGCCGGACGAGGTGCTGATCTCGCGCATCGAGACGCGGATCCGCGAGACGGGCGGGGCGCGCAGCGACGACAATGCGGAGACGCTGCGGCGGCGACTGGAGGTCTACCATGCCCAGACGGCGCCGCTTCTGGACTACTACCGCGACCGGGGCCTCCTATATGTGATCGACGGCACGCGCTCCATCGACGAGGTGACGCGGGCGATCGAGGAGGTGCTCGGCCGCATCGGCAAGGAGACGGGCTGACACCGCGCGGCCTCGGAGGGGACCGCGCCGGTCGAGGAGGAGGAACGGACGGTGGCGCGTATCGCCGGTGTCAACATTCCCAGCCAGAAGCCCATCTGGGTGGCGCTGACCTACATCTACGGCATCGGTCCGAGCACGTCGAAGAAGATCCTGGGCGAGCTCGGGATCGACCTGCAGCGGCGGACCCAGGAGCTGAGCGAGGCGGAGATCGCCCGCATCCGCGAGAAGATCGACCGCGAGTACAAGGTCGAGGGCGACCTGCGCCGCGAGGTGGCCATGAACATCAAGCGGCTGATGGACCTCGGCTGCTATCGCGGGCTCCGCCACCGCAAGGGGCTGCCGGTGCGGGGTCAGCGCACCCACACCAACGCCCGCACGCGCAAGGGCAAGTCTCGTCCCATCCCCGGCAAGAAGAAGGCGAAGAAGTAATCAGCCATGGCCAAGCCCAGAGAGAGCCGCGTCAAGCGCCGCGAGCGCAAGAACATCACCAACGCCGTCGCGCACGTGAGCGCGACGTTCAACAACACCATGATCACCATCACCGACCCCCAGGGCAACACCATCGCCTGGGCCAGCGCCGGATCGCAGGGCTTCAAGGGCTCGCGCAAGTCCACGCCCTTCGCCGCCCAGGTGGCGGCCGAGGCGGTGGCCCGCAAGGCCATGGAGCACGGCGTGCGCAATCTCGAGATCAACGTGCGCGGCCCCGGCTCCGGACGCGAGTCGGCGCTGCGGGCGCTGGCGGCGGCCGGCTTCAACATCACCGTGGTGCGGGACGTGACGCCCATCCCGCACAATGGCTGCCGGCCCCGCAAGCGGCGCCGCGTCTGACCTCCGGACGCCGCCGCCCGGGACCCGGGCGCAGGGGTCGCACGGACCGGATCCGGCGGCCCGTTCCGTCGTGTCGAACCCGGAGCCGAAAACGAAGTGAGGGACTCGTGATCCAGAAGAACTGGCAGGACCTGATCAAGCCCCAGCGCGTGGACATCGTGCCGGGGCGCCGCGCGGATCGCGAGGCGACGGTGATCGTCGAGCCGCTCGAGCGCGGTTTCGGCGTCACCCTCGGCAACGCCCTGCGGCGGGTGCTGCTGTCCTCGCTGCAGGGGGCGGCCATCACCTCGGTGCAGATCGACGGCGTGCTGCACGAGTTCTCCACCATCCCCGGGGTGCGGGAGGACGTCACCGACATCGTCCTCAACCTCAAGACCCTGCCCCTCAAGATCCACGGCGAGGGCAGCAAGCGCCTCTACCTCAAGGTGGAGGGGCCGGCGGTGGTGACGGCGGGGATGATCGAGCACGGCCACGACGTGGAGATCGTCGACCCCGACCACTTCATCTGCCACGTGGACGAGGGGGGACGCCTCTCCATGGAGATGTCGGCCACCACCGGCAAGGGCTACGTGCCGGCGGCGCAGCTCAAGAGCGAGGACGCGCCCATCGGCCTCATCGCCGTGGACGCCATCTTCAGCCCGGTGCGCAAGGTGGCCTACAAGGTGGAGAATGCACGCGTCGGTCAGCAGACCGACTACGACCGGCTCACCCTCCAGATCGAGACCGACGGCTCGGTGACGCCGGAGGAAGCCCTGGGCTTCGCCGCCCGCATCCTCCAGGACCAGCTCCAGCCCTTCATCACCTTCGAGGAGCCCCACCTCGCGCTGCAGCCGGCCGAGCGCAAGCCGGAACTGCCCTTCAACCCCAATCTGCTGCGCAAGGTGGAGGAGCTGGAACTGTCGGTGCGCAGCATGAACTGCCTCAAGAACGACAACATCGTCTACATCGGCGATCTGGTGCAGAAGACCGAGGCGGAGCTGCTGCGCACGCCCAACTTCGGGCGCAAGTCCCTCAACGAGATCAAGGAGGTGCTGGCGCAGATGGGGCTCCACCTCGGCATGGAGGTGCCGGGCTGGCCGCCCGACAACATCGAGGAACTCGCGCGCAAGCTCGAAGAACACATGTGAGAGGGGACAACCGACAGCCGGCGAGGGCCCGACGTCATGCGTCACCGGAAACGCGGCCGCAAGCTCAACCGCACCTGGAGCCACCGCAAGGCGCTCCTGGCCAATCTCACCCGGGCGCTGGTGGAGCACGAGCAGATCGTCACCACCCTGCCCAAGGCCAAGGAGCTGCGCCCCTTCGTGGAGCGGCTCATCACCCTGGGCAAGCGGGGAGACCTGCACGCCCGACGCCTGCTCGTCGCCCGCACCCGCTGCGAGGAGACGGCCCGCAAGATCGTGGAGGTGCTGGCCCCGCGCTTCCGTGAGCGTCCCGGCGGCTACACCCGCATCCTCAAGGCCGGCTACCGCAAGGGCGACGACGCGCCGGTGGCGGTGATCGAGTTCGTGGAGCGCGATCCCGAGGCGCGCGGACGGCGCGATCGGGAGCGCCTGAAAGCCCGGAAGGAGGCCGAGGCGGCCGGCAGCGAGGCGGCGGCCTGAAGCGGAGGCACCACGGGGACGGACGACGGAAGGCCGGGGCCGTCCCCGGCCTTCCGTCGTTCGGGAGACGGGGCGGTGAGCGGCGATCTCTTCGGTGGGAAGCCGGAAGGCAGAACGGAGGAGCCCAGGGGGCACGGGCGGCCATCGCCGCGGGAGGCGCCGGACCGGCCGCTGGCCGACCGGCTGCGCCCCGACCGCCTCGAGGAGCTGGTGGGCCAGGACCATCTGCTGGCGCCGGATGCCCCCCTCGGGCGCATGCTGGCGCGGCGCCGCCTCGCCTCCATGATCCTCTGGGGGCCGCCCGGCTCCGGCAAGACCACCCTCGCGCGACTGCTGGCCGCGGCCGTGGGCGAGCCCATGCTGGAACTGTCGGCGGTGATGTCGGGAGTGGCGGATCTGCGCCGCGCCTTCCAGGAGGCGCGGCGGCTGCGGGCGCGGGGGCGCCGGCCGATCCTGTTCATCGACGAGATCCACCGCTTCAATCGCGCCCAGCAGGATGCGCTGCTCCACGAGGTGGAGGACGGCACCGTCACCCTCGTCGGCACCACCACCGAGAACCCCAGCTTCGCCCTCAACCCGGCCCTGGTCTCGCGCTGTCACGTGCTGGTGCTGCGGCGGCTTTCGGCGGAGGATCTGGCGCGGATCCTGGCGCGGGCGGAAGAACGGCTGGGCCGGCGGCTGCCGCTCAGCGACGGGGCGCGCCGGGTCCTGTTGGAGCTCGCCGACGGCGATGCCCGGGCGCTCCTCAACATGGTGGAGGCACTGGCGGATCTGCCGGAAACGCCGGTCCTCGCGCCGGAGGCACTGGGGCGGATCCTGCGGCGGCGCGTGCCCGTCTACGACCGCCAGTACGAACAGCACTACAATCTGATCAGCGCCCTCCACAAGTCGGTGCGCGGCTCCGATCCCGACGCCGCCCTCTACTGGCTCGCGCGGATGTTGGAGGCGGGGGAGGATCCCCGCTATCTCGCCCGTCGGCTGATCCGCATCGCCTACGAGGACGTGGGTCTCGCCGACCCGATGGCGGCGGTGCACGCCGTCGCCGCGGCCGAGACCTACGAACGGCTGGGCTCGCCCGAGGGCGAACTGGCGCTGGCCCAGGTCACCGTCTATCTCGCCCTCGCGCCCAAATCCAACGCCGTCCACCGTGCGTACGACCGGGCGAGGGAGTCGGCGCGCCGCCACGGTTCGCTGCCGCCGCCGCTGCACATCCTCAACGCGCCCAC
>Ga0256839_1003910_pt1 | contig 14977 bp, 12 predicted proteins | sample 354166metaG_FD_185968 | JGI IMG/M metagenome (GOLD analysis project Ga0256839, IMG submission 185968) | Hydrothermal vent microbial communities from Mid Atlantic Ridge, Atlantic Ocean - 354-166 | ecosystem: Environmental > Aquatic > Marine > Hydrothermal vents | place: Atlantic Ocean: Mid... | reverse complement strand
CCCCATGGCTTTGGGGCGGACCCGGGGACGGGTCGCGCTACCACTGCTCCGCCGTCGCAGCGGCGGAGCTCCGGTCCCGCCTGGCGGCGGGCTCGGGGCCGCTTCGGCCCGGGAGGGCCGAAGCGGCGAGAGAGAGCGCGCCCCATTGGCCATTCCGCGACGGGCGGGCGTTTTTCTCGCTCGGCGGGAGGTCATTTCTCCGAGCGCTTCCTTGCCGCCAGCGGTTTGGGGCGGACCCGGGACCGGGTCGCGCTACCACTGCTCCGCCGTCGCAGCGGCGGAGCTCCGGACCCGCCAGGCGGCGGGCTCGGGGGCCGCTTCGGCCCCGCGGCCGAAGCGGCGAGAGAGGGCGCGACCCATTTGGCCTTCCCCCCGACGGGCGGGCGTTTCTTTCGGTCGGCGGGGGCCATTAGCGCCGGCGCCTCCTTGGCGCCAGCGCTTTGGGGCGGACCCGGGGCCGGGTCGCGCTACCAATGCTCCGCCGTCGCAGCGGCGGAGCTCCGGTCCCGCCAGGCGGCGGGCTCGGGGCCGCTTCGGGCCCGCGGCCGAAGCGGCGAGAGGCGGGCGCGCGCCATAGGGAATTCAGGCCACGGCTGGGCTTCCCTTTGCTCGACGGGGGCCGTTTTTGCCGACGCTTCCTCGGTCTCGGCGCTTCGGGGCGGACCCGGGGCCGGGTCGCGCTACCAATGCTCCGCCGTCGCAGCGGCGGAGCTCCGGTCCCGCCTGGCGGCGGGCTCGGGGCCGCTTCGGCCAGCGGCCGAAGCGGCGAGGGAGGGCGCGCACCCATTTGGCCTTCCCGCGACGGGCGGGCGTTTCTTTCGGTCGGCGGGGGCCATTAGCGCCGGCGCTTCCTTGGCGCCAGCGCTTTGGGGCGGACCCGGGCCGGGTCGCGCTACCGCTGCTCCGCCGTCGCAGCGGCGGAGCTCCGGTCCCGCCGGGCACCGGGCTCCTGGCCGCTTCGGCCCGGGAGGGCCGAAGCGGCGAGAGAGGGCGCGACCCATTTGGCCTTCCCCCGACGGGCGGGCGTTTCTTTCGGTCGGCGGGGGCCATTGGCGCCGGCGCTTCCTTGGCGCCAGCGCTTTGGGGCGGACCCGGGCCGGGTCGCGCTACCAATGCTCCGCCGTCGCAGCGGCGGAGCTCCGGACCCGCCGGGCGGCGGACCCGGGACGGGTCGCGCTACCACTGCGCCGTCGCCGGCGCGGCGGCGGTCCGCCGCCCCGTCGTCCCGCCCGGCGGCGGGCTCGGGGCCGCTTCGGGCCAGCGGCCGAAGCGGCATCGGGAGGGCGCGCCCCCTTGCCGATCCTGCGACGGGCCGGCTTTTTTTCGCTCGGCGGGGGCCGTTATTGCCGGCGCTTCCTTGGCGCCAGCGCGTTGGGGCGGACCCGAGGACGGGTCACGCTACCACTGCTCCGCCGTCGCAGCGGCGGAGCTCCGGACCCGCCGGGCGGCGGGCCCGGGGCCGGGTCGCGCTACCACTGCGCCGTCGCCGGCGCGACGGCGGTCCGCCGCTCCCTTGGTCCCGCCAGGCGGCGGGCTCGTGGCCGCTTCGGCCCGGCGGCCCGAAGCGGCACAGGTCCGAACCGCGGGCCTTAAGGCAGAGCGGGGCGGGGCAGCAGCAAGGAAAACTCGCCCCCGGCGCGCGCTTGACAAGCTCCGCCGTTCCCACAACCATTACCATGCTTGCCACAAGCCGTGGAAAGAGCCGAAAAACCATCGGCTGTGGAACCGACGCGGACACGGACAGAGAAGCCAACGCGGGTGGGTTATGCCTCACACGAAATCGGCGAAAAAGCGGCTGCGCCAGAATAAGAAGCGTCAGGCTCGTAACCGAGCCGTCAAGCATACGATCAAGACCTTCATCCGCAAGGTGCGGGCCGCCGTCGAAGCGCAGAATCTTGAGGACGCGGACCGCTACTATCGAATCGCGGTCAAGAAGATCGACAAGGCGTCCGCTCGACGGATCATCCACCCAAACAAAGGCCGACGACTCAAGAGCCGCCTGGGCAAATGGTTGCATGCTCTGCGGCAGGCCGTGGCCAGTCAAACTACCGAAGCCAGCTAGCCTCCCAGACGGATGCGAGCGCCTTACGGAGTCGCTAGGCGCAGGGGGTTGGCACCGCCGCCCCTGGACAGATCCGGTCCGACGGCCGTAGGCTACCCCGCCTCCATGCCCAGTGCTGGTTGGCTACAGTGGAGTAGCTCCAGCGCCAGGCAGTCGGTCCCGCATGGCTCACAGCGGGTGGATCGGTCGGCGTTGTGCTATTGATGGGCCCGGAAGTGGCGGGTGGCCCCCGCTTTCTCCCCTGATCCGCACCAACGGTCCATCTGACTGCTCTTCGCATCCGATATGCGCAAGCACCAAACGATCTTTGCCGATGCGCACGGCGGTCGCCTTCGACACTGTATTCGTGAGCGTCCGGCACCGGGCGCAATCACCGTCGAAGATGAGCAGCACGTGCCTGCGCTCACGCAAGATCTGAGCCGCCTCGGTATGGGTGATCCTGCGAAGGGGGCGATCACCGTAATAGATCAGATGTTCGATCCGGCCCGACAGGGCGTAGACGGGAATCCCGCGGGGCAGTTTTTCCGCCAAGCGTCGCAACTCCGAAACGACGATATATCGGTCCGGTGACCAGAGCAATCCGCACGCTACTCCCGTGGCGAGCACCGCTGCCGTTCCTGCGAACAGTCCCCCGAGGGGGACAAGCGGCCGGGGCAACGCAGCTCGCACGTAGGCGATTCCCAGACCAACGGCGCCGCTGATCACGCCGACGACCACCGCGATCACTGCCGTGGAGTCTACGATCCCGATCTGGGCGAACTGCCAGGCTCGGAAAAGCACTACCCCCGCCAGCACTCCAACCAGTGCGACGTGCAGTCGGATCACTCGGTCCAGCGGTAACGGCCGTCCCATGAGCCAGCGACCCGACAGGACCACCGAATGGAGGGCATAGCCGGTGAGGCTGAAGGCCGCGCCGAGCGACGGCAGCAGGTAGTACGCACGCTGACCTCGGGAGCAACCGAGGATGAGGGCCGGGACCACGACGGCGAACCAGCAGATACACACGCCGACCGGAAGCTGCCGCAGTCGACGCACAGCCCAAACGAACGCCAGGACAACGACGATGCTCCAGGGGGCGGTCAGTTGCACCAGTGCCCAGAAATAGTAAAAGCGGAACAGGTACAGGATCCCCTCCGCGCCCCCCGTTCGATAAAAGAGCTCTCGGTACCAGAAACCGAAGAGATTCGGGACCCGAACGCTCAATGGGAGAACATACGCGACCACGATCGCAGCCGCAAGCAAGCATCCAAGAGCCGGGCACAGCAGCATGCGCACGCGACGAAAATCTCGCCACCGATACCACCCGGCGACGCCTAGGGCGAGGACGAGGAAGAGCGGGTAGTGCGGTCCCTTGGCGAGCGTTGCAAATCCCAGGAACCCCCAGCCGAGCAGCGACCAGATGATCCGCGTCCGCCCCCCGCTGTTGTTCGTCTCGTCTGGCCTCTTCGCCGCGATCACAAAACACAGTAGACTTGCCGTACACAAAGTGGCGTACACCATTTCCGGACGGGCGTTGTGAGACCAGGAGACGAGTCCGTTGCTGGTGGTGACCGCCGCGGCAGCGAGCAGCGCGGCGTTAGGGCTGTGCGTCAGTTGCAGCGTGAGCGCTGCGGTGAGCAGGACGAGCAGCCAGCCGGACAGGGCGGATGGCAAGCGAGCGGCGAAAGCGGACACGTTCTCCGCAGGATTTTCGCCACACAGAAGGGCAGCCCCCGCGGCCAACCAGTAGTTGAGTGGCGGCTTCTGCAGACGTGGTGTCCCACCGAAATAGGGAACCACCCAGTCCCCACGCCGACTCATTTCGACCGCCGTTCTCGCCACATAAACCTCGTGTTCGTCCAGCGGCCGTCGGTCCGTGTTGCCAAGAACGGCGAGCATGAGAGCCAGCAGGAACCACGCGACAGCGGCCAGGGCCAACAACCGCGGTGGAACAGCCTGGAAAGCTTCGCCGCTTGCGCGATCGCTCGTGGGCGTCATGAGCCTTCTCTCGGTTGGACTGCCGGCAAAGTGGTGCAGCAACCTCGGTTGGTATTGCCGATCCTATTACCGAATTAGTTGTCAGCGGTCAAACCCAATTGGACAGATGCTGTGCTTGTGCGGCCGCGTAACAGACCGGAGAGCTGGCCAACGGCATGGGGCCAAGCCTGCTCCGCGTGCGGCCGATGGTTCCACGTAGACTGATGTGTTGTGCGCAGCGGTTGGCCCAGCATTCCTGGAGGGCAGAGTGGGATGGGTTTGGTTCTGGTCACAGGAGCCACGGGCGAGGTCGGCAGGCTGGTTGTGCCCCATTTGCGCCAGAAATTCCCCCTTCGTCTTTTGTCGCGAAGGCCGCAACCTGGGTCGGAGTGGGTAGCTGCGGATTTAACCTGCTTGGATGACCGCTTGCTGCGAGCTATGGAGGGGGTGGACTGCGTGTTGAACCTGGCCATTGCCACGGGTCACACCGGAGTCTACGAGGATGATGCATTCAATGCAGAGCGGTTTCGGGTGAACGTGTATGGAACGTACGCTCTGTTCGAGGCTGCCCGCTGCCGCGGGGTGCGCCGCGTCGTGCATTGTTCCAGCCTGATGGTGCTGTGGGGGTATGGCAAGCCCGAGCCGGGAAAGCTGGTTCCCGGCGATGCTCCGCCCAAACCGGCGGGTACTTATGCACTGACCAAGGCACTATCCGAGCAGGTGGCGCAGTACTTCGCGGAGACGGCCGGAATGGAAGTGCTGGTGATCCGAACGGCCGCGCCCCTTGTCCCCGACGACCCCCGTTGGCGCGAGATCCCGGTGCCGCCTCAGCGCGTACCGGTCGTGGATCTGGCCAGGGCGTTCGAGCTGGCCGTTACCTGCCCCCTCGATGGGTTTGCGGTGGTTACGATTGTGGGGGAGTCATCGAAGCGGATGTGGGACCTTGAGCCGGCGCGCCGCGTGCTCGGTTACGAACCATCCGTGCGCCTGGACGACCTGGGGCTTAGGTTGGGCGATCCGTTCGTGGTGCCTGAGGCCGAATCCGACCAGCAAGCGGGGCCATGAGCAAACGGTCGCGGCGACGTCGCGTTCAACACGGCGTGAGACTGGTCCAGCTTCCCACGGGTGAGTGGGAGTTCCGGCACCCGCGCTGCGTTCGGGAGCGGACGGAGGACATAGAGGAGGTCTACCTGATGCTGGAGCACGGGGACGACGAGCTGGCCGAAGAGACGCTTCGCTGGTTGCTCGACGGGTGTTCGGAATTCATCGAAGCCCACATGCTGCTCGGTCACGTGGCCGAAAATGAACACCGGCTCGATCTGGCCCGGGCCCACTACGGGTACGCGTTCGAGATCGGCAAAAGAGCGATTCCACGCGGTTTCAAGGGCAACATACCTTCCGACCGTCCTGCGAACCGGCCCTGGTACCGTGCAGCAGCCGGGTTGCTCCGCTGCCTGACCGAACAAGGCGAGCTCAAGAAGGCGGAAGAGGTTCTCCAGCTTATTGCCCAAACCGATCCCCAGGTGAACCTGGCCGATTTGTAACACTCCCACCACCGAGCCCAAGCAGTCCTGGGATGTGGCCGCGGAAACGGCTCAAGCGTGGACGCGGTCGAGACTCTGTGGGGGGCAGTCCCTCGCATTGGACCTGTACCTGCCGGGCTACGTTCGTCCGCGGGGGGAGCGTTGGACGGGTTCCTGGATGGTAGCATTGGTGACGGCGCTGAGCGGTACCCGTTGGCCGTTGCAGAGGTTGCCGGAATGAGCAATCGTGCGGAACGGATCGAACGCGATCGACAGATGCTCCGGGAGGCCATGCAGCAAGGCCTCTGGCGTCGGTTAGGGCTCTACGTGCGGCTGGCAGGGCCGGGGTGGTTGCAGTCGGCAATCACCTTGGGCGGGGGATCCCTGGCGGGCAGCCTTTACCTGGGCGTTCTTATGGGGTATCAGCCGCTGTTCGTCCAGGTGGTCGCTATGGCGCTGGGGGTAGTGATGCTCGGGGCGATCGCCTATGTGACGCTCGCAACCGGAGAGCGGCCGTTTCCTGCGATCCGGGACCGGATCAATCCGGTCCTTGCATGGGCGTGGGCCATCGCCACTCTGGTAGCCAACGTCGTCTGGGCGTTTCCCCAGTTCAGTCTCGCCACGGCGGCCGTACAGCAGAATCTCTTCCCCGCTATGGGGGAAACGACCGCGGCCACAGCACTGGTTTGCGGCGCGATCTTGCTCATCACCGTGGCGATCACCTGGTTCTACGACACGGGAGCATGGGGCATTCGCCTGTACGAAGGACTGCTCCGACTGCTGGTGGCGGGGATCGTGCTTTCGTTTGTGGGGGTGGTGATCCGGCTTACTTTGGCCGAGCAGTTGCCGTGGAGCGCGATCGTCGCGGGCTTTGTCCCGGATCTCAGCCTTCTACGCGCTCCGGCGGAGAAACTGCTGGCAGCGGTGGAAGCCACCGGTGCGTACAAGGAGTTCTGGTGGGACCGGATCGTGAACATGCAGAGGGACGTGATCATTACGGCTTCTGCCACCGCGGTGGGCATCAACATGACGTTTTTGCTGCCGTACTCGATGCTCGCCCGTGGTTGGGACCGTAACTTCCGAGGCCTCGCACTCTTCGATCTCAGCACAGGCATGGCAGTTCCGTTTGTGCTTGCGACGAGCTGTGTGGTCATCGCAGCCGCCAGTCAGTTCCATGCCCGCCCGGCCCCTGGGTTAATCGGGGCTGAAGCGAGCCAGACCCCGCCGCCGGGCGTTTCCGCCCGGCTGTTTCGAGACTACCGCTCGCTCTTGCAGGCGCGCCTGGCGGCTGCTCGAAGCCGGGGGGACGAATCGATTACCTCGCTGGCCGAGATCCCCGAAGCGGAGAAGCGCGTTGCGGCCATGATCGTAAAACGCGACGCGTTCGACTTGGCTGCGGCGCTTGAGCCGCTGACGGGCCGGGTAATCGCCAGGTACGTCTTCGGGTTCGGCGTGCTGGCAATGGCACTGTCCACGATCACCATTCTGATGCTGATTTCGGGCTTTGCGATCTGCGAGATGCTGGATCTTCCTGCCGAGGGATGGCCACACCGATTGGGCTGTTTGGCCCCCGCCATTGGTGCTCTGGGGCCGTTCGTTTGGGGACAGGCCCAGTTCTGGCTCGCTGTGCCGGCTTCGGTCATCGGCATGATGCTGCTGCCGATTGCCTACGGTACGTTTGTGCTCATGATGAACAGCAGACGGCTACTGGGGGACGCACGCCCGGCGGGCTGGCGGCGCGTGACGTGGAACGTCTTGATGATCGCCGCCCTGCTGTTTGCCACGTTCGGCGCGGGCTGGAGCATCTGGAGCCGCATTGGGATCTGGAGCGTTCCGGTCGTGGGCGGCTTCCTGGTTCTGGTGATCATAGGACATCGCTGGAAGCGTGGCGACGAAAGTGGGGACGGCGAAGCGTAGAACGGCTGTCGTCAGTCGATCGGAGGTACCCACCTCTTGGGGGCCGGCAAGACCGCCGGGCCTTCGGTCGCAAAGAGGTGGCGGTTGGTCCAGCAGAGGGGGCCGCCATGCGTGACCGATGGCGCGGCTGCCCATCGGCGTTTCGCTAAGCCGTATGCCCCCTTCGATCGGGCGGTGACGCGAGCGGCTTGCGGGTTGAGCTCACTTCTTCGGGCTGGATTGCTTTTCGCCCGCCATGGAGAGGATCTCTGCCCACTCCTCCTCGCTGACCGGCATGACGCTCAGGCGAGGGATCTTCACCAGGAGCATGCCCTGAAGCTTTGGGTTCGCCTTGATCTGAGCGAGCGTTACAGGCGATTTGAGCCGACGCACGGGGGCCACATCCACAAGAACGCGCCGCCCTTTCTCATCGGTCGGATCAGGGTAAGCTCCTTTCACAACCCGCATGATCCCAACGACAGCCTTTTCTTTGCCCGTGTGATAGAGCAGGACGCGGTCCCCCCTGCGCACCTGCCTGAGGTATTGCTGCGCGAGGGCGTTTCGCACGCCGTCCCACTCGGTCCGCCCATCCCGTTGCAGGTCGTCGAACGAGTAATGCTCGGGTTCTTCTTTGAAAAGCCAGTACGCCATCTTGTTTGCAGGGTTACCTAACGAGCGAACAGACGTTACAGGGCTTTCAGCTCGACCTTGACACCGTCCGGATTGGTCAGCTCTGCAGTCGCGTAGTACCCCCGGTACGCAGGGCCGCAGTTGACGACGATGCTGTTCTCGATGCGGTCCGTCCCTCGCGCTTCGTGGATGTGCCCACAGACGATCAAGTCCGGCTTGTTCTTCTCGGCGAACTCCCGTACGGCCGTGCTGCCTACGTGGGCGCCGGAACGCACCTTGTCGACGTTCGTGTCGCGCGGGGGGGCGTGGGAGACCACGACGCACCGTGCGACGTTGCCGACCTGGTCGACCGCCGTGCGCAAAAGCAGACCGATCTCCTCTTCGGTGAACTCGTACATCGTCCCGTGCCAGATGGGGGCTGCCGAGACGCCTACGAAGCCGACTTCTCCGATGACGCGGCCGTACCCAGAGACGGAGACACCTGTTTCGACGAGGAAGCGATCGATCTGGGGGGAATCGCAATTGCCGGCAACCGCCAGAACCGGTTTGTTTGTTTGTTTCGCTCGTTCCAGGAACCACTCCGCATCGTGAGGGGTGCCGAAGTTGGTTATGTCCCCGCCGAGGATGATCACATCAGCGTTTGCGGCTTCCCGGTCCAGGATGTCGTTGAACGGCTCGCGAGCGCCGTGGATGTCTGTAATGCACAGCAGACGCATGGCACGGCCCCGATGGAAGCGTGTTTCCTGTCGACCTCGTCCTGCCCTGGGTCATCTGGTTGTGCAGGCGGCTGCGTGGCCAGCTCCACTCCGGCGTTTCCTGGCAACGGCAGCCGCATGAGCTTCGAGGATTGTACCCCGCGAGGTCCCAGTACGCGCAGCGTCGGCCGTGTTTGCCTTTCTTGAGGTTGGAGGTTCCCGGTGTCGCACTGCAGGCGACGCGACCCATTCGGCCGAGGAGAGAGGAGGCGGAGAGGTTTTTCCGGCACAGTTGTGTGCCGGGCCACGGGCTGACGGACTCGGGACACGGTCCGGCGGCGAGGAGTCCGCAGTGGCGCGCGGCTAGAAGAGCTGCACGGCCTCCCGGGCGATGTAGGCCAGGGCGTCACAGAGGGTAGCGATGTCCTCTTCGGTGTTGAAGGCGCCCGGGCTGATACGAATCGTTCCGTCGGGGAAGGTGCCGAATTGCCGGTGCGCGTAGGGGGCACAGTGGAGTCCTGGGCGGATGGCGATTTCGAATGCCTCGTCCAGGATCTGACCCACGTCCTGGGCCGGCAGCAGGTCGCAGTGCAGGGAGAGTGTTCCGACGTGCGAGTGCCGGTCGAACCGTCCGAGAACCTGGAAATGCTCCTCCTGTTCGGCCCATGCAACAACTTGTTCCACCAGGTCAAGCTCGTGGTTGCGGATCTTGTCCATTCCAACGTCCAGCACGTAGCGAATCCCCTCTCGCAGGCCCACCACTCCATGGACGTTCGGCGTACCTCCTTCCAGGTAGTAGGGAAGCTCCTCAGGCTGCGTGGGGCTCGAACTGTCTCCGCCTGTGCCCCCTTCTCGCCAGGGGCGGAGCTTTGCACGGGGGCCGACGTAGAGGCCGCCCGTCCCCGTGGGGCCGTACAGCGCCTTGTGTCCCGGGAAGGCGAGCAGGTCGATGCACATAGCTCGAACGTCGATCGGAACGACTCCGGCCGTCTGTGCTGCATCCACCAGGAACAGGAGGTCCCTTTCGCGCGCGATCCGTCCTACCTCGGCGATCGGTTGCACGGTACCGAGAACGTTCGACGCATGGGTCATGACGATCAGCCGCGTGTTCGGCCGCACAGAGCGAGCGATCTCGTCGGGATCGACGAACCCATAGGCATCACACGGCACCCGGGTCAATTCGATCCGGCCCGCCCGTTCCATGGCCACCAGCGGACGGCTGACGCTGTTGTGCTCCAGAACGGTCGTGATCACATGGTCACCGTCGTTCAAGACCCCTTTGATGGCCATGTTGAGGCCGTCGGTGCAGTTAAATGTCAAGATGAAGCGTTCTGGACTTTCGCCATTGAACAACTGGTTGAGTAAGTGGCGGACCTCGTCGAGGACTTGTTCGGAGCCTACAGCCAGGCGGTGTCCGGAGCGGCCCGGGTTTCCGAGCGAAGTCCGGGCGAACTGATCCATTGCTTCATACACACGCTCCGGCTTTGGAAAACTGGTGGCTGCGTTGTCGAGATAGATCATTGCACGTCCTCGATGATTCCGAACCGCCGTGGCTCTAGTTGCCCACGTACTGGGCGTAAAGCGTGCGCGCCTTCGCGATATCGTTCGTGCCCTTGATAATCGCCCGGCCGTCCGGGAACACGGTGAACTCGTAGCCGTCCACCGTGAACCGGAGCATGAAGCGGTTGTACCGGACGTCGCTGACCCCCTTCAGCTTCTCCGCCAGCTCCTCAAACGACAGCCGCTCGTTCCGTCTGTGCACGACCTGGACGGCGTTTCGCCCACATAACGTGGTGGTATGGGAACCGAACTTGCCTTCCAGCCAGGGGAATTCCCCCTTCTTGCACGTGGGGCAGTCCACCTTTTCGCGCAACGCCTCGATCTTAAACGCCTTGAACACGTCCTCCCAGATGTCGATGTAGATCAGGTTGCGATTGATCGCGTCTTTGCGGCCAGAGAGGATCTTGAGGGCTTCCACGGCCTGCAGGGAGGCGATCACGTTGACGGCCGAGCCCAGGATGCCCGCGGTTTCGCATGTGGGGGCCATTCCGGGGGGCGGTGCGGACTCAATCACGCAGCGGAGGCAGGGAGTCTCACCGGGGATGATCGTCATCGTCTGGCCGTGGCTCCCGATGCACCCGCCGTAGACCCAGGGCTTGCCCAGCTTGACCGCTGCGTCATTGATCAGGTAGCGCGTTTCGAAATTGTCCGTGCCGTCCAGGATGACATCGGCGTCCTGTACGAATTCGAGGATGTTCGTGTGGTCCACGTCAGCCACGATGGGTTCAATTTCGACATCGGAGTTGATCCGCCGCAGTTTTCGGGCCGCCGCTTCAGCCTTCGGCAAACACTCCCGAACGTCGTCTTCGTCGAACAGGACCTGGCGCTGCAGGTTGTGCCATTCGATGAAGTCGCGGTCAATGATGCGGAGGAAACCAACTCCGGCGCGGGTGAGTACGTTTGCGATCACCGTACCGAGGGCGCCGCAGCCGCACAGCGTCACCCGGCCACGGCGAATTCGGCGCTGCCCCTCTTCGCCGATCTCGGGAAACATCATCTGCCGGCTATAGCGATCGAGCGATTCCTGGTTGTGTTCGTTCGGGCCGGACATCGCGCCTCGTTGCCCCTGATGCTTGGCCTATCTTGCCTGTCCACACAAACGGCGCCCGCTGCACCGGACCGGCACTGCCGCCCGGTCCAAAAGGCTGATGCCCCCGTTTCGCACCGGCTGAGCCCCGGCCACTCATTCCATTGTCCGCAGGACGTCGTGCCTACGGGGTCTGTCCTGCTCGACGAACTCTGGTGCCCCACTCAAAGCGAGGGGACGTCCCGAATGCACAGCTCGTCGACTTACGCCTGGCCGCCGGCCACTGCCGGGATGATCGCCACTTCGTCGCCGTCTTTTACCGGTGTGTCCAGGTCGTTCAGGTAGCGGATATCTTCATCGTTCACGTAGATGTTCACGAAGCGGCGGACTCGACCGTTCTCCAGGAGCCGCTCCGTGATACCCGGGTATTTCTCGCCCAGCGCCTGGAGCACTTCGCCCACGTTCGTCCCGCTTACCTCTACGACGTCCTGTCCGTCGGTGTACTGTCGCAGGGGGGTGGGAATCTGAACCTTTACCGCCATGGCTTCCTTCTCCCTCGGAATTCGGGTGCTTGTTGGGATGGAACTCGTGCTAGCGCGCCAGGGGAGTCTCCGCGGTTTCGTGCTGCTCGTGGCTCTCCAGCAGCCTGGTGAACTCGTCCAGGGAGGCCCGGATCACGGCGGGCCTTTCGATCGCGGGCAAGAGAGCGTCCTGGGTTTTGAGGCCGTTTCCGGTGATGCAGATGACCACGGTTTCGTCGCGTTTGATGCGGCCGGACTGAACCAGGCGTTTCGTGGCAGCCAGGGTGACGCCCCCCGCCGTTTCGGCGAAGATGCCTTCGGTTTCCGCCAGCAGGCGGATCGCGTCGACGATCTCCTCATCGGTGGGATCTTCGGCCCAGCCGCCAGATTCGCGGATCACGGCCTGGGCGAAGTAGCCATCGGCCGGGTCACCGATAGCCAGGCTCTTTGCGATCGTGCGTGGATGGCGAATCGGGCGGATGACGTCGGTGCCCTCCTGGACGGCGCGGACGATCGGGTTACAGCCTGCCGGTTGCGCGCCGTGAATCTTGGGGACTCGATCGTGTGGTAGGATGCCGAGCTCCCGGAGTTCGCGGAACGCTTTCTCGACCTTACAGATGAGGCTCCCGCCGGCCATCGGCACCACAATGTGATCCGGCACGTCCCAACCCAGGTCCTCGGCTACTTCGTAACCCAGGCTCTTGGAGCCCTCGGCGTAGTAGGCGCGGAGATTGATGTTGACGAAGCCCCAGCCGAACTTGAACGCGATCTGCGTACACAGGCGGTTCACCTCGTCGTAGGTGCCGTCGATGGCGACCACGTGAGCCCCGTAGACCTGGGTGCCGAGAACCTTAGCAAGTTCGAGGTTGGCCGGGATCAGGATGTAGGCGGTCAGGCCGGCGGCAGCGGAGTTGGCGGCGACGCTGTTGGCGAGATTGCCCGTGGACGCGCAGCCTACCACGTCGAATCCGAACTCCTTGGCTTTCGACAACGCCACCGACACGACGCGGTCCTTGAACGAGAGGGTGGGGAAGTTGACCGCGTCGTTCTTGATGAAAACGTTTTCCAGGCCGAGCTCCCGGGCGAGCCGCGGGGCGAAGACCAGAGGGGTTCCCCCCACGAGCTGTCCGACCGTGGGGTCACCGTCGATCGGTAATAGCTCCCGATACCGCCACATCGTGCGGGGGCGGTCGCGAACCGCCTCCAGGTTAAAGTCGGCCCGAATCGCGTCGTAGTCGTAGTCCACCTCAAGAGGCCCGAAGTCTTCCGGGCAGAAGTTGTTCGGTTCCTTCGGATACGCCCGGCCGCATAGCCTACACTTCAGCCCCTTGACGTAGGTTCTGCCCATTTACGTCACCCCCTTCGCCATGTTCAACCCATCACACCGGGACCCATCTGGCCCCCTCGATACGGTTCCTCGTTTCGCGGCGGCCACGCTGCCCGGCCGGCTGGCGTAAGCCAGGCTTCGGCCGTCACCAGGCAGTGATCCAGAGATGTTTGGCTGGCGTGCCACCGAAACCCACGCAGTGCGGGCCCCGGCTGGCGAAGATAAGAAGAGGCGAACGAGCGCCCATCTTATCTTGCCCGAGATTCCTCGGGCCGGGAATTAGCACCGTGTCCCTGCAGGGCAGGGAACGCAGGGCCGGTTGCTGTGGCTTCACAGGGCCCGTCCCTCAGCCACTCTGGATAAGATGGCCGTCCAAGTCGTATTATGGCGGATTCTAGGTGCACTTTCCACCTGGGGTCAAGCGGCCCACGTCACCCTGAACCGGGTCTGCGCGGTACGATTGGACCGCGGGCAGTTTGACGGCCGCACCGCCGATGCGATAGGGCGGGAGCCGGACGGCTAGCAAGGCCAGCAGCCCATGAACCTTGGTGCGGAAAAAACGTCGCGACCACCGCGCGTTCTTGTCGCATTCGACGGCAAGTGTGTCCTCTGCAACGGCTGGGTGCGGTGGCTGGCAGCTCGGGATCCCGAAGGCAGGCTGCTCTTTGCCCCTCTGCAGGGTCGAACGGTGGAGCGGCTCCGGGAGGCTAAGTTGCCCATCCCAGATGATCTGCGCGGCGTGGTCGTTGTGGAACCGAGAGGGCGGGTGCTTGTGGGGGCGGCCGCAGTTGTCCGGTTACTGGCCTATCTGCCTTGGCCCTGGCGAGCTCTGGCCGTGCTCGCCACACTCCCCCCGTCGCCCCTGCAGCTCCTCTATGACTGGGTGGCCCGGAACCGGTACCGGTGGTTCGGTACCACTTCCCAGCTCTGTGAATTGATTCCCCCGCATATCCGAAGTCGCCTGTTAGACTGATGCGATACGCCGTTCACTCCGGGCGAATTCTGCCCACCGTTCCGCTATTCGGCGGGGGCGCGGTCTGGTCCGGCTTACCGCGTTAGAAAAAGGACGGGGTGGCGGACGAATAGGCAGGCGGTCGATCATGTGACAGTGCGCGGTGCGGCGCGATGCTTCCTATTCGAGCCGTACGGGGCCGTTCATCCGGACCGGTAGCTTATAGGGGATGCCATGGCTGTCTGCCATGTACAAGCGCACCGGTGAGGGATGCCTACCGTGACCGTCTGACCAGAGGGCTACAAATTCGGGGGCGTAGTGAAACGGCCGACGCACGTAGTTGTGGTTGTAGACGCTGCCGCGCGTGACGGCACACTTTACCCGCCACTTGCCGGTACCAGGCGACTGCTCAAGCATCGCCACTTCCCCCCCGGGGTTGAACCGCTGAGGCCCAGGGAGCACCGGGGCAAAGAGTTGCCAGGAACCGTCCGAGGCGTGCCTGAGGGTGCCCATGTCGTACGCGTTGTCGGACTCGCACACAGTTTCGACCTTCCACGACGCACCCGTCCAGTTTGCGATCTGCCAGAGGCGGGGGCCGTCTTCAGGGCCGGGCCGCCAGCCGCGGCTGGTCACGAAAAGCAGGACGGGACGACCGACACGATCATACGCAAGGTCCTTCAAATACACGTTCCTCGCCTCCGATCGTGTTTCGAGTACCAGGGCTTCATTGTCCGGCTGTTGCAAGGGCAAGCTCACCGGTTTTCCGCACACCGTTTGCCAGGAACGTCCGAAATCGCGTGATTCCACGTAGTACAGATTTGATCGGTA
>Ga0256839_1003909_pt1 | contig 14977 bp, 26 predicted proteins | sample 354166metaG_FD_185968 | JGI IMG/M metagenome (GOLD analysis project Ga0256839, IMG submission 185968) | Hydrothermal vent microbial communities from Mid Atlantic Ridge, Atlantic Ocean - 354-166 | ecosystem: Environmental > Aquatic > Marine > Hydrothermal vents | place: Atlantic Ocean: Mid... | reverse complement strand
GTTAGGCCTTGGTTTCCACACCAAAACACAGTTTCATAAACCTAGTGGCGGCATCGTTGCCAATACGGTGCGCATCGTCATGATTAAACAAATCTTCTGTTTTGCGCGCAGATTCCACCATCGCGTTGTAGCACGTCATGGCGATGATACAGTGCCATGAGTGAGCGTAGCTTCCTGGCTCTTCTGGGCAATCCGCTCGCATCTCCTCTCTCAGTGCATCCATTGCGTTGCTTATTTCGGTAGATAGGTGCTCAGAATTAAAATCAACATCATCAATAAGGCGTGCAATTATTCGCCCTTTCTCATTTCTGATAATTCCGTTTTCTTGCACCTCTACCTTTCGTAAGTGTTTCGTTTTACATACATCATTCATTGGTATCTCCTAATTAAATTCAGGCCTAACAAAGCAAATCCAGCAGAGCGCCAGGTCATCACCTTTCTTTCCCAGGCACCTAGCGCGCCTCCTGATTTGCGACGTTATGCCTCAATACATGTCAGTGCTTTTTCAACAATCGCAATAACTTTTTCTATATCGCCATTCCAATTAGTCGAAGCATTAAAGCATTTCATAATATGCTGACAAGCATTCAGCAGATCAGGCGCAGCAGCTATCAGCCGTACATCAGCATCATTGTGCGCCGTAATCTCGCCTGTAAGCACTCGTGTATGGTCTCCATGCATCAGCCAAGGCGCTTCCTCGTTATGGTTATAATCAACTGGATTCCCGTCCCATTTCCAAGGGCCGGGGGTAGGCATAACAAGTCGCTCAACTGGACAGGCGGTTTCATCGCTCATTTCAAGCGCATCAGGCCATACAAATGTATCGTTTTCGTTCGGCTTCATCGTGTATTCTCCGCCTGCAAGTTAGCTAAATCGTTAGCCTGCACTGATACCACGCGCCTGCATCCTAGATCTTAGGGCGCGCTTGCTCAGGGCGATGTGCGCCATGATGCTGCACTCCACGTACTCTGGCACATTACGCCTGCCGTTTTTCCAGCTCGACCAGTTGCCTTTATTAAATCCCATTAGGGCTGGGCATTTCGTGGAATTGAGGCCGAGCTTTTCCTCGGCCTCTTCGATCAAATTAACGCTCACAGTCAAACTCAATATCCACATGGTCATTAGCAACCCTTTTGTTTACATCGGCTGAGTCAGCGCCTTTGGTTTCCGTTAGGTTTTCAATGTCACCCCAATCGCCGTTCGTTGCAGCAGTTACTGCCTCAATAAACTCGTTGTAATCGCAAATCACATCGAGCATTTCGTATGTTTCGTCCAGATCCTCATTGGCGCACCATGAGTACCCTGATCCGCTGTAGTAGCATTTGCAGTTATTCAGGTGGCTGGTAGCTTTGATGAATTCGTTTAACATTTTTCTATCCTTTTTGCCTTATCGGTCTTGGCCAATTCCTCAACCGTTAAAGACATTATGGTTTTAATATAAAACCAATGCAAGGGTTAATTTCGCAATATTCAATCTTTTTTTGCCGCAGTATCCGAGCAGGTGCAAGCTAACAAGCGCATCAACTCGGACGGCGCAAACTGCGCGCCTCCGGTTATGCTTGGCGTTAGCTACCACAATCGCGTTTTTCCTCAACTGCACCAAGGAGAACAAGCTTAAAGACTTTTGGCTTGTTCCGGCTCCAGTTGATGAGCGTCTGTACTGATTCCCCGCTGATCTGGCTGAGTTCAGCGAGGCTTTTAAGCCCCGCTGCCTTGCATTTTTCAGATGGCTTCATTTTTTGTAAATTCATTATTAAATTGTTTCTCGAATATTGAAACAACTGCGCCGTTAACACAGCGAACCCATAATAATTTATTGCCATATTTGTTTGTTGCTGTTTTTTCTAAAAGCTCTACGGTGTCGCCTTGATTATTTGTATAAGTATTCATCTTCGCAGCCTCTTCGTTGTGTGTTTTCCTAACCAGTGACTATATAATGCTATAATAGTTTTAGTAATGCAAGGCTTTATTTAAAATAGTTTTACACTTCCGCAGTGGCAGCTAACAAGGCAAATTCAGCAGAGCGTTTAGTCACCGCCTTTCTCATCCACCACCCCAGCGCGCCTGCTGATTCGCGACGTTAGGCTTGAGGTGTTAGCATGTCCTCAACACGGTCAATGGCCATTTGTTTAGCCTCAGCAAACCCACGTTCCCTTCCGCATTCTTCAATGAAATTTAGCTGTTGCTGCAAAAACTCCATATGGTCAACTACACTAACTTCTACCCCGTTTATATTTACCTCAACATTAAGAGCAGATGGGTCAAACTCACCGAACTTTTCTACCCCTATTTTACGCATAGCCCCAAGAATAAACCATGTGAGCACATGCTCTTGATCTTCGTATTTTTTCCAGTTTATCTTCATATCATTCAATCCGTAGTCAGCCTAACAATCAAAATCCAGCGGAGCGTATAAAGCACTCCGCTATTTTAAACATGGTCACGCGCCCACTGATTTTGGGCGTTATGCCTCAACAATCCTGAATCGTTCAAATGGCAATCCAGCTACCCTGTTATCACGTTCTTCTTGTGTGGCTTTTATTAGCATGGCCACGGTAGATTTTACTTTTGCATTAAAAACATAATCATTCTGGTAGCGCTTAATAGCTATATCTTTTATTGCGTGAAGCGCAGCAAATTGTACTTCACCAATTTTGTCGGCTTGTTCAAAGTTATATAACTGGTGAATAATAATCTCAGTAAAATTATCGCATAGCACCCTGTGATCAGGCATAACAAGTCGCTCAACTGGACAGGCTTGTTCATCGCTTTTTTCAAGTGCATCAGGCCCTTCGATTGTATCGTTTTCATTGGATCTCATCATGTATTCTCAGCCTGCAAGTTAGCTAAATCGTTAGGCTGCAATTGTTTTGCATGTGTTTTCATCATTATTTGCGTGTTCTTAAGCATTCTTTTTAAATCTTCGAGGCAACAGCATTCGCCGCAACTGCGATCTATAATCGCGTTACAAACCTGCTCAAGTGTTGCATGGAACGTCGTTTTCCGCTGTCTCTTGGGGTTTTTATTTTTATCTTTACCTATGTAAAACTCATGTAGGTGCCAGCAATATTGGTCTTTTTCGAACTCAAATTTATCATTAAATTTAATCATGTTTGTTCACTCCGTAGTCAGCCTAACAATCAAAATCCAGCGGAGCGTATAAAGCACTCCGCTATTTTAAACTTGGTCACGCGCCCACTGATTTTGGGCGTTATCTTGCACTGATACCTCGCGCCTGCATGCGAGTTTGTAGGGCACGTTTACTCAACAGCATGTGGGCGGCAATAGAGCATTGCAGGTAATCAGGAACAGTTAATTTAGCACTCCGCATTGATGACCAGTTACCCTTATTTACGCCAAATAGCGTATAGCACTGCTTTGAGTTGAGGCCGAGACTATTCTCAGCCTCTTCAATCAGGTTACTCATCGTCATTTAGTAGCCAAGGCGTTCGCAATTTCCTCAAGATCACCTTCAGGCCATGAGAGCTGATCATAATCTGTTTTCTTTGTAGTTCTCACAATTCGCCCCCAATCCTTACATACTGTACCTGCGCCATTTGAGTTGCGTATTTAACTCTGCCGATCCATATACTAGGATCTCCGCCCTCTACTGAGCATTCATCCATTGCCATGAATTTCTCAAGATTTTCTGTACTCTTGAACATAAGAACCCCAGCACCGGGCTTACCGGCCTCTTTCTTTTCATTGCCAAGCGAGTGCATTTTTTCTACTAACCTCTGCCCTTGTTGACGGAGGTCGTTAATGTAGGCAGCCTGTTTTTTTGTTGGCGTGTAGTAGCTCATTTTCTCTCCCGGCTTGTTGGGCTTATTCCCTAACCGTTAAAGACATTATAGTTTTAATATAAAATAAGCGCAAGGGTTAATTTCAAAACATTCAATATTTTTTTGCCGCAATACCAGAGCAGGTGCAGGCTAACAAGCGCAATCAACACGGACATTTTGCCGCGCTGCGCTTGCAAAATTCCGGTTATTGCGAACGTTAGCGAGCATCATCACTCTTTGCCTCAACGTGCTTTACCAGCTGCTTTAATAAACCAAACACTTCCGCTGCTCGGCCTGGCTCCATTGGCATAGACACAGAAATCCTATTTTTGTTTAGTGTGGCGTTTTCTTTCCGTATTGTTTTCTCTGCATACCACTGACCCCAGCCAAAACCACCAGCAAAAACAACCGCAATCATTACGCCAACTCCCATGTTTTCCATCGTCAAATCATCGCTAACAAAATGAATCCACCGGACTGTTTCACCCTTTGAGCTCTTCTCCACACCCAGCGCAGCAGGTGATTTATGCGTTAGGGTGAAAAAAATGACACCGAAATAGTTTTTCCCAACGATGCCTGACGAGATATTTACTGAATGGCTAGAACCAATAATTAAAGTCAAAGGCTGGCTGCTGTTTACCATATCGGCGCTCCGGATCGTTGGCCAATATTACTACCTGTTATTATCGGTGCTGGTTTCGCCTTTTAATCCAAATTACGAATAGACCGCAGTAAATACATCTCATTGGCTTATGGGTTTTTTTCATTTTATCAGCCCACATGTGCCAGTCTACATAGCCACTCGGGCATCTGGTGTGGTTTTTAATATTACTGCATGTGATTTGCATAGTCAGCCTCGTTTGGAATCACGCTTCATCTTATCCTTTAGTGCGGCCAGAACATATCCACTAAGTGATCTGTTGTCTCTTTTTGCCGCAGACATTACCCGTTCTTTAAAAGCCGGATCTGATGAAATGTGGAAATAGGCTTTCTTCTTATACATCATATATTTTCCAGTGTTGTGTGTAGCAACATTAGCACAACATATTTTCCTTGACAATGTTTTTTTCCATGACTACTATTCCAACTCACCAACATGGGGACATACTATGGGCACTATGAATAATATAAAACACGCGTACGGAATCCTATCGTTTTTGGTGGCAGCGGCTTCAGATCGGCCATTTGGTCAAAAAGAACCGTTAGCTTTTTCTGGCATCGGCTACATCTCAGACGGTGCCAGCATGGCAGTAACTGATGGCGACGACCGCTATATTTTAACTCTACGACCTATAGGCCAAAACAAACCTCGGCCTATCCCACTAACATTTAACAATTTTCCAACGGAGAGCGATAATGAAACAGGTATATAAAACCAGTGATGGCGCCATATTTGAAAACGAAGAGACTGGTCAGGCACATGAGGATCAGCTTACGCTTCTTGCTCCTGCTGATGAATTTGGCAAGGCTCTGTTAAAGGCAGGATTCAGCCAGTCGGCTACGGCTCGTAGGGTAAATGCCGCCATACAGTATATCCAATTTGTTGAGACAGGCAGGTTGCCTGAAGCTCCTGCGCAATCATGATATTTAACACGGACGTAAAGCACAGAGGCCGCTCAGCATGGGCGCGGCGCTGGGATGCATTTCTGTCCTGCCGCCTGGTGCGCGGTCTGCTCAAGCATCGAGGGTGCGATTATGTTTGATATTGAAGTGCGTGGCCTACCGTGCCAGATAGAGGTCACACATTTTGTGGTGGTTCCCCCTGACCCAGGTTGTACATCATCGGATATGGACTATCGCGGATATAGTGAAATTGAATTTGACGTGATGAAACTATCCGGCAAACCGTACCCATGGCTGCAATATCGCCTGACCCAAGATGAGATTTACAAGATCGAAAATAGAATTATCGAGGAGATGGAACGTGGATAGACTGTTTTTCCCATACAGAACAGCCCATGGTGGCCGAAATATACTGATGGCTATCGACCGGGACGATGCCAGGCACTTCCTAAAATCAATCAACGGCGACACGGTATTCTGTGAGGTGCGCATGACCCCAGACAGGCAGTCTGAGATACTGGAGTCGCCTGATCGGGTTCAGATCATTGACCGCTGGCTGGAGAAGCAGCCGATTTTCATCGCGTAGTGCGTTTGTATAGCATTTGTTCGATCACGCGCACAGCCTCACCGCGTTTTATGATATTTCCGGTGCATCTGTACACAGTAATACCGGCAAGCATAGCCTCACCGTACTTCTCACAGTCTTTTTCAAACCCTAAGCCCCGTGAGTGTCCGCCATTAACGAACGTGCCGCCTTCGACCTCTACGGCGAAATCGCAGCATGGCCAGTAAAAGTCCAGCCTCCAGCGCCTTACAGGGTGGAATCGGTACTCTCTCTCTGGGATTGGCAGGCCGAGTGCTTTTATCTGGAACAGCAGCTCTTCTTCAAGGGCAGATTTAGCCATCAGAAATGCAGGTTTTCATCAAACCCATTATCAGGCTGGTTTTGAGACGGTTGGTCTTGATTGCCCCGGTAGTCATTATCGAAGATGCCGCAGAATACGCTTTTACCGGCTTTCTGTGGGTCAAGTAGCCGCTGCTGGATGAGTAACCCTGACAGGTCAACGTGTGGGTGTAGCAGGGCATACTCTCCATGCTGGCTGGTCATGATAACCCCGACCTCGATGTATTTGCCTTTTTCTTTGCCGTCTTTTTGGTAGGTGTTGATTCTGGCCATTAGTCGTTTTGGCATGTTGTTTCCTATGTAATTTGTTTAATAATTGTACCGCACAATCTGGTGATTTTATTCCCAGCACCATCACTTCCTAACCTATAAACATTCCGCGCTTTTTCAGTGCATCCAATCAGCACAGGCTTTGATTCTGAGTGGCCATTAATCCCATTATAGGCGTTTGATATTCCGATTAGTATTTTTGGATAATCCAGCATATCAATACTTGCTACTGCGCCCTTATATCGTTTAACGAACTCATTTGATTTGAATGGCAACTCTTTTTCAGTGATTGAATTAAACCGCACCCAGCCGCCCATATCTGTTATCACAGCATGGATGAGAGGGTCATCAAACACAACATCCTGATATGGCCCGATCATTCGGATGGCATCGACCACCTTGCTCCACGCTTTTAATCCAGCCGTTTCTGGTTCACCATCAATAATCCTAATTATATCAGCAGGCTTTGGTGTAAACTGTCCATTTTCCGGGCTTTGAACATGCGCGCTAAGCGCCCTAAGCACGTCCTCTATTTCATATTTTGACAGCGTTTCAAAATACAGGTTAGCAGCCGCTGGGCTCAGCGTTTTGCCATATAGCTCAAATGCCGCACCCAAAGCTCCAAAAAAAGCCTCCTTATCGCTATTGTTCACTGATCACACTCCCATCTTTTATTTCAAATGGATTGCCGCCTTTATAATTTTTCATCCTTTCCGCTAGGCTCTGTGGTTCTTTGCTCGGGGGTTTCAGGTGGGCGACACCAACATAGGATGAAAAGTTTGAATCAGCAAATAGTGTTTTCGGTCTTATGTAGGCTTTGAACTTCGGATCATCCTTCCATTCCGCGTACTTAAAATCAATAACAGCATAGAGATCTTCAATTGCGTAATCCTTTAATCTGGCTATTATTAGTTTTTTATTATCACCGATAGGCTTAAATCTGTACCCCCCTTTTTTATTTAGATACTGAATAACTAAGGCTACATCATCTTTCTCTTTCTCTTTCTCTTTCTCTCTCTCTTTATCTGGTACATCATCTTGATACCCTTCTGATATCGCTTTGATATCATCTTGTATCAAAAACCCACTAAGCTCGTTTAAGGCTTTGATTATCTTACTTTTATCAATCCTTAAACGAAATGCTATGTCTTCAGCCTCTGGAATGTTTCCTTCCATACGCTCATCTTCAGAGGCCAATAGCCAAATGCCAACTAAAACACGAAATGAACAGTCTGATATCACATTGATATCACGCTGCTCCAGAATTTCCCGATGTAGCTTTATCCACGGAGGACGGCGGTCTTTGAAGTGTTGGAACTTACCCCAGTTTTTAATTTTCAATTTGTTCCCCTTGATTGTCCAGAAAAGGAAGCCCCGGCGCGTGGGGGACAAGATCACTACATTTGGAGATCAAGCCAAATGCTGCCGGGGGTGACGTAAATCACCAAACGATAATATCACAAAATAAACCGCTTGAGAAAAAACAGCTTGACGTTTTTTGCTGGTTGTACGATTATTTGTGTAGTGATGTGACAATCGCTGCATAACAGGATTAACGTATAGAGCCTTTAGATGAGCGTCTTTTTGGTTCTGACATAGCAAGTTTTCCCGCGTTGATCCTATTTCGCTATGTTGGATTGTCACCCAAAGAGGCGTTTTTTTAAGGGCTTTTTTGTGTCTGTCACTTTGGGCTCTTGTGTGGATCTTGCGATGTGGCGGGGGAGTCCGTAAAACATGGCTACCGTGTGTTACCTGACAAAGCCAAATGATATGAGTGACTGGCAACATGCCTTAAACGCCGATGCTGGGGAAACCCTCCGCGAGTTAGGATGAGACAGTAGGTTGAACCATGTCAGGGGCTGTATAAGCAGCGTAATCAACCTAGCGTAGGCGCTTATATGACCTGCGCCCAAATATCCCTATAGACGGCTCCATAGTGGCATATTTGGCATATTCACTAAGGCCATATTTTGGTCTTGGTGAGTATTACCCAAAACAAACCTTAGACCCACCATTTGGCAGGTATCAAGTATGCAATGCCCATGCGGAAGCCATACCATCGTGAACCAAGTTGTTAAAAACTACATAGTCGTGCAGACATACGACAAATGCACGTCATGCGGCAGAGTCATAAAAAATACAATTAAACCAGCAAAACTTGACACAAATCAATTAAGGCAATCCGACTGGCTGCAATAATTTTGATGAGACTTTGCCTTTAGGTAACAAAAATGAACAACAAACAAAAATGTGATTTAATCGGCAGCTGCGAAATTGAGCTGGTTGATGGCGCAAACATTAGAAGCGTACTGCTTGGCTATTATTCAGACGACTGGGCACGGCCGCCGGATGATGACATGGTTGGCAGCACGTGGGTTGAGGACAAAACCAATGCCGCTCTTTTGCATATCGCTGAACAAATAGGGGTTTAATAATGGACGATATAAGGGGATGCAAGATTAGGGTAACTGACGAAAAAATAAACGAAATCGTGTCATTATGGCTTGGCGATACTCCAATGCACGTTTCTGAGGTGATTGCAGAGACAGGCGCCAGCAAATATGTTGTTACCCAGGTACTTCAAAAACTGAAAGCTACCGGGCACCATGTGAAGCGAAAAAAGCAGAACATCACCCATTTAAGCAGGATGGTCATATCAGGCAATTCCGAGCGCGATTCTGACAAAAAGCGAGCTGAAGAAAAAGCGAAACGAAGCGAAACGGCAAAACAGGCTACCAAAATACGAGAACGGCTTAATGCGCTGATGGATAAAAGAGAGGATGAATCAATCAACAATATGCTGCCCGGTTGACATAGGTCAATTCCAGCAATAAAACAACCTGACATAATCCACTCATGCCTACAAAAAAACAAATATTAGCAGCCCTGAGATTGATTGATGAGGCCGTACGCGATCATCAGGAATCACCATGCGCAAAGGCATTGAGAGAAGATCTGATTCAAAGCCCAGAGGTTGCACAAATGGGCGCAATTACTGACATGATCGAGCAAGCCATACTGGTCGAACAGATTAGCAAATGGCCTAAATTTGGAGAGCGATAATGAAACTAAAAGTTAAGATATACATCCGCCAAAGCAACGTCAGCATGGACGTTTACGGCACCACATACGATGGTGGAACCGACGAATACCAGGTTCTGCTGGGTACGCAGGATGTTGAATTGGAAGTCCATGAAATATCAGACAGTGAACGCAAGAATAAGGTTGTCTGCGCACTACGCGAGCAGAGATCAGCTGTGCTGGCTGGGGCAACTGTTGAGTGCCATAAAATAGACGAGAAGATCCAGCAGCTACTTGCGCTTGATGCGCCAAAAGCAGGCTCATAATGGAAAAACCAAACACAATAAAAGGGCTGGCAGGCCGTGATCCAATTGGCGCAGTGGTCTCCATTGGCGTGAAAGACAAGAACCGTGGCTTTCCCACAGAGACCGACCGCTGGCATATCGTACAGCCGAGAGACGACGCTGGTGTCCGGCCACTACACCCTGGATTCCAGTCATTCAATGCGGCACCACCAGAGAAACGAAAAGTCCTGCGCGGAAATCTTGTACACGCATCCCAAGCTGACTGCTTTGAGCATCACCTGAAAGCACAGGTATTGCGTGGAGCGCACCCAAACAAGCGTCCGGCTTGCATTGGTGATGGGGTTCACGCTACTCGGTGGGAAGGCGGAGATCCTGATGATTTTATGAATATAAAATGCTTAAACGAGCTATGTGAATATAGGCTTACAACACCTCCAAAGTGCAAGCCATTTATGAGGATGCTTTTTCGTCTGCGATGGCCTGATGGTGTGGCACTCCCAACTCCACTGGTAAAGTTCACCAGTGGATCGTGGAATACTACCGCAAACTTTCTTGGCTTTTTTGAATACATGCATAGCACAGCTAAAGAGCTTGGAATTGAAAACTACACGTTTTTCGGGTTTCCATTCTTGCTTACGCTGCACCGGCAAACAAAAGCGAGTAGCAGAAGTGCGTTCCCGGTCGTGACCATTTCCCCAGAGGAAGATCCCGTGTCGTTTTTCATGCGCCAGCGTGCGCAAATCAGAGAGCTTGCAGGCAGTGTTCCATGTGAAACACTGACTGACCAGTCGCAGCAAGATGTTGATCTGGTGTATGAAGACGTTAAGGCTCTCACAGTGCCGGCCATAGGTGGTTCATCGTGAAAACTTACAGCTCAACACCACTCAACCTGTACGCCAGAAACTGCCCTCACGCCTTGACTCTGGACGAGGCCGGGACTACATATTGCCGGGAGATATTCCAAACCGGCATATCCGCCCACGCCATCCTTCAGGTGGCCGCTGAAAAAAACCCAGACACTCACTCGCAATTCCTGCTGATAGCGGATGCCGTTGTGGAGGAGCTGCTAACGGATGGGCGCTCGTACAACGGAGTCCATGAGCCGCCAATGGCACCTGAGGCAGCCTTAGAAGGACGTGAGCTGGCTTCTGAGTGGATGGCAATGAATGGCATGCCTGAAGGGCTTATGTCACCTGAGATTGGGTTAGGGATTGATTGTGATGGCAATCCGGTAGCATACGGGGATAAATCTTCAAGATACCGTGGGATACTTGATCTTGTATACCAGGACATAGACGGTGACGAAGAGTGCCAGTATGACGTGCTGGTGGTCAGGGACTACAAAAGCGCGTGGCCAGCTGGAGAGAATGAGCTGAACACCGTGCAACGCAAAGGGCAGGCGCTGCTCGCGCTGAAACACATGGGCGCAAATGTGCAAGCTATACGCATGGAAATATGCAACCTTCGTACTGGCATGACACATGACAGAACCATTATGCTTGACGAGCAGGGTCTGGAAATCATGGCGCAGTGGGAGAGGGAGATTCTCATGCTCTGCAGGGTAGCCGACAACAACCGTGAGGCGCGGCCTGGATCAAACTGCCTTGGGTGTCGTTTTGTTCTTGACTGCGAGCATACCAACCCACACAACGATGCGTATTCAATTGCAGAATCCTTTGCAGTGGCTCAGGCCGTGCGTGACGAGTTTGTGCGCAAAGCCAAGCTGGCTATTACTGAAGGCACTATACCTGCTGGTGATGGGCTTGTTGGATACCAGGCGCAGACCAGGCGCAGAATGCAGGAAGATGGACATATTGAGTTGCTGCGGGCGTGGAATACAGCCCAGGGCAAAGCACTTGAAGACCTAGATCCAGGCACGCTTTCACTGATAAAAGCGCTCAGGCTTGGGGCAACTCAGATAGATGCTATGGCCAAGACACTATATCCAGATCGTGGTACGGGCCAGGATAGAGATGCCTTTTCGGCTGAGTGCATGGAGGAATTCAAAGTGTCGCAATTTGGAGTCTGGCGATAACAGTCTACCGTATCAGTCCTACCACGTAGTCACGCATCACCTGTGACTTCTGGTAGGGCGCACTGTGCCCGCCGATACCGCATATCTTCAACGTGTCGTGGTTCACCGTATTCATGGCAGATCCAACATATCCGGTACGCCCCATTTCACCGAATGGGTGATGAAATGGGAGCAGCTTGGCGAAGAACACCGCCTTGTCTTCCTTGTTCCAGCATACATCAACCCGTGGCACCCTGTTAAAATTCGTGTCTTTGTCCAGGGCGGGTTGAAGCAGGATCACCTGAGACGGCCTCACGCCAAGGTCATTGACCATGATTCTGGTAATGTCTGCACCATTCGAGTGGGCAATTATTACGTCACCATCGGCTATGTACGGCGCGATCTTGGCAGCACGACCGGGGTTCTGAAACCGGGTTAACACCGCAAGCACATAGCCGTACTCGTGGACTTTTACCTTGTGGCCTCCATTGCGTAACAGTGGCAGGAGGTACTCAGGGGTGCTGGTATCACCCTCTGATGTGTGGATTCCGTGTATCAGGTGCATTGTCTTCATGAGTGCTCCGCTCTGCGCTGATTCTGTGCGATCTTAATATCGTCAAGGTCTCGTGTTATAAACTTCTGGTGGACTTCCATGCGAGCAACGCTTTCGGCTATTTCCTTTGCGTGATCAGCTATTTTGCCTACCGCAATATCCGTCCTGTTTTGTCTGGCATGCACCCAAGCAAAAGGCAGTGACACAATGGCAATAATGCCTCCAACCCACTTGAGTGATGTCAGCTCATCAATGGCCATTATTTGCCCTCAACATAGCGTAGGTATTTGTCTGTAAATCCATCTACCGTACCGGCCCCTTCAGCAGAGTTGTAATATTTCTTATGATACGTAGCTAATGCATGTAGATCAGAATGGTGTGGCAGTGGCTCTGGCTGCATCCAGTATTTGATCCTGGCAATGGCCACAGCATACTTAAGGTTGCAGACCAGAAACGACTCCTGAAGCCGTGGCACCTCAGCGGCCTTTAACAGTCTGGCCAGTATATCAGGCCGCCCGGCAAGGTATCGCATGATGTCTGAGTGCGTGGCAGGCTCTACCTGGGTGATGCCCAGTGCAGGCCCAGTTGACTGCTTGAGGAAATACCCCATGTCCGACTCGGCTGCAATCGTACCCAGCATCAGGTTTTCAGCGGCCGGCGACCACATCTCCATGGCCTCCAGTGTTGGCCGGACTATGAATTGCTTCAGGTGCAGTGCGTTAATCATGGTCTATGTATGTAATATGAGTTAGATCAGACACCCTAGTGTCTGAGACATCGGCCGCATCTTGCGCAAATAGTACACCGATAGCCGCGCTACCACCTGTTACAGAGTAGGAAAACGAAAGGTCTAGTATATTCCATGAGGCAACACCGTTGCCAGCAACACTTACAGTGCCCCCAATTGCCACCGAACCCTGGCGCACCCATGAGCCTGCCGTATTCCAAATAGCATTAGCCGAAACACCAAAATAACCCACAATGGTGCCGGCACCTGAAACTTGAGCTATTGATATTTTAAAACCTGCAGTCAATGAGCTATCAAAACGCACATGCAACGTGCCACTTATAATAGAACCGCTTTCAGAATAATTACTAATCCCAACTATTTCCTGCAATACCGTACTGTTATTAATTACACTTAATGCTTGTGGTTTCTTTATTATCACCCGTTTCGCGCCATGTAACAACGGTGCGTTATTCTGGGTGCCCATAAGAGAGCACGTCATCACGTGTAGGCCGCTTGGTGTCGGCTGTGTGTTATCAGCAACTGCTATTATTGTTTTCCTGTTTTCTGAATAACATAACCCCTCCCACGAGCTATTTTGAGCTGTTTTCCTGATTACCCAGTTTATTCCATCCGTTGAGGACATCGCTTGGTAGCCGTCACCCGTGTTAGCTACCGCAAGATACTGTGCTATGTGACCAATCCAGATAACGTCATGGTAGCTTGGGTTAAATCCAGAGATTGTTGGTGTTGTATGGTTCTGCCACGATACTCCGTCTTGGGAAGTATATGCGCGATTAGCTACCCCTGTATTTGTCACCACGCATAATTTATCTAGGTCTTCTGAATACGCTATGGCCTGCCAGTTTTCTCCTGCATGATTGCCGACAGAACCATTATCACTACGAGACCACGTTATTCCATCAGGTGAAGTCATTATGGGCCCATTGATCACATTAACCGCCGTCACTACAAACTTGTTTATAGTGCCGGAAGCCCATGTGCATGACACCCACTGTTCGTGGTCAAATAGATAAGACCTGCCTGTCCACGTGATCCCCCCATCATCAGATGTAATCACGACTGTCCCTGCTTTAGCTGTGGAAACCGCTAACAACCGCCCGTTCACAGGATCACCGACATCTGCAGACCAACATAGTCCGCGATAATCATTATCAGGTGTAGTCCTGGCCACCCATGTTTTCCCATCTGTGGATGTCATTACTCGTTGCGTAGTTCCGCTGATAGCTGCCGCTACAAACACCGCTGGCCCAGCAGCCCAAATGACTTCAACCCACTGCTGGTCAAGCGGCATTACCTGCTCTGTCCACGTGGCACCGCCATCCTCTGATGTCATGATGGCGTTTGTTGTCAATCCAGTTCCGGCAACCGCAACTACAATATCTAATTCGGGAGACTCAGCTACAGATAAAAACCCATCGTCTGTAGGAGTGTTGCGCGGCTGCCAGTTGTCAAGCACAATAGAAGGCTCCGATCTGGAAAGCACTTCTGGCACACTTGCCGACTTCCATTTCGCGCCTTCATATATCAATAAGTCACTGGCGGCATCAGACGATGCGCTTCCTAGTCCGATGTTTTCCCGTGCCTCACCTGCATCAAGCAACTCACTCAAGTTGTTTTCCGGTATTAAGCCATTATTGATGACCCACTCTGGCACAGTCTCATCCAAGTAATAAAACGCACCAGTAGAGGGCTTCAACCACAGGTAAACGCTTCCATCAGTGGCCGGTGTGGCCTCCTGGCGGACGTAGATATTGTCTATGAAATCAGCCAGTGTGAGACCATCGGCGGTAGAGTTGAAAGAGAGTAACTTGCTT
>Ga0256839_1003908_pt1 | contig 14979 bp, 13 predicted proteins | sample 354166metaG_FD_185968 | JGI IMG/M metagenome (GOLD analysis project Ga0256839, IMG submission 185968) | Hydrothermal vent microbial communities from Mid Atlantic Ridge, Atlantic Ocean - 354-166 | ecosystem: Environmental > Aquatic > Marine > Hydrothermal vents | place: Atlantic Ocean: Mid... | reverse complement strand
TGCACCTGCTAAAATAAGTCGTTACGGCAAGAGCGCCACAGGCGGCGATCGCAAAACCAACTTCACAGCCGAAATATTGCTACAGGACATTAAAGTCCTTGGCACGGACCAGACGACTAATATGGACAGTGATGGCATGGCGGTTGGCGCCAAACTAGCCAAAACCATTACACTAGAGGTGAGCGCCTTGCAGGCTCAAAAACTTGCCTTGGCAAAAACCGTTGGCACTATGACTTTGGCATTGCGCGCCGCTGGTACCAAAGAAATTCTAAGCGCTCGAGCTTTGCAGGTTGGTGATTTGTCAAGCAAAAACTCGAAGCCTCGCCGCGCTGTGCGCAAGAAGCAAGTGCGGCCAGTGAGCCAGACGGCGCAAGTAGTCGTGGTACGCGACGGGCAACCACGTTTGGTTAAGGTGTATCGCGGCGAAGCCAAAAAACAAGATATGGCTGCTCTTACAAACTTGGCGGGAGGTGTACAATAATGGCTTATAGATTACCAAATATACCCGGGACTACGAAATTATTGTGGTCCGCAATGTTTCTTGCAGTTTTCGCTGCCAGCAATGTACCTGCTAGTGCCAAAGCCTGGGTTGAGGCGAGTGCTGAAATAAATACTGTTAGTGCAGCGGTTGTTAAGGACGGCAATATCACTTTGAGATCAGATACACCGTTTTCAGAAGTTCGTGTAGCCGAGAGTGGTATTGCTGATGTAGTTGTTCTGACTAACCATTCGTTTTTAATTACGGGCAAGACGCGCGGCAAAACCAGTGTCATGATTTACGACAATAAAAAACGCCTTTTGGACGTAATCAATGTTGAAGTAAATTTAGACATTCAAGGTTTAAAGAAAAGCTTATATGAGACATTTCCCAAAGAGCGCATAGAAGTGCGCCGCTTGGCGGGCAAACTATATTTGTCCGGTGATGTCACCACATCAAGGGTCGCAGAGCAGGCCGAAAAAATTGCAGCGGCTTATGCCAGCGCTGATGATGTGACGAACGGATTGATTGTGCGCGATTCCCATCAGGTCATGCTAGAGGTGCGCTTTGTCGAAGCCACACGGGCGGCTATCAAAGAGCTAGGCGTTGGACTTTTGGTGCAACAGGCTGGGCAGTTTTCTTTTGCTAGTGGCGTTGGCGCAATCGGGGGCAGTTCAGCTGTAACAGCTTTATTGCAAGACACTATAGGCGCAACCAATATAGATGTTCGCATAGATGCTTTGGAAGAAAACGGCGTTATCCGCACTTTGGCCGAACCTAATCTCATATCTATGTCAGGTGAGACGGCTAGCTTCCTTGCTGGCGGAGAATTTCCTATTCCGATTGCAGGACGCAATGGTGAGGTGACAATTACATATCGCCAGTTCGGTGTCGGTTTGTCCTTTACCCCTACAGTACTGGACGACGGTGTTATCAATTTAAAAGTTAGCCCGGAAGTAAGTCAGCTCGACCCGACAAATTCGGTGCGGGTTGGTGGTGTTGAAGTCCCCGGCCTTACTGTGCGCCGTGCCGATACAACGGTGGAGCTACGCAATTCCCAAAGCTTCGCCATTGCGGGCTTGTTGCAAAACACCGAGACCAACCGCCAAACCCAAGTGCCGTGGCTAGGTGATATTCCCGTTCTGGGAGCATTATTCCGTTCGTCAAGATTCAAAAATAATGAAACTGAATTGGTGATAATTGTGACGCCGAAATTGGTACAGCCCGTGTCGGATATAAGCCAATTATCTACGCCGCTGGATCATAATTATAGTCCCGGCGAAGCAGAGTTTTTTATAGGCGGACAGATGGATGGCGGTTGGCGCCATCAAGGCACGGCCTCACAGCGGCGTGTTAGACCACTTGACGGTGCGGCAGGCGCTAAACCTGCAATAATTAAAGCGCCAAAAACCAAAGCTTCTGGTGGCCTGTCTGCTCGCTACGGTCATGTAATAAATTAGGGAAATGCTATGTATTTTAATAAAAAAGCTTTGATTATCGGGACAATCTCTCTGGGACTGTTGGGCGGGTGTGCTATGGCCAAGCCCGCCCTTGAGGGGCGCTTGGATGCAGAATTCGGAAGTGCCATTCGGGCGAACACCCAAGCCCATGCAATTGCGCCAACACCGCGCCAAAAAGCAGACACATATATCCCCGCAGACCCAAGCCGCACGGCTTTGGCTCGTAAAAACTACCGGGAAAACACTGTAACAGAACCGCAACCGATCAATCAAAACGGGGGTTAGGCTTATGGGTGATGTTGTTACCGATAGCAATATTCTAGAATTGCACCAGATTGTGGATGAGAGTTTGGATATACCATCAGCCGTTAATGAAACCGAAGACACACAGCCATCACAGCAAAAAGAAGCACAAATCTGGACGTATTTTGGTGTTGTTGGCGGAGCTGGTGTTACCAGCTTGGCCGTACAAGCTGCATGGGAATTGTCGAGCCAAGACATCAATGGGCCGGGCAAAACTTTAGGGTTGAAAGCTGTGCTTGTTGACTTGGACTTCGAGCGCGGCGATTGTGCGGCCTATCTAGATATTAAACCTAGTATGAGTATTGACGACCTTAACGCCGCCGAGGGGCGTATGGATGCTGGTCTAGCCGCCAGTTTTATTTCGCAAGTGAGCCCGGGACTTTATTTAATCAGCGCCAAGTCAGAGCTGGGCGGCAACGACCTTGTATCACCCGGCGCGTTATTATCCCTATTGGATACAATTAGTGGCTTGTTTGATATTGTTATTCTTGACGTGCCGCCTATGTGGCGACCTTGGACACAGGCTGTCATTGGCGCGGCAGATAAATTTGCTTTGGTCACAGAATGTCGGATACCAGCTTTGCACCAAGCAAAGAAATTGTCCGTAGATATTATGCAAGCAATGCAGCTTTCATGCGCTCCCGAAGTTATATTGAACAAATTTGAACGACGGTCTTTGCGAGGTGGTCTAAGTTTAGCCGACGCGCAAAAAGTGCTAGGTGATTTACAGTGTAGTCAAATTTGTGTGGACGATGAAACCGTGCGTATTGCCATTAACACAGGGAAACCCGCCGGCGCATTAAGGTTCAAAAGCCGATATGTAAAATCTGTCCGGTCACATGTTCAAAATTGGTATAGTGCTAATATCAATTTAGAGACAAATCTTGGGGAAAATTCCGGGACAAATTCTAAAATAGCATCACATCAGTATGACAGGCGCGTTGCTCGTAGATGAATGTATCGCTTTCCTGGTTAATTTTGTTGCCAATTTAGCTTCCAATGTTTTGGGTAATCGTCTATGGTCGCTTTTTCCTAGAAGGGGCGAGTATGGACGCACAGGCGCTCGATAATATACATTTAGATATGGGCGGGCCGTGGGAAGTGGTTTTGGCGCTGATGCTAGCGCTTATGATGTTCGCTGTGGCGCTAGGGCTTAAACCATCTCAATTCGCATTTTTTAAAACCGACCCCAAGCATTATATAGCAGGTGTGTTGGCGCAAATTATAGGTCTGCCGCTCCTGACCCTGGGATTGGTTTATTTGCTTAATCCTATACCAAGTCTGGCGCTTGGCATGATATTGGTGGCATGTTGTCCCGGTGGTAATATCTCTAATATTATGACCTTGTTTGGGCGCGGGAATACGGCGCTCTCGGTAAGCATGACCGCCACTTCTAGCTTGGCAGCAGCATTTATTACGCCCTTTTCAATATTGTTTTGGTTGTCCCTATATCCGCCGACCCGCGAACTTTTAACCACAATAAATTTTGATGTTATCGCATTCCTCTTGCAAACCATGTTCATTTTAGCTCTGCCGATAGTGTTGGGTATGATTGTTGCCTGGAAGGCACCTGACTTGGCGGCCGAGATACAAAAGCCATTAGCGATTTTTGCAGTCACTGCGATGATGTTGATAATCTTGGTTGGGTTTTATAAATATCGGGCATTGATTCCCTTAGACGCAGCTATGGTTGTCCCTTTGGTGTTCATACATAATGCTTGTGCATTGGCTTTGGGGTATTTTACAGGACTGATTACCCGCGCTGATATACCCACGAGACGGGCTTTAACATTCGAAGTCGGCATCCAAAACTCAGCGCTCGGTTTTGTTATATTGGTCACACAATTAAACGGTCTCGGCGGTGCTGCAGTACTCACCGGCTTGTGGGGTTTATGGCACTTGGTCGGTGGTTGGACGATGGTTTTTGTGTTTCGTTTTAGCGATAGAAAGAGGAGAAAAGTATATGTTTGATGTGAAAATAATAGGCGGGTTGATTTATGATGGTGATGGCGGGGAAGCCTATAAGGCCGACATCGGGATTAAGGATGGTAAGATCGCTGAAATAGGTACGTGTTCTGGTGATGCAGACAAAATTATAGACGCTGATGGCATGATTGTCACGCCTGGCACCATTGATCTACATACCCATTATGATGGGCAGATTTCGTGGGACGAAGAAATGAAACCGTCGGTCAATCATGGCGTCACCACAATCGTCATGGGGAATTGCGGTGTGGGATTTGCGCCGTGCCGCAAGGAGGATCATGAAAAATTGATCCGGCTGATGGAAGGGGTTGAAGACATTCCGGGCACGGCCTTAGCGGAGGGTTTGACATGGGACTGGGAGAGTTTCCCTGAATATATGGATGCTCTGGATTCCCGCCCGCACACAATAGATTTTCTGGCTATGGTGCCCCATGATCCCTTGCGGGTTTTTGTTATGGGGGATCGGGCGGTGTTTGATCAACGTGCCACAGATGCCGACATAGAAGAGATGCGCAAATTGACCCGCGCCGCCTTGGAGGCTGGTGCGGTTGGCTTTTCTACAGGACGTTCTGATGCGCACCGCAGTTCTGACGGGGATTGGACACCCACCAGCGAAGCACACCCCTCAGAGCTGGCTGGTATTGCCAGTGCTTTTAACGGTCTTGATTACGGTGTGCTACACGCGGTCAATGATTTTGATCAAGAGCGCCCCGGTGATCAATTCGATCAAGAATTTGATATATTGGAAACCTATTTTCGTGCCGCCCCCGGACACAAGGCCAGCATGACACTCATGCAGCGCGACCTTGTGCCGGATCACTGGAAAAAAATCATAAAGCGCGCCGAAGACCTGCAAAAAGACGGTGTCGATTTACGCTTGCAAGCCGCGCCGCGCGGCATTGGTTTGTTTTTGGGGCTACAATCCACCTTCCATCCTTTAATGGCGTTTCCTAGCTATATCGAAATTGCCGATTTACCGTTTGAAGAACGGGTAGAGAAAATGCGCGATCCGGCACTGAAAGCAAAAATGCTGGCCGAGACACCGGTTAAACTGGCAGGTTCAGGCACGTCCGTGCCCCCCATGACCGATACCATGATTGCGATGACAGAGCAAATTGCAGGCAAAATGTTCAAGCTATCCCCAGACGGGTCTGGCCAGGTGGATTATGAGCAAAGCTATGCCAGTTCCGCTGCTGCTGAAGCCGATAACAAAGGCGTATCGGTATGGTCGGTATTGTATGATTGGATGTTGGAAGACGACGGCAAAATGCTGATTTATTTCCCAATTTATAATTACACCGATATGAATTATGATGCGGTTCACACTATGATGACCCACCCACTCGCCCTTCCCGGTCTCACCGACGGCGGTGCCCATGTGGGTTATATTTGCGATGCCAGCTTCCCGACCTATTTGCTCGCCCATTGGACCCGTGACCGTGATAACAAGAAAATCAGCCTTGCCCGTGCCGTGCAAATGCTCAGCGCCGATGCGGCAGATTTTCTAGGGTTAGAAGACAGGGGGCGGATTAAGGTCGGCCTTAAGGCTGACATCAATATTATTGATTATGAAAACTTGAACCTACAAGTCCCCACTATGGTCAAAGATTTGCCAGCTGGCGGGCAACGTCTTTTGCAACCCGTGAGCGGCTATAAAGCCACATTGGTTTCGGGGCAGGTAATCATCCAAAATGATGAACTTACGGATGCGAGACCGGGTAGGTTAGTGCGTATGGGGCAATAAGTTGTGTCAGGGAAGTTCATTTAGTCCTTGATTGTGTTCCTAACATGTTCTTTAAAACCCCATGCTTAAAACCCTAAAAGACATATTTGGCTATACCGAGTTTCGCCCCGGTCAAGAGCAGCCCATTTTGGACTTGCTGGCTGGTGAAAATGTGTTTTGCGTTATGCCGACGGGAGCGGGGAAGTCTTTAATTTTTCAAATACCTGCGCTTATGGGTAGCGGTCTTACCATCGTCGTCTCTCCCCTAATCGCACTGATGAATGATCAGGTGAGTGCGCTTAAATTACTGGGTGCGCCTGCGGAAACCTTGAACTCCTCTATCTCGCCCGAAGACAATGAGCAGATTTGGCGCGGTGTACGTACTGGTGCGGTCAAGCTACTTTACATGTCGCCAGAACGGCTGATGAATGGGTCGACTTTGGAAATTATGCGCACGCTTAATGTCACTATGGTGGCAATAGATGAAGCGCATTGCATTTCCCAATGGGGGCCGTCGTTTCGCCCCGAATACGAAATGCTAACGGAACTTAAAACCCACTTTCCGGGTGTCCCGATTATTGCCTTGACCGCCAGTGCCGACGAAATCACCCGCAAAGACATTGCTGAAAAGCTATTTGGTAGTAATGTGAATATTTATGTATCTGGGTTTGATCGTCCAAACATTGCGCTAGGGGTTTCGCCAAAGCAAAGCTGGAAGAACCAGCTAGCGGCATTTGTAAAAAGTCGGCAAGGCGATAGCGGCATTGTGTATTGTTTGTCGCGTAAGAAATGTGAAGATGCAGCGGCATTATTAAACAGTTTGGGGCATAAGGCTTTGGTCTATCATGCGGGCATGGATAAATTTGCCCGGGATGACAACCAGAAAAGCTTTGTTCGCGATCCTGGCATAATCATGTGTGCCACAATAGCTTTCGGTATGGGCATAGATAAGCCGGATGTGCGGTTCGTATTTCACACGGATTTACCTTCGTCGATGGAAAATTACTATCAGGAATTCGGCCGAGCTGGGCGCGATGGTGATAGAGCCGATTGCGAGATGTTATTTGGTACGGGGGATATTCGTATGCGCCGCCAATTTATTGAGCAAGACGATGCGGATGCAGAGCAAAAGCGTCGCGCTCATAAGCGCCTCGACAGGTTGATAGCCTATTGTGAGGCTCCGACTTGTCGCCGGCAGGCTTTGTTGGCCTATTTCGGCGAAACTAGCAAGCCATGCAATAATTGTGATGTCTGTCTTGACCCGGTGGCGCTCAAAGAAGGCACACGCGAAGGGCAGATGGTGTTGTCGGCTATGGTACGCACAGGACAGAGATTTGGCCCGGCTTATATTTGTGATATTTTGGTCGGCGCGGATATTCAGCGCATACGAGATTTTGGCCATGATAAATTGCCCACTTGGGGCGTGGGTAAACATCTGAAAAAACCACAATGGCAATCCATAATTCGGCAAATGATAGCAAGTGGGTTTGTGCATTTGGATGTGGGGGAATATGGCGGTATTTCGATGACCAAGACGGGCAAAGACTTATTGCGCGGTGCGGTGGAGTTTTCTTATCGGCCTATGTCGCTTGGCAAAGCAACTAAAATACCCGGTAGAGCCAAAACCAAACAAGCCGAGCAGTCCTTGTCCGAAAATGATATGGGTTTACTGACACGGTTGAAAGCCACAAGAAGTTTGTTGGCGCAAAAACAAAATGTCCCAGCTTTCATGATTTTTCACGACAAATCCCTGCGCGATATGGCTCGCCAACGCCCTCAAAACATGGCCGAAATGGCTAATGTTCACGGCGTTGGCAAGGCTAAATTAGACAAATTTGGCACGGTGTTTTTGGAGACAATCAAGAACGGTAATGTGTAAATACTAGAGCTTGAAGCCTAGGGTTAGGATGTGTTTTACAGACCCTAGGGACGATTTTCTTTCCATTACGGCCTGAGTTTATGAGTGTACTACCTAATTTAATCATTCCATTAAATGATAAATGTGGCGTAGGCGTCCGCCTGTATCAATAAAATTCTTGACCGTGCACCGGATAGGGATATGTTGCGCCTGTTGGTTAAGGGAATCCGGTGTAAATCCGGGACTGTACCCGCAGCTGTAAGCGGCGAGAGATGCGCAAAAACCACTGCACGCAAGAACCATTGCAAAAAAGTGCGGGAAGGTGTGTATCTCATCAGAGCCGTAAGTCAGAAGACCTGCCAACAAAGTCGCCAGCGCAGATTTGCCGGGAATAGCAAAGAGCAGGAAATACCCTTAGATGGGTTCCCATGACGACAATTTGAAACCCGCGTGGCCATAAGGGCTGCGCATATTTTGGAGTCGTTATGAAACGCTTATTTTTATCTGCTGCGGTTATCGCAGTATATGTCAGCCCGATTTTTACTAGCCAAGCATATGGGCAAATACAATATACGGGAAATTCTTCTTGTAATGTTCCGGTTGATGGTGACATAGATGCGGACATGTCCTGCCCCAGTTCTGATGAAGTCATCGCAATTGGCCGCCGAGTTTCCCCGTCTAATCGTAATGAGGTCACGAGCCCCAATACTCTGATAAATACGGCGGAGATTAAGGCACGCGGCAATGCCTATATCGCCGACCTTTTGCGCACTGTTCCGGGCGCCTCAATCAACCGTTCTGGCCCTGCGGGTAGTTTAACGCAACTTCGTTTGCGTGGCTCGGAAGGTAATCATGTTTTGGTGCTTGTGGACGGGGTGGAAGTATCCAATCCCAACACAGGCGAATTTGATTTTGGCGCATTGCGTAGCGAAGATGTTGTTCGCATAGAGGTTCTGCGCGGGGAGCAATCCGCACTTTGGGGCAGCGATGCGATTGGCGGCGTGGTCAATATTATCACGCGGGCGGGCGCAACAAATGAAAGTTATAAACTGTCCGTTAGGGGCGGCAGCTTCAATACGTTCGAAGGCCAAGTGTCTGCGGTGGTTCCCATTAAAGGCGCGGCGCTGTCCATTAACGGCAATGTATTTCGCACGGACGGTTATGATGTTTCGGGCAATAATGGCGAAAAGGACGGATCGGATAGCCGCGCACTAAATGTGGGGCTTAACAATGTAGAAATCGGCGGCTTAACGCTGAGTGCAAAATATTCCAATACTCACGCGGTTTCTGAATTTGATGCCGACACGGATTTTAACGGACGGCTAGATAATACCTTATCTGAAACCCAAACCGACACACAAACAGGACGTATATCGGTGCGGTTTGATGTGGCCGGGTTTGAGAACCTGATTAATCTGAGTGTGGCCGACACCAAACAAAACACGGTTGGGACGAGCTTCCCTAACGATACGACAGGTAAGCGTACACAGCTTAATTGGGCAGCGGAGAAAACTTGGGATGTGCATACCTTGACCCTGCTCGGGGAAACCGAGAAAGAAGAATTTTCCAATTTTGGCGGCGTGGGTGCGGGCCAAAATCAAAGCCAAAGCATCCAAAACCATGCCCTAGCTGCGGATTACCGTTTTAGCCAAAACGCCATCACACTCAGCGCATCAGCGCGGGCGGATTTCAATGATAGATTTGACGATAGTCAAACATGGCGGGTTGGTGCGGGCTATGCCTTTGAAGATTTTGGGGGGCGTGTGCGGGCTTCGGTCGGAACGGGTGTGAAAAACCCAAGCATGACGGAATTGTTTGGTTTCTTCCCGGCGTTTTTCGTAGGCAATCCTGACCTGACACCGGAAACATCATTGGGTTATAATCTTGGCTATGACCAAGAATTGGGTGATTGGAATTTTAGTGTTGATTATTTTAGATCTGATTTGAAGAATGAAATATTCACCGATTTTGGTGTTTTCCCCTCCACAGCCCGCAACCGCACCACTCAGAGCAAGCGCGAAGGGGTTGAGTTGGCTGCACGCGGTTCGCTCGGGGATGCGTTTGATGTGCGGGCGTCGGCGACTTTTTTGGACGCCAAAGAAAATGGTATCCGCGAATTACGCAGACCGAAATTTTTGGCCAGTGCCACCGCTACATGGACACCTATGGAGGCTCTTAGCCTAACCCTTTCCGCCGATCATAATGGAAGCCAGATTGATACAGATTTTTCTACATTTAGCCGGGTTGAGTTAAAGGCTTTTACTTTAGTCGGTCTCAATATAGGGTATCGGCTGAATGATGTTGTGACACTGTCTGTGCGCGGTGAAAACCTGCTGGACGCGGACTACCAAGAAGTGGTCGGATATGCGTCACAAGCCAGGGGGGTCTATGCGGGCATTCGCGCTGATTTTTAGTTGTCTGCTTGTCGCTTGCGGCGCAGACAAAATAGAGGACACGGCGACAAGGCGCGTTGTGTCCACGTCTCTTTGTGGTGATGGCTATGTTTTGTCGATGTTATCTGAAGACAATATCTCGGCTTTATCATGGCAATCTGGGGATAAGCTTTCTACGGCTCCGGCGCGTTTTAAGCATAAACCAAAAGCCCGTGATGATATTGAAACTTTGCTGGCATTAAACCCGACCTTGGTCGTTTTTGGTCCCGGCGAGGGCACGGCGGCAAAGCCACTGCTTGATAAGCGCGGCATAAATTATGTGAACCTAGATTGGGGGGAGGATTTTGAAAATGTTTGGAAAAACTATGCACTTTTGCGTGGGGCACTCAATGCACCAGATGTGCATGAACAACAAGCACAGATAGATTTTTTCACTTTACAAAATGCTGCTGATGCAAAAACCAATAAACCAAATGTGCTTTACCTTAGCGCATCGGGCGGGACGGCGGGACCTGGGACATATGTTGACGCATCTATTCGTGCGGCGGGCGGTGTTAATATCATCACCACACCCGGCTGGCACACACCGAGCATAGAAAGCTTGGTAGCACTAAAACCAGACCTCATCGTCACATCGTTTTTCAAAGATGGCTATGCGTCCGTCAACCAAGCGGGCTTGCGCAATAAAGTTCTGCAAGATAAGATAAACGCTATCCCGCGCGTCAATGTGCCGGGGAAATTATGGCCATGTGCAGGGCCAGGGCTTTACGAGGCCACGCATATCATTAAAACCGCTATTGAGGAACTGAACTAGTGCGACTGGCTTTATTGATAGTGTTCTGCGTGCTGGCCGCTTTATTGTCTCTGAGTATTGGAGCCTTACATATTCCCTTGGGCGATCTTTTGCCGGCATTGTTTGGTCGCGGTGATGATATTCACATCACCATTATGCAAGACTTGCGCGCCCCACGCACGGCGCTTGCACTATGTATTGGCGCCGGGCTAGGGGCGAGCGGTGCGGCTTTGCAGGGCTATACCCGCAATCCTCTGGCCGATCCTGGCATTCTTGGCTTTTCCAGCGCGGCGGCATTTGGTGCGGTGTTGGCTTTGTATTTTGGGCATCAAAACTGGGTGACGCCCGCCGCACTTATGGGGGCTGGCACGGGTGCGGCCTTGTTATTGGCTATGGCCGGGCGGCGGCAAAGTGCCACTGTGTTAATATTGGCAGGTGTCGGCATTGGTTCACTCGCCACGGCACTGACGGGCTTGCTGATGAATTTTGCGCCCAATCCGTGGGCGTTATCGGAAATTGTTTATTGGCTGATGGGTAGTTTGCGAAATGCTAATTTCGATGCGGCTGTATTGTGCGGGGCTTTGACGTTAGGGGGGCTAATATGTTTGGTGTTGACAGGGTCTGATTTGCGCACACTGAGCCTTGGGGAAGACACGGCAAAAAGTTTGGGCGTATCTTTGGGACGGGTGCGTTTGCTCTTAGTTGTGGGGGTGGCTCTATGTGTTGGTGCAGGCGTGGCAGTGGCTGGGGCTATTGGGTTTGTCGGCCTGTTTGTGCCCCATATTTTACGGTTTTTATTTGGTGCAGACCCGGCCAAGCTTATACCCGTTTCGGCGCTCGGCGGCGCAGGTTTTTTAGTGCTGGCGGATAGTGGGACACGGGTGATTTCCACGAATGGTACAGTGCTTTATTTGGGCATTCTTTCTGCGCTTATCGGGGCGCCATTCTTTATTTGGCTGGCGTTCAAGGCGGGGCGGTCATGAGTTTACAGATAGAAAATCTCAGCGCAGGCTATGGCAAGGTTCAAGTTTTGCACGATATAAATATGGCGGCAAAGCCGGGCGAACTCATTGCTTTGGTTGGGCCGAATGGCTCTGGTAAGTCTTGCTTGTTGAAAACAATCGCGGGCGTAATCAATCCAGATAGAGGGCGGGTCATATTGGCCGGGCAAGACTGTGTCGCATTCAGTCCACAATCCCGCGCCAAACACATTGCGTGGCTTGCCCAAGACCGCAATGCGGCATGGGCATTATCCGTGCGTGCATTGGTCGCCCTTGGCCGGGCACCTTACCGGGGGCGATTGGGTCGTTTAAGCGCAGATGATGTGGTGGCCATAGATGCTGCATTGGCATCGGCGCATTGCGCAGACTTACAAGACAGGCGCTTTGATACCTTAAGCGGCGGTGAACAAGCGCGGGTATTACTGGCGCGGGCTTTGGCTGTGGATGCGGATATATTATTGGCAGATGAGCCGACCGCCTCCCTTGACCCCTTTTACCAGATTTCTATCATGCAGTCTTTAAGGGGCGTGGCCCAAGACGGCAAAATCGTTATTGTCAGCCTGCACGATTTATCCCTTGCCAAACAATATTGCGACCGGATTTTGGTGTTAGATGCTGGCAAGCTCAAGGCGGATGCGATAGCAAGCCAAGCCCTGGGCGCAAATATTCTTGCCGAAGTGTTTCGGGTAACAGAGCAAGCTGGTCAATTTACTCTTGCGCAAATACCAAAGAAAACATGACAGGTATGTCATGGGCAATGCTGTTAAGCTTGGCCAATTCTTGCAATTTATCAATACCCGGACCATAGCCAAATGTATCCGCATCCAAGATAACAGGCGAGCGGCTATCAACCACGACGGTGTTTTCACTTAGGTGTGTGATGATCATAGGCACGTCTATTGTATCGGTTTTACCGTGCATGCTAATGGTCACGGGAATGTCCATTTCCGCGCGATGACCCATAGGCAATGCAGACAACTTTGATAAATTGATTTGCGTCTTCACCATAATATTTTGTAGTTTATCCGTTTCGAATAAATATTTTTTCATGCGCTCATTGCGTATGTCGATATTGGTTTGCACACTGTCAAGCTTAATCAAGACGACCGCGCCGCCGTCCGCAAGTACCGCACCGCTGAGATTGGTAAAACTATGGGTTTCTATAATTGCCCCATTTTTGACACTGATAAATTCAAGAGAGGATTGTGCGCCGTCGAGTTTCCACGTTTTGGCCGCATTGGCATTCTCAGATGCTGGCGGCGCTGGTTTTGTGTCTGGGGTTTTAGGCGCACATGCCCCAAGTCCAAATGCCAGCCCTAGATTGATAAGCATAAAAATAAAAACACGCATGAAATTTCTCCCTAATTTTACCTAGGATAGCATATTTCCATAATTTGACCAGAGTTCTCTTAGAGCGTTCTACCTATATTACTTAGCCAGTTTTATTTTCATACATGGCGCGGTCGGCGCGGTGCAAGATTTGTCTCACCGTGTCTTCAGGGTGACAAGGACTGACACCCCAAGCACTGCTCACGGAAATACGATCGCCGGCCATATCTAAGCTTTGCTCAGCAATACGACAGGCAAGGCTTGCGGCTTTGGCGCGTGCCACACGGGTGTCAGACTTAAACAAGAGGACCCCAAATTCATCGCCGCCAATGCGCGCGACCATATCGCAATCTCGGACATTGGATTTCAAGGTTTCCCCGATTTTTACAAGCAAATCATCACCAATACTGTGCCCATATTTATCATTGATTTTCTTAAAGCCATTCAAATCAAAGAAAATCACACTGCACAAAATATCATAACGGGACATCAAAACTTGTGCCCTGCCAATTTCGCGCATAAAGGCACGGCGATTGTAAATTTGCACTAAGGGATCCGTATCTGCTTTTTGCTCTAATTGCAATATTTGCGTTTTCAGAACATTGATTTCGTCTTGCAGCCGCCTTATTTTTTCGTGCGCAGATGTGCTATCATTGGCCGTCTGCGCGGAATTCAGTTTATTGTCATATAGAACTGTATTTTGTATTGCAGGCATATTTTCACCGATCGTGTCTTTGATAATCCTAGCTTTAGGCAAATGGTGTTAAAATTTTGCGAATGCTTATAGTCAACAAATTTTAAGCGGAATTTGGATGGGATTGATGCGCGTGTCCGACCTGTTGCCTATATTTGTTTTGGTACATGGCGCGGTCAGCGCGGTTCAAGATTTCTTTCACAGAATTTTCTGGGTAGCAGGGCGATGTGCCCCAGGCCGCAGTTAAATAAATTTCGCCGTTTTGCTGGGTTATACGCTGATTAGAAATTTGCCGCGCTAATATAACCGCTTTGGTTTGGGCGAATTGTTCGTCGGTTTGAAACAAAATAACCCCAAATTCATCACCGCCAAGCCGTGCGACAACATCACTATCGCGCACTGAGTTTTTTAAGCATCGCCCGATTTTTATGAGCAATTCATCACCGATGCCGTGACCATAATAATCGTTGATTTCTTTAAACTTATTGAGATCAAAGAAAATTACACATGAAGGAATATCATAGCGCGAGGCGACGGTTTGCGCCCGCTCAATTTCACGAATGAAGGCGCGGCGGTTTTTTACAGGCACTAACGGATCGGTATCGGCTGAATGTTCAAGTTGGGCTATTTTGTTTTTTAAGGCTTTAATTTCATCAAGCAATATTTGCCTGTCTTCTGGCGTGAATGTCTCACGCTCAGGGAGCATGTTGGCGGGGTCGCCATAGCTAAACCCAATTGCTTTTTGTTGTAATCTCATGAAATCCCAATTTCCACAGTCTTGCCCACATATTCGAACGTCTTGTCTAGCAAGTCATTGTGAAATTATTGCCAATTATCAACGTCAAAAAACTGTCAAAACTTGCCGTTAATAAAGTCTAAATTGCAGGTAGATTTAGTTTGACCCACGCCCAATTCAGGGTATTTTCTTCTTTTTGCCAATTCTAGGTCGAGAGCCGAATTA
>Ga0256839_1003907_pt1 | contig 14982 bp, 9 predicted proteins | sample 354166metaG_FD_185968 | JGI IMG/M metagenome (GOLD analysis project Ga0256839, IMG submission 185968) | Hydrothermal vent microbial communities from Mid Atlantic Ridge, Atlantic Ocean - 354-166 | ecosystem: Environmental > Aquatic > Marine > Hydrothermal vents | place: Atlantic Ocean: Mid... | reverse complement strand
CGCAACACTTGCGGCTGCTGGCGCTGATCGCCCTGTTTGCCGGAGCGGTGGGCATATCGCTCTCGCCCATCTTCGTGAGGCTGGCAGACGTGGGGCCACTGGCCAGCGCCTTCTGGCGCACGGGGCTGGCGGTGCCCTTCTTCCTGCTGCCATTGCTGCTGCCGTTCATGCTGCCAGGGCATGGCAGCCACGGCGCAAGCAGCAGGACCGAGCGCGCCGCGGCCCGGCTGCCAAGGGCACGGCGCGACTGGCTGCTGCTGGCGCTTGCAGGGGGATTCTTCGCTGCCGACCTCGGCGTGTGGCACGTTTCCATCGGCATGACATCGGTGGCCAACGCCACCCTGTTCCCCAACCTTGCACCGGTCATCGTAACGCTGGTGGCGTGGCTGTTCTTCAATGAACGCATCGGCCTGCACTTCGTGGCCGGGCTGGTGCTGGCGCTCACGGGCGCGGTCATCGTCATCATCAACAGCGCAGCGGCATCTGCCCATGCCACCGTCAGCAACAACAATATCGGCGGCGACCTGCTGGCATTGCTCGTCGCCTTCTTCTATGCCGGCTACCTGCTTGCCATCTCGCGACTGCGGCAGCGGCTGGGCGTGCTTTCCATCATGGCCTTCAGCTCGCTGTTCGCCGCCCTGCTGCTGGGTGCCGCGGCGTTGCTGCTTAAAGGCGCGGCCAACATGCCATTGCTGCCCGGCACCCTTGGCGGGCTGGCGGCACTGCTGGGGCTGGCAGTGGTTTCGCAGGTGGTGGGACAGGGGCTGATTGCACAGGCGCTGGCGCACCTGCCGGTTTCCTTCTCTTCCCTCGGCCTGCTGTTGCAGCCGGCGCTGGCGGCAGTGTTCGGCTGGTTGTGGCTGCACGAGGCCCTGCAGCCGCTGCAACTGGCCGGCATGGGCATCATCCTGCTGGGCATCTGGCTGGCGCAGCGCACGCCGCAAGGCTGAGCAAACATCACCGAAAGGCGCGTGCAGTCCGGCCACGCTGGCAGGTGGCGAAATGCATCATTCCGATCAGTTCCGCCGCGCGCCGCCCTTCAGGTGCATGGGCAGGCCGGCCAGCATGAATACCACCTCATCCGCCACCTGCGCCAGCAACTGGTGGGCAAAGCCGGCCTCGTCGCGGAAACAGCGGGCCAGCGCATTGTCGGGCACGATGCCCATGCCCACCTCGTTGGATACCATGCACACCGTGCCGGGCAGCGCCGGCAGCAATTCCGCCAGCTCTTCCACCTGCGCACCCACGTCGCGCTGCTCCAGCATCAGGTTGGTCAGCCACAGCGTCAGGCAGTCCACCAGCACGAAGCTGTCTTCGGCGGCATGCCGGCGCAATGCCTGCGCCAGGTCCAGCGGCTCCTCCACCAGCAGCCAGTCGTCCCCCTCGCGCCGCCGCCGGTGTTCGGCAATGCGCTGGCGCATCTCCTCGTCGGCAGCACGCGCCGTGGCCACATACACGCGCCGCCCGGCATGAGCGAGCGCCAGGCTCTCGGCATGGCGGCTCTTGCCGGAGCGCGCCCCTCCCAGCACCAGGATGACATGCGCCATGTCGCCAGCTCCTCCCCTGCCCTGCCGCAACCGGCATCATTGCCGTGGCATGCACATCATGCACCCGCCCATATCATGCACCAGCCAAGGTGTTGGCGGAAGACGCGGCAGGTGCTTTTGTCCCTTCGTTCAGCAGCACCACCTCGCGGCGCGGATAGGGGATGGTGATGCCGTTCTCCTTCAGCGCATCCCAGACGAGGAACAGCACGTCGGAGGAAAACTTGTTGGGCCCGTCATCCAGGCCCTCCACCCAGAACTCCACGCCGAACTTCACGCCATGATCGGCAAATTCGCGCAGCTCGCAGTCGGGCCGTTCCGGCTCGGTGAGCACGCGCGGATGCTTCAGCACCGCTTCCTCGATGATGGGCGGCACCTTGTGCAGGTCGGTGTCATAACTCACCATGAACTCCACCTCGTAGCGCTGGCGCGGATCGTCGTGCGTCCAGTTGACGAAGCGCTGGGTGATGAAGCGCTCGTTGGGCACCACGATCTCCTTGCCGTCGAAGGTTTCCAGCACGGTGGAGCGGATGTTGATGTTCTTGATGATGCCGGCCTTGCCGTCCTCCAGCTCCACGTAGTCTCCCACCACGATGGAACGCTCCAGCAGCACGATGATGCCGGAGATGAAGTTGGCAGCGATCTGCTGCAGGCCGAACCCAAGGCCGACGCCCAGCGCACCACCAAAGATAGCCAGCGCGGTAAGGTCCACCCCCAGCACCTGCAGCAGCAGGATGAAGATGACGAAATACAGGGCGATCTCGAACAGGCGGGTGAACAGCTCGCGCAGGCCGCGGTCCATGGCTTCCTGCTTCTGGATGACGTTGCGCCCGGCCTCGGAGGTGATGCGCCCCAGCCAGAAGAACAGCCCGCCGAAAACGGCGGCCTTCAGCAGGAAGTAGAGGGAGAGGCGAATGTTGCCGACGCTCAGCGATATGCCGTCAAGAAAGGCGACGACATCGTCATACCAGCCGAACACGTGCAATGTTGCCACCGGAATGCCCACCCAGATGGCGGCGGTGCGCAGCATCGGGTTGGTGATGTAGCTGTTGATGGCAGTATAAAGCAGCCACACCAGCACCGCGCTCTGTGCCAGCCGCGCCAGCCAGCTGGAGCCGACGGCGGCATCCAGCACCGTTACGGCCACCGCCAGCAGGATGACCATCACCAGCGGGCGCATGAGGCCGCGCAGGCTTTCCACCAGCTGCCCGGCACGGCGGAAGATGCCCCTGCCCTTTTCCGCCAGCCCCAGTGCGGTGATGCGGGCGTTGATGATGCGTGCCAGCAGAGGTGCCAGCAGCCAGGCCAGCACCACTGCGCCCACTTGCGAGTAGAATTGCGGCGAAGTGGCCCAGCCCAGCAGCGTGTCGAGAATGCGATCACGCCAGAGCGGCCACTGCTGCATCAGGGTGTCGAGATATTCCATGATGTTCCGGCCATGATGTTTCTGCCCCCGATGCCTTCCCCTGTTCAGGCTGGTGGCACCCTACTCCGCTGCCGGAGCGTCGGCAACAGCTGTTCCTCGACAGCCTTGCATGGCGGTCTGCCACGAAACAGCCAGCCGCCGCCCTGCCAGGTGATCACCGGCGGCCTTTCAGCGGCGCGGCGGAAACTGATCCACCCGCGGGCGAAAGAACATGGGCGCATGGCTTGCAGCGAACAGCCACAAGGCCGCCAGCAGCAGGCTGGCCGAAAGGTGCCAGGCCATCATTGTCGGCAGCAGTTCTGCCATTATCCGCACCACGGCGGCGGCAATGGCCAGCACGTAAATGAGCGTGGTGATGCCATCTGCCTGCAATGGCCGCCCGGAATGGCCGCGGCTGGCGCGGGTCATCACCGCCAGGGTCATGGTGCCGATGGCACCGCTGCTCAGCGCATGCAGGGCATCCACCATTGGCCACAACCCGAACATGGCCGCAGCCATCAGCAGCAGCCACACCGCCACCCACAGGTATCCCGCATGCAACACCCACACCAGCGGCTCGCGCAGGCAGCGCCAGCCCTGCCAGCGCAGCAGCCGCACCAGGTGCAGCACGCCGGCCATGCCCAGCAGCGCCCCGGCCACTGCTGCCTGCGGCCATGCCACCCATGCGGCCAGCGCCAGCACCGCTGCCGCCAGTGCCAGCCGGTCGAACCTGCCGAATGGGGCCGGCAGCCCGCGCTCGTCCCGCAAGCCCTGTTTCATCAGCCAGTTGCGGGTGAACGAGGGCACGATGCGCCCGCCAATGAGCATGATCAGCCCGGCGACGAGCGCCAGCACCGCACGCTCCGCCAGGGCCTGCACGTCAAACACCGGATCGAAGAGAATGCCGAAGTGAAACAGCACGTTGACCAGCGCCAGCAGGCTGACGACGAGCGCCACCACCACATTGCGCCGGTTGCGCCCGGCGATGATCTCCCGCCAGATGATGACAGCCAGCAACGCCAGGAAGGCGGCATCCACCACCGCTGCCAGCACGGCGGGCATCCACGCCATGCCGGAGAAGAACAGCGCCAGCCGCCCCGCCACCCACAGGCCGAACAGCAATGCCAGCGGCCGCCCCATGATGGGCATGCGCCCGGTCCAGTTGGGCACGGCGGTGAGCAGAAAGCCGGTCATGGCGGCAGAGAAGAAGCCGAACAGCATCTCGTGCACGTGCCAGTCGCGCGGGCCGAGGTGCGAAGGTGGCAGGAAGACACCGGCCAGCGCCAGCATCCACACCAGCAGCGCCAGCCCGCCAAACACGCCCGCCGCGAAGAAGAACGGACGAAAGGCACGGGCCAGGAACACCTGCGCCGGGCCGGGCAGCGCTGCCTGTTCGTTCTTCATGCCGCGCGCCCGCGGCCCTGCCCCGCCGTGCTGCGCCACACCAGCTTCCTTCACGCCCATGAGCCATCTCCGCAAGCCGTTGCGGCTGCCGCTTCCGCACCCCCTGTCCCGATTCCCGCAAGGCAGCATACTCCCGCCCCCACGCCCGATGAAAGCCTCCGCACCGACTTATGGCAAGTTGCCGCATTTTTGCCTGCCCATACTGGCGCGGGCGCACGAAATCGGCTATCGCAGGCCACGAACATGTTTCATGGTGGCCGGGAGCGATACCGGGGCGGGCCGGATCTGCCTGCCGACCAAGCCATCCGGGAGCGCATGCCAGCGGCCGCCACCATCTGCAGACCCGTTCGCGACCGGAGGAACCATGCCAGCCGCGCCGCGCAAGATCTCCAGGCTGCTCGTTGCCAACCGCGGGGAAATCGCCATCCGCATCATGCGGGCGGCCAACGAGCAGGGCATTGCCACGGTGGCCATCTATGCCGACGAGGACATGCTCTCGCTGCACCGCTTCAAGGCCGATGAAGCCTATCTTGTCGGCCACGGGCTGGGGCCGGTGCAGGCTTATCTCGCCATCGACGACATCATCCGCATCGCCCGCGAATCGGGGGCCGATGCCGTGCACCCCGGCTATGGTTTCCTGTCCGAGAATCCGGATTTTGCCCGCGCCGTCATCGATGCCGGGCTGATCTGGATCGGCCCGCCGCCGGAGGTCATGGAGCGGCTGGGCAACAAGGTGGCGGCGCGGCAGCTGGCGCAAGAGGCCGGCACGCCGGTGGTGCCTGCCTCCGCTCCCCTGCCCGATGACATGCAGGCCATCCGCGCCATTGCCGACGACATCGGCTATCCGCTGATGCTGAAGGCAAGCTGGGGCGGCGGAGGGCGCGGCATGCGCATCATCCGCTCTGCCGAAGAGCTGGAAAGGAACGTGCTGGAAGGCCGGCGCGAGGCGCTGAATGCCTTCGGCAACGACGAGGTATACCTGGAGCGCTTCGTGGAGCGTGCGCGCCACGTGGAGGTGCAGGTCCTGGGCGACACCCACGGCCGGATCGTGCACCTGTTCGAGCGCGACTGTTCCGTGCAGCGCCGCAACCAGAAGGTGGTGGAGCGCGCCCCGGCCCCCTACCTCTCCGCCGAGCAGCGGGCCGCGCTGTGCGATGCCGCGGTGAAGCTGATGCGCCATGCCGGTTACGTGAACGCCGGCACGGTGGAGTTCCTCATGGACATGGACAGCGGGGAATTCTTCTTCATCGAGGTGAACCCGCGCATCCAGGTGGAACATACCATCACCGAGGAAATCACCGGCATCGACATCGTCAAGGCGCAGATACGCATCGCCGAGGGTGGGCGCATCGGCCACATCGACGAAACCGGCGTGCCGCCGCAGGAGGAGATCCCCCTCTTCGGCCATGCCCTGCAATGCCGCATCACCACCGAGGACCCGGCCAACAACTTCGTGCCCGATTACGGGCGAATCACCGGCTATCGCTCCGCCTCCGGCTTCGGCGTCAGGCTCGATGCCGGCACCGCCTACAACGGTGCGGTCATCACCCGCTATTACGATTCGCTGCTGGTGAAGGTCATCACCTGGGGCATGACGGCGGATGACGCCGCAGACCGCATGAAGCGGGCATTGCGCGAGTTCCGCATCCGCGGCGTGGCCAACAACATCCCCTTCCTGCTGAACCTGCTCGACCACGAGAAGTTCCGCAACCTCACCTATTCCACCCGCTTCATCGACGAAACGCCGGAGCTGTTCCGCTTCCCCCGCCCCCGGGCGCGGGCCATCCGGCTGCTGGAATACCTTGCCGACGTAACGGTGAACGGCAACGACCTGGTGCGTGGCCGCCCCAAGCCGAGGCACCTGCCGCTCATCCGCGTGCCGGAGCACGAAGGCGGCGAACCACCGCGGGAAGGCACGGCCAAGCAGATCCTGGACGAACAGGGGCCGGAAGCGCTGGCGCAATGGATGCTGCAGCAGAAGCGCCTGCTGCTGACAGACACCACCATGCGCGATGCGCACCAGTCGCTGCTGGCCACGCGCATGCGCACCCATGACATCGTCAAGGTGGCGCGCGCCTATGCCCACCGGCTGCCGACGCTGTTCTCCATCGAGTGCTGGGGAGGTGCCACCTTCGACACCGCCATGCGCTTCCTCAACGAATGCCCGTGGGAGCGTCTGCGCCTTCTGCGCGAAGCCATGCCCAACCACCTGCTGCAGATGCTGCTGCGCGGGGCCAACGCGGTGGGCTACACCAGCTATCCCGACAACGTCGTGCAGGGTTTCGTGCGCCGTGCCGCCGAATCGGGCATCGACGTGTTCCGCGTCTTCGACAGCCTCAACTGGGTGGAGAACATGAAGGTCTCCATCGAGGAGGTGCTGAAGACCGGCAAGGTGTGCGAGGCGGTGCTGTGCTACACCGGCGACATCCTTGACCCCGAGCGGCCGAAATACGACCTCGACTACTACGTCAGGCTGGCGCGCGAGCTGAAGGCCACCGGCACCCACATCCTCGGCATCAAGGACATGGCCGGCCTGCTGAAACCGGCGGCAGCACGGATACTGGTGCAGGCACTGAAGGAGGAAACCGGCCTGCCGGTGCATTTCCACACCCATGACACTTCGGGCATTGCCGGGGCATCGGTGCTGGCGGCAGCCGAGGCCGGCGTGGATGCGGCCGACGCCGCCATGGATGCGCTCAGCGGGCTGACCAGCCAGCCGTGCCTCGGCTCCATCGTCGAGGCGCTGCGCAACACCGAGCGCGACAGTGGCCTTGACCCCGCCACCATCCGCGAGTTCTCCAACTACTGGGAGGCGGTGCGGGCACGTTACCTGGCCTTCGAGTCGGACCTGCGCAGCCCCGCCTCGGAAGTGTATCTGCACGAGATCCCCGGCGGGCAGTTCACCAACCTGAAGGAACAGGCGCGCGCCATCGGCCTGGGCGACCGCTGGCACGAGGTGGCGCGCATGTATCGCGCCGTCAACATGATGTTCGGCGACATCGTCAAGGTTACGCCTTCCTCGAAGGTGGTGGGCGACATGGCACTGATGATGGTCTCTGCCGGGCTGACACCGGAAGACGTGCTGGACCCGGACAAGGAGATCGCCTTCCCCGAATCGGTGGTGGCCATGTTCCGCGGCGAGCTGGGCCAGCCCCCCGGCGGCTGGCCGAAGGCCCTGCAGGAAAAGATCCTGAAAGGCGAAAGGCCGCTCACCGGCCGCCCCGGTGCCGACCTGCCGCCCGCCGACCTGGAGGCGGAGAAGAAGAAGGCCGAGGAGGAGGTCGGGCGCGAGATCAGCGAGGAAGAGCTTTACTCCTACCTCATGTATCCCAAGGTCTTTGTCGATTATGCGCGCAAGGTGGAGCGCTTTGGCCCCGTCTCGGTGCTGCCGACGGAGAATTTCTTCTACGGCATGAACGTCGGCGACGAGACGGTGATGGAGCTGGAGCGCGGCAAGGCACCGCACGTGCGCCTGCTGGCCGTGGGCGAGGAGGACGAGGAGGGTTTCGTCAAGGTGTTCTTCGAGCTCAATGGCGAGCCACGCATGGTGAAGGTGGAGAAGCGTGCCGTGGAAGGGGAGAAGCGCGCTGCTGCAAGGGCCGCGCACCCGAAGGCGGAGCCGGGCAACCCGAAGCACGTCGGCGCGCCCATGCCGGGCATGGTCTCCACCGTATCCGTGCAGGAAGGCCAGCAGGTGAAAGCAGGCGATGTGCTCTGCACACTGGAGGCCATGAAGATGGAAACCGCCATTCACGCCGAGGCCGACGGCACGGTGAAGCACGTGCTGGTGCAGCCCGGCCAGCAGGTGGAGGCAAAGGACCTGCTCATCGAGCTTGAATGAGCCGGCATTGGTGGCCACAGCCGATATCCCGTGCACGCCCCCACGCATCAATGTGAACGAACGGATACAACGATCATGAGCAAGAAGGACGACATGAACGTCTCCCGCGAAAACGCACAGGCAGAACGGCAGCCATGCGCGGAAGGGCAGCAGGAAGCAGCAGCCGCACCCGCCGCGGTCAGGCACGGGCCGCCATTGCGTGCCGTAACCTACATCCATTCCTTCCTGAAGCACGACAGCACCTCCGGCATCCTGCTCATCATCGCCGCGCTGGCGGCCATGGTTGCGGCCAACCATCCGGCGCTGTCGGCCTGGTATGACCACTTCCTGCACACCAAGGGTGTGGTGAAACTGGGCGAGTTCGACATCGAGAAGGGCCTGCTGCACTGGATCAACGATGGCCTCATGGCCATCTTCTTCCTGCTGGTGGGGCTGGAGCTGAAGCGCGAGTTCCTCGGTGGCGAGCTTTCCAGCCGCGACCGCATCATCATGCCGGCGCTGGCAGCACTGGGCGGCATGGTGCTGCCGGCGGTGGTCTACATCGCCATCAACTACAACGACCCATTGAACCTGAAGGGCTGGGCCATTCCGGCGGCCACCGACATTGCCTTTGCGCTGGGCATCCTGGCGCTGCTGGGCAAGCGCGTGCCGCTGGCGCTGAAGACTTTCCTGCTGGCGCTGGCCATGTTCGACGACCTTGGTGCCATCGTCATCATCGCGCTGTTCTACACGCAGAACCTGGACCTGCACGAGCTTGCCATTGCCGGCGTTGCCCTGCTGGTGCTCATCTTCATGAACCGCGTGCTCTACATCCGCGCCATTGGTCCCTACCTCATCGTTGGTGCCTTCATGTGGAGCGCGGTGCTGGAATCGGGCGTGCACGCCACGCTGGCAGGCTTCGTGCTGGCCCTGTGCATTCCCTATGTTACGGCAAAGGAGCGCGGCTATGACGACGTGCACTACGTGAAGGAAAACCCGGCACTGGTGCTGGAGCACATGCTGCACCCCTACGTGGCGCTGCTCATCATGCCGCTGTTCGCCTTCGCCAACGCCGGGGTGAAACTGGAAGGCCCCATCCTTGAGCTGCTGACGCATCCGGTAACGTTGGGCATTGCACTTGGCCTGTTCATCGGCAAGCAGCTGGGCGTGCTGGGCGCGGTGCTGCTGGGCCAGAAGCTGGGGCTGCTGCGCATTCCTTCCGAGATGCGCATCGCCCATCTCTACGGTGTCGCCCTTCTGGCCGGCATCGGCTTCACCATGAGCCTGTTCATCGGCACGCTGTCGTTTGCCGATCCGGAGCACGCCAGCGCCGTGCGGGTGGGCGTGCTGCTGGGCAGCCTGATGTCGGCCGTGGCGGGATACCTGGTGCTGACCTTGACCCTGCCACGCAATTCCGCCACACCGGCAGCAGTGAAACAGGGGGCGTGATTCCTGCCACATGCGTCATGTCGAGCAATGAAGGCCGCCAACATGCCGGCCTTCATTGCTGGCGCGTGGCAAGGGCCTTCATGCACCTTCCATCCATGACATTGCCGAACAAGCAGGAGCCTGCATGATTCTGACTCTCGTGCTGATGTTGCTGGCCGGCCTTGCCCTGCTGCTGGCAGGAGGCGAGGCCATGGTGCGCGGTGCCGTGGCGCTGGGCCGCTGGCTTGACCTGTCGCCGCTGGTGGTGGGCATCATCATCATCGGCTTTGCCACCTCGCTTCCCGAAATGGTGGTTTCCATCCAGGCGGTGCTGCAGGGCGTTCCCACCATCGCCACCGGCAACATCCTCGGCAGCAACATCGCCAACATCCTGCTGGTGCTGGGTCTCACCGCGCTGGTGAAGCCGATGCATCACCAGTCGCGCGCACTGGGCAAGGATGCCGCGCCGCTGCTGCTGGCCTCCATCGCGTTCCTGGCGCTGGGGCTGCTGTTCGGCATCATCACGCCACTGGCAGGCGTGCTGCTGTTCGGCGCGCTGCTGCTGATGATGGGCTTCGAGTTCCGCCGTGCCCAGCGCGAGACACGGCTGGCGCGGGAGATCGCCGAGGAGCTGGAAGAAGAGATGAACATCCACCCGCTGCTGCAGAAGCCGCCCGTGGCCATGCTGGCGGTTGCCGTGGGCCTCGGGCTGCTGGTGTGGGGTGGCAACCTGTTCGTCAACGGTGCCAGCGGCATTGCCGAATACTTCGGCGTCTCGCACGGGCTCATCGGCCTGACGCTGGTGGCGCTGGGCACCTCCGCCCCGGAGCTGGCCAGCTCGCTGATCGCCGCCCGGCATGGGCATTCGGATGTCGCCTACGGCAATGTTGTCGGCTCCAATCTGTTCAATCTTCTGGGCGTGGGTGGTGCCGCCGCTCTGGCCGGAGGGCTGGCTGCACCGCAGCAGATGCTGCTGGTGGATGGCGGGGTGATGCTCATCGCCACCGTGGCGATGATAGCCGTCTTCGCCCACCGCAATGGCCTCACCCGGCCATTGGCGGCCATCTTCGCCGGCGGCTACATCGCCTATATCGCCGTGCGCTCCAGCATGGGCTGAAGACGCAAACGCCGTGCCCTGCACATGAGCACGGCGGCATCAACGAAAAGGCGAAAACAAGGAAAGCGGCCATCCGCCGGTGTCAGGAAAACACCCGGCAGACGGCCGCCCGCCTCCCCTGTTCCGTTCCCGTGGCAACAGCCGACAGCACAATCCCGCCCGGGAGCGCTCCCCGCAAGCGTGCCACATGCGCCTCGTGCCGCTGGCGCTTGCCAGTCAGATGCTGGCGCTGCCAGTCAGCCGCTGGCGCTGCCAGTCAGCCGCTGGCGCTGCCAGTCAGCCGCTGGCGCTGCCAGTCAGATGCAGGAGCGTGCCGTGCCGGCGCGTTGCGCCGCTGCCTTGGCACGCGCCAGCGCCGCCTTCCTGCCCGAGCGCAGAATGGCAAAATGCATCTCGCGCACCTGCCGCCACATGCGCATCATCTCCGCATGCGGCCGGTTGCGGCACTTCAGGGCACCGTAATAGGCCGTGGCCAGCGCCTGGTAGCGCCGCACATCCGCCTGCCGCGACGCGTTCTGCATGAAAATGCGCACCTGCGGACTGCTGCTGCGCCCTCGCCAGCCGCGCGCATGGTCATTGCGCACGGCGGCCATGTGCGCCTGCTGGCGCACCACACGCCGGGGCATCTGCCGCTGCACCGGCCTGCGGACATCTGCCGCCAGCCGCCGGGTGCGCGGCAGCTCGCGCCGGGCTGCCTCCCGCGCGCCCTGCAGCACCGCCGTTACCAGCTCGCGCTGCTGCTGCGTGCAGCCACCGGCATTGCCCTTTGCCCTGCCCTGGCGCACCGCTCGCTTCACGGCCTCGGGCCCTTCGCGCTTCACCGCCGCCAGCTCGGCTCGCGCGGCATAGTCGGTCAGCTCACGGCGTGCCGCAGCATCGAGCCAGTTGCATTTCTCCGCCGCCACCCGCGCCTCGGTCAGCAGTCGCAGCGCCTGCGCCGGAGAGGACACCACCTCTGCCCGCGCCACGCCCATGTGCACCACGTCCATGTGCACCACGCCAGCGAGCGCAACACTGCCAAGCAGCGCCTGCAACATCAGGTTACGCATACGCACCGACATTCCGAACCCCCTTCGCATGTTCTGCCACAAGCACGTGCAGATGCCAGCCGGGCCCAGGCCACGCGTGTCATCACGCCCCGCATGGCTGGTGTTTCCGGCCCGTGTCCTGATGTCGCCACCCTAGCCTGCACCTGTTAAGGCCGGTTGAAGCGTGAGGAAAAACCGAAGAAAGGGTTAATGAAATCCTGCAAATGCCATGCTTGCACAACCCACTCGTGAAACCTGCAATGCATGCAGGCAATGGCAGGCAGCCATGCCTGCCCTTCCGGGACGGCTTTGCACTTCGTGCGTATTGAGCTACACAACGCTCACCAAGAACAGGCAGTTTCCGGCATCATGCCGGCAAGGAAGTGCATGGGAGCATCATGGCGCGGCAATTCATCTATCACATGCATGGCCTGACCAAGGTCATCAACGGCAAGAAGATCCTGGACGACATCAACCTCTCCTTCTACCCCGATGCCAAGATTGGCGTGCTGGGGCCCAACGGGGCGGGCAAGTCCACCCTGCTGCGCATCATGGCCGGGCTGGACAGGGACTTCACCGGCGAGGCGTGGCTGGCGGAAGGCGCCACTGTCGGCTACCTGCCGCAGGAACCGGAGCTTGACCCGAACAAGACCGTGCTCGAGAACGTCATGGAGGGCGTGGCGGAGAAGAAGGCCATCCTGGAGCGCTACAACGAGTTGATGATGAACTACTCCGACGAGACGGCGGAAGAGGCCTCGGAGCTGCAGGACATCATCGACTCGCAGAACCTGTGGGATCTGGACGCGCAGGTGGAGCAGGCCATGGAGGCGCTGCGCTGCCCGCCGGGAGATGCTTCCGTCGAGCACCTCTCTGGCGGCGAACGCCGCCGCGTGGCGCTCACCCGGCTGCTCTTGAGCAAGCCCGACCTGCTGCTGCTGGACGAGCCGACCAACCACCTGGACGCGGAGACCACCGCCTGGCTGGAGCATCACCTGAGCGAATATCCCGGCGCCATCCTCATCGTTACGCACGACCGCTACTTCCTCGACAACGTAACCGGCTGGATCCTGGAGCTGGATCGGGGCCGCGGCATTCCATACGAGGGCAACTACTCCACCTACCTGGAGAAGAAGGCGAAGCGGCTGGAGCAGGAAGCGCGCGAGGAGAAGGCGCGCCTGAAGGCCCTGGAGCGCGAACGCAAGTGGATCGCCTCCAGCCCCAAGGCACGGCAGGCGAAGTCGAAGGCGCGCATCAAGGCCTATGACGAGCTGCTGAAGGCCAACGAGGAGCGCCTGAAGCAGGCGCAGAACCAGATCGTCATCCCGCCGGGGCCGCGGCTGGGGGACCTGGTCATCGAGGTGGAGAACTTGCGCAAGGGCTATGGCAACCGGCTGCTCATCGACGAGTTGTCGTTCAAGGTGCCGCCCGGTGCCATTGTCGGCATCATCGGGCCGAACGGTGCGGGCAAGACGACGCTGTTTCGCATGATCACCGGGCAGGAGCAGCCCGATGGCGGCGAAATCCGCATCGGCGAGACGGTGCAGCTTGGCTACGTGGATCAGAGCCGCGACTCGCTGGACCCGAAAAAGACCGTGTGGGAGGAGATCTCCGGCGGTGATGATGTCATCCAGCTCGGCAATCGCGAGGTGAACTCGCGCGCCTATGTCTCTTCCTTCGGCTTCAAGGGGGCGGATCAGCAGAAGCTGGTGGGGCAGCTCTCCGGCGGGCAGCGCAACCGCGTGCACCTGGCCAAGATGCTGAAGAGCGGCGCCAACGTGCTGCTGCTGGACGAGCCGACCAATGACCTGGACACCGAAACCCTCTCCGCGCTGGAAGATGCACTGGAGGACTTCGCCGGCTGCGTGATGGTCATTTCGCACGACCGCATGTTCCTCGACCGGCTGGCGACGCACATGCTGGCGTTCGAGGGCGAGTCGCACGTGGAATGGTTCGAGGGCAACTTCGAGGCCTACGAGGAAGACAAGAAGCGCCGCCTGGGCGAGGATGCCCTGGTGCCAAAGCGCATCAAGTACAAGAAGTTCAGCCGGGATTGACCATTCGCAGGCCGGGCAAGGGCAGCCCTGCAACATTGCCGCATCCGGCATTGGCAGCGTTTGCATCTGCGCCGGATGAGCGGATGGGCAGGGCTTCGGGATTTCCACGGCCCTGCACTGTCATCCCTCGTTTGCCATGACCTCGACGAGAAGCCCCACCCTCGATCTCCTGATGGGAAAAACCGCCCTCGCCCCCTTGCCGTGGGCAGATGCAAGCGGTTATGCACAGCGACATGAAACTGCCACAGCCATTGATACCGGGCCGCCTGTTGCGGCGTTACAAGCGCTTCCTGGCCGATGTGGAGCTGGAGGACAGCGGCGAGGTGATAACCGCCTCCACGCCCAATACCGGCTCCATGCTCAGCCTGCTGGATGCCGGCAACCGCGTGTGGCTCTCCGTCTCCGATGACCCGAAGCGCAAGTATCGCCACCGCTGGGAGCTGGTGGAGGTGAACGGCCCCGCCGGAAAGGCGCTGGTGGGGGTGAACACCTCCCTGCCCAACGCACTGGTGGCAGAAGCCATTGCCGCCGGCATCGTTGCACCGCTGGGACAGCCTGCCAACATCCGCCGTGAAGTGCGCTTCGGCGAGGAGAACAGCCGCGCCGACCTGCTGCTGGAATACGACGAAGATGATGCCCCACCCGTCTTCATCGAGGTGAAGAACGTAACGCTCTCGCGCCGGGCCGGCGTGGCGGAGTTTCCCGATGCGGTAACGAAGCGCGGGGCCAAGCACCTGCGAGAACTGGCACGCGTGGCGCAGGGTGGAGATGCGCGCGCGGCAATGATCTACCTGTGCCAGCGCACCGATGCCGAGGTGTGCACGCTGGCGGAAGACCTGGATGCCGATTATGTTGACGAATGGCGGCGGGCACGGGATGCTGGCGTGATGATGCTGGCACTGGGTTGCGATATCACACCGGCGGAGCAGCCGGCGGAAGTGCTGGCCACGCGGATGCTGCCGATGCATGACCCGCGCGAGCTGGCCTGATGCCACCTGATGCCGCGTGCTGATGGATTGCACCATCCCGCCTGCACGAACGAACACGGGAATACGCCACGATGAACATGGAAGAACACTACATCCGCGGCGAACTGGCACCGATGGATGCCACCAACCGCATCAAGCTGTGGGGTGCGGATGCCTTCGATGGCATGCGCAAGGCCGGGCGGCTGGCGGCAGA
>Ga0256839_1003906_pt1 | contig 14983 bp, 10 predicted proteins | sample 354166metaG_FD_185968 | JGI IMG/M metagenome (GOLD analysis project Ga0256839, IMG submission 185968) | Hydrothermal vent microbial communities from Mid Atlantic Ridge, Atlantic Ocean - 354-166 | ecosystem: Environmental > Aquatic > Marine > Hydrothermal vents | place: Atlantic Ocean: Mid... | reverse complement strand
GTAGGGATGCCCTCCAGGGGGATCGAGCCCGACCTGAAACGGGGGAACGTACGACCCATCGCCGACACTGTCCACGGCGGTGTGGGGCTGGCCAGACGGGACGACGCAACCCCTGAGGCCGTCTTTGGGCAAGGACTCGCTCGCCGAACAACGCTCACCACTCGGCAGTGCCGCGCTAGTACTGTTTACGCAGCCTTGACGATGGGATCCCGAGCAGCTTGCGGTACTTCGTCACGGTTCGTCGTGCGATGTGGATGCCTTCTTCCTCGAGCTTCTGCTTGATTTGATCATCATTCAGTGGGCGGGACTTGTCTTCGTTGGCCACAATATCGAGCAACTTTCGTTTCACCACTTCGAATGCCACCTCGTCCCCGCTATCGGTTATCGTGCCTGTGCCAAAGAACCGCTTCAGAGGCAGGATGCCCTGGGGGGTTTGGATCCATTTCTCGTCCACGGCGCGGCTGACCGTCGTAACGTGCACCCCCACTTTATCCGCCACATCCTGCATACGAAGCGGGTGCAGGTACTCCGGGCCTTTCTCAAGAAAATCCTTCTGATGTTCGACGATCGCTTGGGCGACTTTCAAGAGCGTGTTCCGCCTCTGCTCGATGGAGTCCAGCAGCCATCGGGCGGATTGGATCTTCTTCTGGATGAAGCGTTTTGTCTTCGCATCAACGCGAGGGTCACGAAGGAGCCGTTGGTAACGCTTGCTGATCCGCAGTTGGGGCATCCGCTCGTCGGCCAGGCGAACCTCGAACTCTCCGTCCTGGTTCCGTTCCACAACGACGTCCGGGACAACGTAGGGCGCTTCCTCCGGGCTAAACTGGGCGCCTGGGTGGAGGACCAGGTGCTGCAACACCTTGATCGCCTTCTTGATCTCTTCCAGCGGGATCCCGCTTTTGCGTTCGATCTGAGGGAGTCGGTTGTGTTCGAGGTCGTCCAGGTAGTCCCGAATGAGGACACGTAAGGTATCGGCGTGGGGGGTATCCGGGGTCAGTTGGAGCAGCAGGCATTCTTGAACGCTCCGCGCCCCTACACCGGGCGGATCCAGCTTCTGTACCTGGCGTAGAGCTTGCTCGAGTTCCTCTACGGTTGTTGGGACAGGGGATGAGGCGGCAAGGTCTTCGAGGGGAATCCGAAGGTAGCCGTCGTCGTCCAGGTTGTAGATCAAGTACCTGGCCAGTTCGCGCTGCCGATCAGGGATATCCAGGAAAGCCAGTTGATGTTCGAGGTACTCCTGGAGGGATTCGGGGCGGGACGGGACGTTTTGCATCGCGTCGTGCTTCCGTTCCGACGCTTCTTCCAGAGCCGATCGCGAGACGGTGGGCTGATAGTCGCCGTCATCATCCGCCCACCCCTCGTCGTTGAGCCGGGCGATTAGATCGAGATCTTCGGGGTCGAGTTCACCCAGTTCCTCGCTCGATTCCTCCGCATCGGTCGATTCGTTGGTCCCGGTTAATTCGTCTGCTGTTGCCGGTTCGTCCACGCCGAATTCCGGGTCGACGAGCGCGGGGTTCTCATCCAGCTCCTGAACAATCCGCTCTTGAAGGGCCATGATGGGGAGCTGGAGGATTTCCATGGACTGGATCATCTTCGGCGCCAGTTTGAGGCGCATTTCCTGGCGAAGTTGAGGTGACTGTTCCAGACGCATGTCTTCTGCCCTTTCATGCTTGTCATAGGTGGCTTCCGCTGACGGCGGCCTACTCCCCGAGTTGCCACCTTTCCCTCGTCCTTCCTTTGAATTCTAACGCCTCAGCGGCTCCGCTGCGACCGCTCCGGGGTTGAAGGTGGGTGTGTGGCCGCCAGGATTTCCGCTTCTGGGTTACCAGGCGGGCGGCAACGGGGCTAGACGGCTTCCGTGCGCTTTGTCCGGCGTGCGTTTCGCTCGGTGCCCGACCAACGAGAACCATTCGGCAGGGTCGCGGCACCGTCCTACGGCGGGGTGTGGACGACGACGGGCCACGATGGCTTTGCCAGCGTTCGCCGCTGAGGGGCAACGGCGGATGGGGGCGGCCAACGGGGACGGAAGTGCGGAGGGTCACCGCCCCGGTCGTTCAACGGGGCGACGGTCGCGAATCGCGTTGACGAGCATATCGGCGGTGGCGATTTCAAGCCCACTGCCTGGGACGAGGCCACGAGCCAAGCGGGTGATCTGCACAGGTAAGTCCCTGAGGAGCTCGACGATGTACGATGCGGTGGTGTCTCCTTCCGTAGTTGGGCTGGTTGCGAGGATGATCTCTTCGGGTTGCTGGTCGTGGATCCTCTTGACTAGGTGATCCAGGCTCAGGTGGTCGGGTTCGACGCCTTCGAGAGGGGAGATGCGTCCGCCGAGGACGTGGTACAGACCGCGGTATGCTCCGCTGGATTCGATCACAACGAGGTCCCGCGGTTGTTCAACCACGCAGATTCGCGTGCGGTCACGGTTTGGATCGCGGCAGATCTCGCAAATCTCCTCTGTCTCGGTGAAGTTATTGCAGATGGCGCAGCGTCGGACCCGCCTGGCCACCTGTTCGATTGCTTGGGCGAGCCGCCGGGCGTAAGGTTGGTGGTGTACGAGGTAGAGGCTGAGGCGTTCTGCCGTGCGGGGGCCGATTCCAGGCAACTGGGTGAGCAGCTCGATCAGATCGCGAATGGAGCGACTGTAGCCGGCCATCACTCCCTCACTGCTCGGTAGTGCTGACGCTCCATCTGGCGGCGAAGGCGACCGACGCTGCGGTCCGTTCGATCAGCGGTTTTCCTCGTTCTCTTCTGGGTTCGTAGGGGAAATTCCGGACATCATGGCTTCGGTCAGCGCAGATTGCGTGACCGCCCGTGCCTGCTCGATGAGGGCATGATTCGCCTCGGTGATGGCGGTCTTCAGGAGTTCCTGGAGCAAACTGGGGTCGTCTTGCTGAAGCAGCATAGGGTCGATCTGAACGTCCAGCGCGGTACCGGTACCGTCAATGACAACGCGGACCAGATCGCCGCCCGCTTTGCCCTCCAAACGGAGCCCTTTGAGCCGCTGCTCGATGTTGCGGAGTTGGTCAAGCACCCGCGGAAGGTCACGGAACAAGTTAAGCGCATGGCGTAGGTCTCGAAACACTCTTCACTCCTCCCTCGCCGTTGGCTGCGTTCGTTCCTCCAACGGATCGACCCGAACGATGCGGGCTCCGAACCGGGAAATCAATTGCTGGACGTACGGGTCTTCTTGAGCGCGCTGCCGCAGCTCCTGGGGCGGAGTACCGCCGAAACCGGTTCGCTCGGCTAGTTCAACGCGTACGGCGCACGCGTCTCCCAGTCGTTCTTGAATCGCTGCTTCAAGCTCTTTCGCCCTCTGAGCGGTTACCAGAGCTGACGGGACCTGCACGCGGAGCAGGGAGCCGTCGTGGGTGATGGCCGCGGCGGTCAGCGCCGCGCGCATGATCGGTGCCAGGTCTCCGCCGAGTACGTCCAGGAGCTCGGCCGCTGTGGTTGGGATTGGGGCTGTCGGGCGAGCGGTTTGTCCGGCAGGGGGGTCATTCAGTGAAGAGTTTTTTTTTGCGCCGGAGCGTCCGGCGGAGCGACGCGACGGTTCGGCCGTTGTTGATGAGGGGGCAGTGGAGGGAGCCCGTTGGCCGCGCACCGAGGTTGCTGAGCCGGACTCCTCGGGCTGGAGGGTGGCGAGGAGGTCGTCAATGGCGGCGATTTCCTGTAGGCGACTCAACCGGAGCAGGGTGAGCTCGATGACGGCTCGTCCAAGCTGGCTTGTACGCAGCCTCGTTCGGGCTTCGATCAGGATGTCAGTAGCGGCGAGGATGGTGTGTAGGTTCCAGTTCTTGGTTTGTTCAACCAGCCTTGGCCGGAGCGATTCGCTCACGTAGACAAGTGGTGCGTTTTCCCCCGCAATAGCCACCGCAGCCAGCTCTCTGAAGTACTCGACCAGTTGCGCTACAACCTCCTCGGCGCGAACTCCGGAAAGGAACAGACGATCGGCGGCTGCCAGCAGTCCGGCGGCGTCACCGGCAGCCATCATATCGACCAGATTGGCGAGTTGCTCGTCGTTGATCGTGCCGAGCAAGCGGTGGACTTGTTCGGCCGTCAACCGGCCCCCGCTGGCGGACAAAACCTGGTCCAGCAGGGAGAGGGCGTCCCGCATTGAGCCAGCGGCCCGACGAACGATCGTGTGCAGCGCTTCCGGCTCATAGTGGACCTGCTCGTTCTGCAGGATCTCTTCCAGCTTTCGCCGCATGAGCTCGGGCGGAATGCCGCCGAAGTCGTAGCGCTGACAGCGGGAGAGGATCGTGGGCGGGATCTTTTGCGGGTCGGTGGTGGCGAAGATGAACTTGACGTGGGCGGGCGGCTCCTCCAGGATCTTCAGCAGCGCGTTAAATGCCTCGCGTGTGAGCATGTGGACTTCATCGATGATATAGATCTTGAACCGGCTCCGAGTGGGCCGGTAGTAGGCGTTCTGGCGGAGTTCGCGGACTTCGTCGATGCCGCGGTTGGATGCGCCGTCGATTTCAAGCACATCGATGTCGTCGCCCGTCGCGATCGCTCGGCAGTTGTCGCACTCATCGCAAGGTTGGGTTGTCGGTCCTTTGACGCAGTTGAGGGCTTTGGCGAGGATTCGGGCCATCGTGGTCTTGCCCACGCCCCGTGGGCCGGCGAAGAGATAGGCGTGGCCCACGCGGTTGGCCTCGATCGCTCCCTTCAGCGTGCGGGCGATCGCCTCCTGCCCCACCACTTCGTCGAACTGGCGGGGGCGGTAGCGGCGGGCGAGAACGGTATATGCACGAGATTGAGTTCTTTCCGCGTCAACCGCCATCGTTCTTTGCCTTGTTCGGGAGAAGCTCGACGTGGTCCTCTCCGTGCTTCGTGTGCCCAATTGTAGCGGCTGGCCAGGAGGAGATGGCTGCTCTCGGTACGCGTGGGAAAAAAGCGTGCCGCACGCGCACCCCCCTTCGAAGCTCCGGCCCTCGGCTCACCCAGGCAGGTAGCTCAGGAGAGGTTGGCCCGCCGCACAAGAGGAACACTGCTTAGGGCTGCTTGGTTCCCCACCTGACCCGGTTCACAGGTCCCCTTTGCGGGGGTCCTCTCCGTCATCACCCCTTGCCAGGGCGGCACGCAGCCGTCGCCCCTCAGGGTGGGAATTCAGCCCGGCTACAGCGGATTGCCGGTTCAGGGAACCGCTAGCTCCCCGCCTAGCGCGTGCTGCACATTCCTAGGATAGGCGCCAAATCGCGCCAAGACAACTCCTTCAACTGCGACGCACGGCACCGTTCGTCTGTTCCCGATCGGGCCGCCCCCGGCGTCAGGAAGGTGGAAATTGAAACTTGGCGGGCACCGGTGCGTATACTGAGCTAGCTTCGGGTAGGTAGCACCCTTCCTGGCCTTGACCACGCGCCGCGGCGTGAACCTTTAACCAAGGGGACCGATGCATCCGTGGCCGAGCGATTCGTAACACGACTTCTCCGTGCGCTGGTTTCGATCCTCCTCACGGCGGCGATCCTCGGAGGTGGCTATGTCGGCATGGAAGCGCTAAGCAGATTGAAGCGGGAGGCTCCTCGGGACCAGAGTGCGCTACCTGAGATCATTGTGGAGGTCCAGCGGCTGCATCGCCAGGACTATGTGGAGTGGCTGCTGGCATACGGGGTCAGCCGCGCGAAGCGTGAGAGCAGTGTCGCTGCGGAAGTCGCCGGCAAGATCGAACGCGTTGCGGTCGAACTCGATCCGGGCAGCTATGTTCAGGCGGGCCAGGAGGTGGTCTGGATCGACGACACCGACCTCCGCCAGCAGGAGCGAGCGACGCTGGCTCGGCTGGAGCAGGCCAGGGCGCGGTACGAGAGGCTGAAGTCCACGCTGCGCGGGGTGGAGAAGAACCTCGCCCTGGCTCGCCTGGAACTCGAAACCGCACAGCGGCAACTGGATCGCCTCCAGGAAGCGGTGAGGCGGGGGGCAGCGTCTCCCAGTGACGTGGATGCCCAGTTGCTGGCCGTAAGAGCGCGTGAGCGTGCCGTCCTTGACCTGGAGAACCAGAGGGAGGCGATCGAACGAGATCTGGAGGGGGCTCGCGCCGAGGTGGACGCCACCGAAGCCACTCTGGCCCAGGTCCGGGAGAATCTGGCCCGTACGGTGGTACGTGCTCCTTACGGCGGTTATGTAGTGGAACGGTTCGCCCAACCGGGGCAGTACGTGGCACCGGGAACCGTTATGTTCCGTCTCGTGGACCGCTCGATCGTCGAGGTCTCCGTGGCACTACCCGCGGGCCGTTACGGCCAGGTGAAGCCGGGCAACTCCATCGAACTGCGCATCCGCGAAGACGGGCCGGTGCTCTGGAGCGGACAGATCAGCCGGGTAGCCCCTACGGTCGATCCGTCCTCCAGAATGTTCCACGTCTACGCGGATGTCACCGCGCCGGACGGGCGCGAAGCACCCATCCCCCCCGGGGCGTTCGTGGTGGCGAACGTGCAGGCCCGCACTTTTCAAGGGGTCTTTGCGATCCCACGGACTGCGTTTCTGGAGAACAGGGTCTACGTGGTGAAGTCGACGGCCGGGGACGGCGAGCTCGGTGTGATCGAGGAACGCATCCCTAAGGTGGTTGAGTTCTTGCCCGACGTGGTGCTGGTGCGAGAAGGGTTTGCCGACGGAGAAGAGGTGGTCGTGACCAATGTCGATCTTGTTGCCGACGGGGTGACGGTCCGCGTCTACCGGCCCGAACCGCACGGCGCCCAGGCCGAAGCCTGGCGCCCCTTGATCGGGCGGCTGGTGCGCCATCGGCCCATTCCCACGGTGTCCGGGGGGAGCGGTTAATCGTGAACCTGCCGCGGTTTTCTGTGCAGAATCCGGTGGCCGTCAACCTGCTCATGGCAGCCATTCTCGTGGGCGGACTCCTTGCAGCGTTGACGATCAACCGCGAATTCTTCCCAACCATATCGCCAGACCAGATTCTGGTGATCGTGCCTTACCCGGGCGCCACTCCGGAAGAGGTCGAAAAGGGGGTTGCTCGGCCGCTAGAGCGGGAGCTGATGGATGTGCAGGAGGTCGATGAGATTCGCTCCCAGATCTATGAGGGGCTTTGCCTGACCTACATTGTGCTCGAAGAGGGGGCAAACGGTGAGGAGATCATTAACGACGTTCGCGGCGAAGTCGACATCGCTCGCGCCGATTTCCCGGACGCGGTCGAGGACCCACGGATCGAACTGCTGCGCCCCTTCATCCCGGTGATTGCCATTGTCCTGCATGGCAACGTATCGGAGCGGCAATTACACGATGCGGGCTTGCGGGTTCGCGACGAGGTACTGGCCTTTCCAGGCGTTGCCCGCGCTATCCTGACCGGCACTCGACCGCTCGAGTTGCGTGCCGAAGTAGACCCGGAAAAGCTCGAACAATACGGGCTCACCTTTGAAGAAGTGGGCCGCGCGGTCGCCCAACAAAACGTCGATGTCCCCGGCGGTCGACTGAAGACCAGGAAGGGGGAAATTGGCGTCCGAACCGTGGGGGAATCCGACGTGGAGACCGAACTGGCCCAGTACATCGTCAAGGCTGACCCCAGCGGACGCGTCCTTCGGCTGTCCGACCTCGCAGTCGTCCGAGAAGCGTTTGCCGAGGATCCGCAGCGGGGATTCTACAAGGGGGAACCGGCTGTGCAGATCCTGATTTTCAAAGGGCCCGAGGCCGATGCCATCAGCCTGGCCAACCGCGTCAAGGAGTATGCCCGGAAGCTTCAAGGCAGCTTAGCCGGGGGGGCTATCAAGGTGACCACCAGCACGGACCTTTCGCGGTTCATCGCCCAGCGTCTGGACCTTATGCTTCGCAACGCGCGATGGGGGATGCTATTGGTCGCCATTACGCTGGCTATTTTCCTCGACTTGCGCGTGGCCTTCTGGGTTGCCTTTGGGGTGCCGGTCTCGGTGCTCGGTACCTTTCTGGTAATGGCAGCCACCGGTGTCACCTTCAATCTCATCTCGCTGTTTGGATTGATCATTGTGCTCGGACTGATCGTTGACGACGCCATCGTCATTGGGGAGAACGTCTTCCGGCGGGTGCGCATGGGGGAATCGTTGACCGAGGCTGCTGTGAACGGAACCACTGAAGTGGCTCTGCCTGTCGTCGCCGCCGTAGCGACTACTCTGGTCGCTTTCCTGCCGCTGGGTTTCATTAAGGGGGTCATTGGACAGCTCATGGTGGTCCTTCCTACCGTTATGTGCGCCGCACTGCTCGTGTCGCTGGTCGAGGGGTTCGTGATCCTGCCCGCCCACCTGGCGCACACGCGGGACCGCCGGTTGTTGGATCGCTTCCACTGGACCCATCGGCTCAAGCTCCGCGTTAACCGGTTCAAAGCGCGCCTGTTCGAGCAATGGCTACCCGCGATCTATGTTGCCACGCTCAGATTCGCGCTTCGCTGGCGCTACCCGGTTTTTGCCGCTCTGGTGGCTTCGGGACTGTTGGCCGCCGGCGCTGTGCGGGGAGGGATCGTGCCGTTTGTGTTCGTCCAGGAAGCGGACGCGGAATCGATGTCGATCACGATCGAAATGGCGGCTGGAACGTCGGAAGAACGGACCACAGAGGTTATCAAGTATGTCAGCCACGTGCTGGAGAACATGCCAGAGGTTCGCCACGTCTTCGCCGTTGTGGGTACCGCGGTGAGCGAGCGTGGCGAACTCGTGGCTGCCGAACCCGCCACGCTCGGACAGATCGCCGTGGAGCTCATCCCGGCAGATCAGCGGGAACTGCAAGGGCTGCGCACGTCCCAGCAAGTGGCAGCGGAAGTGCAGCGTCAGTGTGGCGACCTCCCCGGATTAAAGCGACTCTCCGTGGTGACGCACAGCGGAGGACCGGCCGGACCGGAGATCGAGATCCGTGTGAAAGGGCATGACCTGGATGTGCTCAGACGCGCTGTGGCCTACGTGCGGAATGAAGTGGCCAGTTACCGGGGCGTCACCGAAGTCGAGGACGACTTGAAACTGGGCAAACTCGAAGCACGACTTCGTCTCCGACCGGCTGCACGAGCGCTCGGACTGACCACCCTATCCGCAGCATCCCTGGTACGCAATGCGCTGTATGGGTTCGAGGCGCAGGAGATTCAGCGCGAACGCGAAGAACTGAAAGTTCGGGTGATCCTCCCCCAGGAGTTGCGTCGCAGCTTTTCTGACCTGGGCCGCATCCTCGTTCCTACCCCCCGAGGTGACCGAGTTCCTCTGGAGGAGGTGGTCAGCATCTCGACTGGCCGGGGCTACGCCACCCTGGCACACGTGAACGGAGAGCGGTCCGTGACGGTTTCCGCCGAGGTGGACGACACGCAGGGGAATGCGGCCGAGATCACCGCCAGTCTGCAGAAACGACTGGCCGACATCGGCCGCCGCTTCCCGGGCGTGAGCGTCGAATTTGTCGGGCAAAACAAGGAGACGGCCGAGGCATTCAGCTCGCTGAAAATCGGGTTTCCCGCCGCGCTACTCGGGATCTACGCCATCATTGCAGTCGTGTTCCGTTCCTACTTCCAGCCCATCATCGTCCTGGTCGCGGTTCCCTTTGGGCTCGTAGGAGCCGTGGTCGGTCATCTCGTGATGGGCTACCCGTACACAATGCTTTCCCTGATCGGCTCCGTGGCGCTGAGCGGTATTGCCGTCAACGACGCCATCGTCCTGGTGGACTTTATCAATCGCGCCCGCCGATCAGGAACCCCGTTGTGGGATGCTATCGTCGAGAGCGGCCGGGTCCGACTGAGACCGGTACTCTTAACCACGCTCACCACAATCTCCGGGATGGCGCCGCTGATGCTGGAGCGGAGCTTCCAGGCACAGTTCTTGATTCCCATGGCGGTGGCCATCGTGTTCGGACTGATGTTCGCCACCTTCCTGACCCTGCTCGCTGTGCCGGTTCTTTACCTGATCCAAGAGGACATTCGCGGTGCCCTCCGCTGGCTCTGGTATGGCGACTGGCACGGCAAGGTCAGTGGTTCTGAACAACCTGGGTTTGCACCGCACTAAACTTCAAGCTGGGGGCTGCTCCGGCCCCACGTCCGTCCTCTTCCGCGTCTTGCCCCCTATCGCCAGCGGGCAGTCGCTTGCGACCGGCAGAGCAACCGATGCCCGATTTGCACATCGTCCTGGGCGCCCTATGTTCTGGTAGGCAACACCTCTGGGCTCTGCAGTCGGGGGGCATGCAATGGCGAGACGATCGCGCCGGCAGCTCAGGTTCCACATTGAACATCTGGAACGGCGGCAACTCCTCGCATCCAACCGCCTCATCCTTGACTTCACCCCCGACAATATCCCAGGGGAGAACGTCCAGACCGCCTTCGTCGACTCGTTCCGAGATACCGCACGAAAGGGGACCGCCGGGTTCCTTGACTTCAACGGAGACGGTCGCGTGGACGACCGTGACGCGCGCCGCGCGATGAATGCGATCCGCCGGCGCGTCGCCCAGTACTTCCGCTATCTTCCCATCAGGGTGCGTGCGGGCGATAAGTTCTCCGATTCCAATCTCGGCCAACGTTGGCTGCGTCGCGGTCAGCGTGATCCGGACCTCTACGTCGTCGTGGTTTACGTCGGCGGTCAGTCGCCGGCGGGTCCGAGCATTTGGGGGGAGGCCTACCAGGCACCCGTGGGACGCAACCACGAGTACTATGCGTACGCCTACGCCGATGCAATCATGAAGTGGTTCGAAAAATACGCCCCCAATGCAGCCCCGGCACGGTTCCGTGATGAAGTGGCGCTAACGATCGCCCATGAGGCCGGCCACCTGATGGGCTTGGGCCATCCCAAAGGGCATCCGCCGGGGCTTCCTAGCGTGATGAACTACAGTGCACCTGCCGACCGTGCACGGTTCATTAACCGCTCCTATCTCGCCGAAGCCCTTACCTGGCGCGGGGTTGTCTACCAGCAGCAGAACCCCCGAGCCGAGCTGCTCGCTTCACTACGCGGCCAGCGTGACGCACACTGGTACGCGCGCTATTCGTCAGCTCGCTCACATCCACGCCTGGTTCTTGACCAGGCGCCTTCGGCACAACGTTCCCCTCTATCGACTCCGCGCGCAGCGAACCGGCTCCCCGCCCATACCGCCTGGGTAGATGCCGTCCTTGAACAAGGGGTCGATCAACTGCTCGTCTAAGACGGTTGCCGGCAACCTCATGGTGCTGCACCTGCCCCCGATGGCGATGGGCGTGAAGCGTCGCTTTGCGTGGTTGGGGCTAGGGCGGTTCTATTGACAGGACGGCGTAGCGGCCAAAAATTCGGTAGCGATGCGAGAGTGGCGGAACTGGTAGACGCGCAGGATTTAGGATCCTGTGCCCATCGGGCGTGCGGGTTCGAGTCCCGCCTCTCGCACTGCGGAATCGATCTGGCGGTGGAGTTCCTTGCCCGCTGTTCGGCCAGTCGTGGCCCGTGGCCACCTCGGCGGTACCGCAGCAGCGCCTTCCGATCTCTACCCGCAACGACCTCGCTTGACAGTAGTTCCGGGTACGTCGGCGTGCCTGGCGGGAGGGAACAGAAACAGGGCCCGCTCTGATCAAGAGGGGCCCAAACGACTGCCTGCGCGGCGATCTGTCCCTCGCCACCGTTGCTAGGCGGCAGTGATAATCTGCTCTATGGAATGGAGGACGAAGTCCTCAGCCAGCCCACCGTCGTCCACGTAGGTGTCGTAGCCAGGGCCTCCACGCACGGTCAACGTCCCATAGGTCTGACCTGCGTAGATGACTTCATCGTTACCCGAGCCGAGGAGAACGTAAAGGTCGTCCCCCATCAGCGCCGAATCGGTGATCTCCACCACATCTGCGCCGGATCCGGTGGCGATCAAGCTTCTGCTTTCGTATGCTCCGCGGAGCGTCACTGCGTCTGCCCCTCCAGAGGTCATGACGAAAAGCCGACCCTGCACGTTCGAACCTGTCCCAAGCAGGACGGAGTCATCACCGAAGCCGGAAACCACCGCAAGCGAACGACGGAACTCACCGTTAAGCTCAGCCGAGTTGTTCCCATGGCCCAGGTTAAACACCGCGTACCGACCGACGGAAGAGTTAAAGCCCTGACGAACACTGTCGTCGCCGCCCCCGGCGAGCAGAAGCAGTCGCCGTCCCACGTCGCCGTCGATGTTGACGGTGTCATCGCCGGCTGACGTGCGCAAGGTCAGGTGCAGGCGGATCCTGGCGTCACCGGCCAACGTGAAGCTGTCGTTACCGCCGCCAAGATCAATGATTGCCGAACGGCGTACCGTACCACCCTGGACGGTCACGCGGTCATGGCCTCTTCCGGTGGAGACCAAAAGCGACCGCCGGATGTCGCTGTTACTCAGGTCGATCACCACGTCGTCATGGGTTACTCGCGGCCAGGGTGAGAGAACCACCTTCACGTTCTTGGTAACGCCCGTGAACGTTCCCACAGACACGCCGTTGTCGAGTACTTCGAATTCTCCGACATCGAGGCTGTTGATCTGAACCTGCCCGTCCGGCCTCCCCCAGACGATCAGGTTCCCCCCGGAAAGCTTTGCAAATACGGTCAATAGCTCACGGGATTCGAGCTGTTCGACACACAGTGTGCTTCGCATCTGCGTCCTCCTCCCGATGTGACACCCAAGATCACGAAAAAGCGCGACCCCCGTGAGCAGCGGTGGGCCTTCTGAGGGGACCCACCGCGTCGCACCCAGCCCCACTTCTGGCCAAGCGCGGTATCCCGTGCACCCGTTTTTCTTATACCGGTCGCTGTGTAATCTGTCCACATGACCCGTCGCCGCCGGCTGCGGTCGGGACGGTTGCCTGCCTTCTCACCGGGCAGTAGGCTTAGAGATTGAGAGCCCGCCAGCGTCACCCGCCACGGACCATGAGCGAGTCGATGACCGAAAGCCACGCGTTTGATGTCGCTGTCATCGGTGCCGGTCCCGCAGGAAGTACAGTCGCTGCGCTGCTGGCGCGCGCGGGGCTACGCGTTGCGATCGTCGAAAGGGAGCGGATGCCCCGGTTCCACGTGGGCGAATCGCTCATGCCCGAAACCTACTGGGTCTTCAAACGGCTCGGTGTGCTGGAGACCCTGAAGGCAAGCAACTTCCCCCGTAAGTACAGCGTCCAGTTCGTAAACGACCGGGGCAAAGAGTCGGTACCGTTCTACTTCTTCGAGATGAACCCCCATGAAAGTGCGATCACCTGGCAGGTCTGGCGAGCGGATTTCGACCGGATGCTCCTGGACAGAGCTCTTGCAGATGGAGCGCGTTTGTTCGCTCCCTTCAACGTGATCGACCTGCTGAGCGACGGCGACCAGGTGCACGGCCTGGTGGCTCGATCGAACGATGACGGGGACGAGACGAGGCTGGAACTGCGCGCCCGGATTGTTGTGGACGCCAGCGGCCTGAGCTCGTTTCTGGCTCGCCGGTTTGCGGTTCGCCGTGAGGACCCCCTCTTGCGAAAGGCGGCCGTCTGGACGTACTACCGGGGAGCGCACCGTGATCCGGGAATTGACGAGGGAGCTACGATCATTTTGCACACCCGCGAGAAAAAGGCTTGGTTCTGGTACATCCCCCTTCCGGACGACGTGGTCTCGGTGGGGGTTGTTTCGGATGTTGATTACCTGTTGCGCAATCGTGGTACGCCCGGCGAGATCTTCGCCGAAGAGGTGGCGAACTGCGCGGCGGTGGAACGCCGCCTCCGCGTCGGAAGGCCAACGGGGCAGTTTTACGTGGCGCGAGAGTTCTCCTACACGACCGACCGGCCCGCCGGACCGGGCTGGATGCTGGTGGGCGACGCCCTCGGATTCGTTGATCCGATCTACTCCAGCGGCGTGTTCCTTGCGTTGAAATCGGGGGAACTTGCGGCCGATGCCATCCTGGATGCATTTCGCGCCCAGGATTTCCGCCCGGAGCGCCTGGCCGCCTGGGTCCCGGGCTATCGTCGCGGAGTCGCCGCGATTCGCCGGCTCGTGCTCGCGTTCTACACCCGCGAGTTCAGCTTCGGCAGGTTCATCCGCGCCTATCCCCAGCATCGCAAGCGGCTCGTCGACCTCCTGATCGGAAACGTCTTCCAGGACGACGTCCACCGGATCTTCGACGATATGAGCCGGTTTGTGGATCTGCCTGAGTGAAGAAACCCGATGAGGACCGCCCCATGTGCCCACTCGTGATTGCCCTACTCGTCGGGCTCTGCGTGATCCATCAGGACTTCTGGTGGTGGGGCAGCACCCGAATGGTGCTCGGTTTCATCCCGATCGGTCTGGCGTGGCACGCTTTCCTTTCCGTAGCCGCCTCGATCGTCTGGTATTTGGCTACGCTCTTTTGCTGGCCTAGGGTGCTCACCCTCGACCCCACCGCCGGAATGGGCCAGGCGCAGACCGACTCACAGGTGGTCCCGGAGCCCCGGAAGGAGTAGCAACGTGATCGCACTGGGGATCATGCTCGGCTACATGGCCCTCCTGATTGTGTTGGGGGTCGTAACGCAGCGGGTGTTGAAGCTGACGGCGGGGGACTACTTCCTTGCCAGCCGTGGCATTGGACCGTTCATGCTCCTGATGTCCCTGTTCGGCACCACCATGACCGCATTCGCCTTGATCGGCAGCACCGGTGAGACGTTTGAGCGGGGAATCGGGGTGTATGGCCTGATGGCTTCCTGGTCTGGCATCGTACACTCCGCGTGCTTTTTCCTGATCGGCGCGCGGGTCTGGTGGTACGGCAAGCGGTATGGTTACCTGACGCAGATCCAGTTCTTCCGCGAACGATTTGGTTCCGACCTGCTCGGACTTTTGCTCTTTTTCCTTGTGTCCGGCTTCGTGCTCATCTACATCCTCATGGGGGTGATCGGTGCGGGCCGCGTGCTGAACGTTCTTACCCAGGAGGCGTTCGCAATGGAGGACCACGTGACCAGCGTCCCGTTTGCGGGGACGGCCGACCAGGTCAAGATCCCCGAGGAGTGGCGCCGCCGGGTCAGAATCGAATCCGGGCAACTCATCGTGCAAGGGGCCCTGGCAAGCCATCGGCGCGGGCAATTGATGGGGTGGAGCGACAGCCCGGCATGGAAGGAAGCGGTGACCGAGCTGTTCAAGCGCGTACCGAA
>Ga0256839_1003905_pt1 | contig 14983 bp, 15 predicted proteins | sample 354166metaG_FD_185968 | JGI IMG/M metagenome (GOLD analysis project Ga0256839, IMG submission 185968) | Hydrothermal vent microbial communities from Mid Atlantic Ridge, Atlantic Ocean - 354-166 | ecosystem: Environmental > Aquatic > Marine > Hydrothermal vents | place: Atlantic Ocean: Mid... | reverse complement strand
ATCTTCGCGGCTAGGTAAAGGAAAATAAGTATTTTTATGATGGTTTGCTAAATAGAGCAATAAATTGGCAATACGTTTTTTAGAATGACCGACTGTTAGTTCAGATAACCAAATATCCGCATCATTCTGTATTCTTTGCCAGCGTGCCGTTAGTTGTTTATATAAGTGAGGTGAGTGTTGATTAATCAGCTCGATATCTTCTATGGGAATACGGCAAATAGAGGTGTTTTGCAAAGCGATGGCATGGTGTTGGTATGTGTTGCCGTTGAGTGCTTCCATGCCTGCCAGGTCACCTAATTGCAACAGGCGAACGATACGGTAACTTCCATTGGGTAAGTAACGCACTAATTTAATTGAGCCTGAACGAATGGTGTAAACAAAGTTGGCATTTTCATTTTCTAAATATAATGAATCACCCGCTTGCAATTCCATATCAATAATGGGAAAGTGTAATTGATTAAAGTCTTCTTGTTGCAGGTCGGCAAACAGAACTAAATCACGAATGGGGCATAATTTACATTTATCAGCACCATTCCAGGCTTGATTGATTGAAGGGAGTTCCATGATTTAAGCTGTTATTGCGGTCGTTGTGAGCGACAAGGTTATCAGTTTCTAGTTCAAGGCTTTTAGTATACTCTTAATTTATGATGTCTTATATAAAGTCATTGTATACAATTTAGGCTTGCGTGAATGATATTCTCAGCCCTTAAATTTAAAGATAAAGTATTATGAAAAACCAACAGACAGACATTACCTCATCGGGTGTCGAAAACTTAATACAGCGTTTACGTGAGCAAGGTGTTGCCGCAGGGCAAGAGCGTGCCGAAAGCATTGTTTTAGATGCACAAAAGCGTGCTGAATGGATTATAGAAGAAGCACAATTGGAAGCGCAGCAATTAATTGACAATGCTAAAAAACAGAGTGATGCTTTACGCGCCTCTGGAGAAGATGCTTTAAAATTAGCCACCCGAGATGCTTTATTAAAGTTGCGAGATACTTTGCTTGGGAGTTTTAGCCAAGAAGTGAAGCGGGTTGTCGGGCAAAAAATGGATCAGCAAGCCTTTTTAGAAAGATTGATTTTACAGCTGGCAGGGCAAGTGCGTGAGCAATTAGATTTGGATAATAAAGAAAATATCCGTATTTTTTTACCTAATACGCCTGTGGGTGTTGATGAATTAAAAAATAATCCCGATGAATTAAAAGCAGGCACTTTAACGCATTATACGGCGGCAATTGCTGCCGATATGTTGAGGGATGGGGTTTCTATACAGGTATCGGATGAGGTTGGCGGTGGCTTATCCGTTAGATTGGAAGAAGATGATATGGTGGTCGATTTTACTGATGAGACATTGGCTGCTTTACTGTTAGAGCATTTGCAGCCACGGTTTAGAGTTCTCTTGCAAGGGATTGTCAAGTGAGCTCAAAGCAGACAAATTATGCGATGCTCATGGCGAGCTTACCGCCGCACCCCATGTCTTTATGGGAACATAAAAATAAGCCCATTACGCGTTTGCACTTAGAAAAACGATTGACTTTATTACAGGATGCAGATCGGCAGCAACTTATGCTTATTGAGGGGGTTTTGCATTGGGCAAAAATGCAAGGTGCTGCCAGTGATGCGGCCGTTGCAGTAGAAGCAAAGCGTGCGATGCAATCCATAGAGAACTCACTATTACAAAGTGTTATTAGCTGGCGTATGGAGTTGCGTACGTTAATGGCAGCAATACGCCGGCGGAAACTAGGCAAAGAAGCCCCTGCAAAAAATGCCGCTTGGGGGTATGGTGAGGTGGTCACGTTGATTCGTCAAAATTGGCAAGTCGATGATTTTGGATGTAGCCGACGTTTTCCATGGGTTTTAGAGGCAAATACGTTATTTGTTACTGAGCAAAGCGTGGCTCTGGAAAAATTATTATTAAACCTAAGTTGGCAACATTATGCGCACATAGGGCAAGGGCATTATTTCGATTTTGAAGCCATTGTCATTTATGTCTTGCGTTGGAATATTATCAACCGTTGGGTGCAGTGTGATGAGCAAGCAGCAATGCGCCAATTTGAGGCTTTAGTTAATGAGGGCTTAGGTGAATTTTTAGCCCTCTAACGACTGAGAAGTTTTATAAACCTTGAAATTGACTTATTTTTTACTCAGTTTCGGGGTATTTTATCCTTAGTCCTAAAAATAGATATATTGATGCCTCGTTAGGAAATCCCTAATCTTTTTAAAATGATGAGAAGTAAATGAATAACACAACGAATGCAATAGCAACGGCCAGAGTGGTATCCATTCAAGATAGCTTGATATCAATCGAATCATTACCCGGCAGTACTAAGCCGCTAACCAAAAATGAAGTGGTTTATATCTTGCCGGCACGGAGTGATGCACAGCATCCTGAGAGATTAAAAGCCGAGGTGTTGCGGATTAATGGCAAGATTGCAGACGCACAAGTCTATGAAAGTACCGTGGGCGTTTCTGTCGGAGACTTAGTTGAACAAAGTGCAGAAATGTTGTCGGTAGAATTAGGGCCGGGCTTGCTCGGACAAGTGTATGATGGTTTGCAAAATCCATTAGATAAACTTGCTAATGAATTTGGTTATTTTTTACCGAGAGGGGTTGATTTCCCTGCTTTGGATGAAAATGCGCAATGGGCTTTTACGCCGATTGTACAAACCGGGTCAGTACTAAGTGCCGGTTCTGTTATTGGCACAGTGCCTGAAAGAGGCTTTATCCATAAAATTATGGTGCCTTTTGATGTGCAAGGCAAAGTGACGGTGACCTGGATTCAAGAAGGCACTGTGACGGTGAATGAGGCAGTCGCTAAAATAAAGTTAGCCTCTGGTAAAGAGCGGGTCTTAACCTTAAAGCAACGCTGGCCGGTACGCAAGGCACTGCCGCAAAATTTAATCAAGCAAAATGTTGCAGAACGCTTATACCCCCACGAGCCGCTGATTACTCACTTACGTCTGATTGATAGCTTATTTCCCATTGCCAAGGGAGGGATGGGCTGTATTCCAGGGCCATTTGGTGCCGGAAAAACCGTGTTGCAGAATTTGATTTCGCGTAATTCGGATGTTGATATTGTTATCGTGGTTGCCTGCGGTGAACGTGCCGGAGAAGTGGTTGAAACCATTACCGAGTTTCCTAAGCTCAAAGATGTCAATGGGAAAACCTTAATGGATCGCACCGTCATTATTTGTAATACTTCATCTATGCCGGTAGCAGCACGTGAAGCATCGATTTATACAGGGATTACCTTAGGTGAGTACTATCGACAAATGGGGCTAAATACCTTAATTATTGCAGACTCTACATCGCGCTGGGCACAAGCAATGCGAGAAACCTCGGGGCGATTAGAAGAAATTCCGGGGGAAGAGGCTTTTCCTGCCTATTTAGATTCTGCCATTAAAGGGATTTATGAGCGTGCCGGCGTCATTAAAACGGCTGACCAAAGTATCGGCAGTTTAACTATGATTGGTACGGTCTCGCCGGCGGGTGGCAATTTTGAAGAACCGGTGACTCAATCCACTTTAGGAACGGTTAAAAACTTTTTAGGTTTAAGTGCTGACCGCGCTTATAAGCGGTTTTATCCTGCTGTTGACCCGTTACTTTCATGGTCGCGCTATTTGGAACAGTTACAACCTTGGTTTACGGAGCATTTATCAGAATCCTGGGTTAAAAATGTACAAGATTTAATGGAATTATTGCGTAAAGGTGATGATATTTTGCAGATGATTCAAGTCACAGGGGAAGAAGGCATTACCACTGAGGATTTTGTGATCTATCAACAAGCTTTGTTTTTTGACATGGTGTATTTGCAACAAGATGCTTTTGATGCGGTTGATGTTGCCGTCCCCTTAGAGCGGCAACAGGCAAGCTTGACTAAAATTGTTGAATTGGTCAATACGCCTTATCAATTTGCAGATAAGGATGCAGTCCGTGATTATTTTACCCAATTGACAGGGTTCTATAAAAACTTAAATTATTCACCGAGCCATTCGAATGAATATGCTGATTATAACGATAAGATAGAGCAATTACGGCACTCGGTAATGGTAAGTGCATAAATAATATTATCTACTAAAAGTTTTAGCCCTTAAATAAAACGGATATGAGCTTATTCATTTTCACTATGCAATTCCACATTTAACTCACCGTCCCAATGGATTGTAATATCAATAATAATGGGTTGGCAACAGACTTGGCAGTCTTCTATGTAGTTTTGTTCTGACTCAGATTCATCAATGAGTAACACAATATTTTCCCCGCAATAGGGGCATTGTGCCGGGTATTCGGTTAATGCTTGCATGCTGGCGAGTGAATTTCTTAGAGAGAAATAGGCAATTATTGACTGGCAATCCCGTGTTTTTGAATGCGATAGAGTAAGGTGTCACGGCTTAATCCTAGTAATCGTGCAGATTTGGCGCGATTGCCATTGGTTCTTTGTAGAGCTTGATAAATGAGGTCTGCTTCTAATTTGTCTAAGCTGAGTCCTACTTCAGGTAGAGCAAAGCCTGCATTATCATGTGTTTGGTTTGATTGTGCCGAGAAAAACTCATGTGGAAAATTTTCCGCTTCTATCACTTTACCTGATAAGAGAATGGAGGTGCGTTCACAGAGGTTACGCAACTCGCGAACATTTCCGGGCCAGCTGTAGTTTTGTAAAATTTTGATGGCTTGTTTGGTAAATTTAGGTGGCACAATGGCGTGTTCTTTGGCGAAATGCTCTTGAAAATGCTTGATAAGGTGCTCTATATCTTCCACTCTCTCTTTTAGTGCGGGAAGCTCTAAAGGAATAATATTGAGGCGGAAGTATAAATCTTCACGAAATGTTCCTTCGCTGATTTGTTGCTGTAAGTCTGCATTGGTTGCGGCAATGATACGGGCATCCACCATATAAGGGACGGTATCCCCTACGGCCAAACATTCACCGCTTTCTAAAAAACGTAGTAGTTTGGCTTGGATGGATAGGGGCAATGAGTTCACCTCGTCCAAAAAAAGAGTGCCGCCATCTGCTGCTTGAAAGAGGCCGGTTTTATTGGCAATGGCACCTGTAAACGCACCTTTCCTATGGCCGAACAATTCTGATTCAATGAGTGATTCAGGTAAGGCGGCACAATTTAATGTAATAAACGGTTTATCAGCGCGATTGCTATCCTTTTGGATGGCTGTTGCCAAAACCTCTTTGCCGGTGCCTGTTTCACCTTTAATAAGTACGGTGACATCGGTAGCCGCCACCATGCGAGCACTGCGGAGTACCGTATCAAGTAGTGGCGAGTGGGTAATGATTTTATCGAAATGGCTCATATGCTAAAAATGGCGACTAAGACTAATAACATGCCAATCACTTGTTTGGTCGTGTGCAATTTTGAGATGCGGCTAATAAAACTGCTGACCATGCCGGTTCCCATCACGGCCGGTAAAGTACCTAAACCAAAGGCGAGCATCGATAAGGTACTCAATAAAATATCACCTGATGTAGCGGCTAATGCCAGCGCGGTATAGACCAGTCCGCAAGGAATCCACCCCCAGACCATACCAAATAGAAAGGCTTGATATAAACTGGCGACAGGAATTAATTTTCGGCCATAAGGCTCAATGGCTTTCCAGAAGCGTGAGCCTGTTTTTTCGATATAGGCAAAATTAGGGAACCAACCGGCGATATAAAAGCCGGCACCTGTAATAATGAGTGCGGAAATAATCTGTAAAAAACGATGTCCATGTGCTTCTCCTAGCGGGAGTGTCAGAATGGATTCTAGTAAGCCTATGATGAGACCGGCCAGCATATAACTAAAAATACGACCAAAATTATAACTCAATATAAAGGTAGTCATTTTTGACTTGTTGTTGCGAATTTCAGGCTTTAGGCTGAAAGATAATGTTCCGATGATAGAACCGCACATCGCAACACAGTGCAGACTGCTAAAGAGGCCAATAACAAAAGCGATTGGAATGGGTGAGCTGATAAATTGACTGATTTCCATCTGAATATATTAACATATTGAAAATAGGCTAGTATAGTCACTAAAGTAGCCTTGATTAGGGTTATGTTATATAACAATGTTTAATTGATATATGTATTGGAACGTTCTATTTAAACTTAAATGGAGCAACTCTTTCATATGAGTAATAAGTGGGACTTTGGGCAATTTAAAGTGGAGTGGAGCAAAGCAATGACAAACACAACGCAAAGTACAAAAAATATAGCCTTTGATGCAGTCGTTGATGGCTATCATATCGAAAATAATATTCGGAATATTGTTGTACAGGCACTTAAAGAAGGAAAAATACAGCCTGAAGCGATTAAACAGACCCTTAGCGATGTACTGGAAGGTGCTTTTGCTGGTATGGAGACACAATCAAGCAAGCCTGCTGATGCTATAAAACAAGTCATAAAGGGTATTGATGCTGCGCTCGGGCAAGTGGCAGAGGCATCAAAATTAGCGATTGAAGAAGCAAGTGCCAATGTACAGGATTTTTCAGACCATGATTTAAAACGCGCCTTAACGGACTTAGAGGCATTGGAAGGTTTATTTTTCGATACCTTAAGTGAGGTGGCTGATAAGGGGCAAGAATCGACGCGTAAAACACTGACAGATTTAGTGACGCATTTGCAAAACAGCGGTTCATTTGTGGGGGAGTCAGTTAAACAAATTTTATCTGTTTTGCATCATGATCTTGCTCGGGATGGTCGCTTGCAACAAATACAGTTATCTGATGTTGCAAAAGCGACGGGCTCGAGTTTTGCACGGATTGCCAGTGGTATATTGGCGGGTATTGCAGATAGTTTGGAGCCAAATAAACGATAATACTGCCCATTATCAGCCATTTTTAACATGAATAAGTCTTTGACTGTCAGTTTGTACATCACCTAAAAATTAAATAATATGTTATTGGAAACCCTAAAAGTTGCACGTGATTTTGGTCGCATACATGAAATATCTTCGATTCTGATTCGCTATGGTTTTGGTGATATCGTGCAACGTTTAGGGGTGGCTAATATTATTGAAAGTGCAGGGCATGCCTTAAAGTGGCAAGAAGTGGATGACTTAACAAGGATTGAGCCACCGGTGAGAGTCAGACGGGCACTCGAAGAGATGGGGCCGACCTTTGTTAAGCTTGGCCAAATTTTGGCAACCCGGTCTGATTTATTTGCACCTGAGTGGTTGCGTGAGTTTAAAAAACTGCAAGATCAGGTGAAAGCCGTGCCTTATCACGAGTTAGCCGCACAATTTGAAGAGGATTTAGGCGATAAGCCTGAAGCAATATTTGCAGAGTTTGACCCGGAGCCTCTTGCTGCAGCCTCAATCAGCCAAGTTTATAAAGCACGTTTACAGGATGGCAGCTCAGTGGTGGTTAAGATTCGTCGCCCTGGTATTCGCTCGATTGTGGAAGCGGACTTGCGTTTATTGGCTCAATTGGCAGAAATCGCTGAGCAGGAAATAAAGGTTTTACAACGCTTTCGGCCTCAACAAATCATCCGTTACTTTACTCAATCCATGCGTCGTGAGCTTGACTTGGCTGCGGAATGCCGTAATGCAGAGCGCATGAAGAAAAATTTGCTTGATGATCCCAATATTGTCATTCCTAAAGTCTATTGGCAATGGAGTTGTGAACGAATGAATGTTCAGGAGTTGATTGTAGGGATACCGGGGCATGATATAGAGGCAATAGAAAAGGCAGGGCTAGATCGTAAATTATTAGCTGAGCGGGGAGCTGAAGCCGTTTTGAAAATGATTTTGCAAGATGGTTTTTTTCATGCAGACCCGCACCCCGGCAATTGTTTTTACCTGGATAATAATCGTATCGCATTGATTGATTTTGGTATGGTAGGGCGACTTTCTACAGATAGGCGCGAGCAGGTATTGAATTTGTTACGCGGTTTAGTCGATGAAGACTCGCAAAGGGTTGTTAAAGTTTTATTGCAGTGGGGTGAGCAGGCAAGTTTACAGAATCGAGACCAGTTTATACTGGATATTGATGATTTTATTGACCAATACCATGATATTCCGCTAAAAGAATTAAATATTACCGATTTGCTCAATAACCTGACAACCTTATTGCGCGATTACCAGCTGAGTTTACCGCCTGATTTAACCTTATTACTGAAAGCTTTTGTTACCTTAGATGGCTTAGGTCGTCAGCTAGACCCTGATTTTAATTTAGTTGAGGTGGCAACACCTTTAATTACGCGTATTTTTTTAGCAAGGTATAGCCCCGATGCTTTATTAAAAAGAGGCAAAGGGAATGTATTGGAAATTGCCGAATTAATGACTGATTTACCCAAAGATTTGCACCGGCTTATGGAGGCGATACGCTATGGTTCGTTAGGGGTAAAAATTGATTTAAATAAACCGGAGTGGCTGGGAAAAGAGCTGGATCGTAGTATTAATCGCCTATCTATCAGTTTAGTGACCTCGGCTTTGATTGTGGGTAGTTCTATTGTGAGCACGGTAAAAGGTGGGCCTTCTTCTTTATTTGGTTTAATGGGGTTTATAGGCGCATTTATTGGGGGTATTTGGTTGTTATTATCAATATGGCGTAGTGGCTGATAGGGATATATTTTTGAGTGTAGCATGACCTTATAATGTCACGATTGGACTTAAGAGTTACTTTATCCGTTAAATTTTAGGAGTTTTAGATGTCGCGTTTATATTATGTTGTCTTGTTTTTTATTTGTAGTGCAACCGCTGTGGCAACGACGTGTCAGCATCAGCGGGTAAAGGTTCAGGTATTAGGGTCGGGCGGGCCTGAATTATCCGATGGCCGGGCATCTAGTTCTTATCTTATTTGGCTGGATAATAAAGGGGTGGTTCTGATTGATGCCGGTGCAGGCAGTAGTCTAAATTATGAGAAAAGTGGGGCTGAATTGGTTGATTTGCAAATGATTGCTTTTACACATTTTCATGTAGATCATAGTGCCGATTTTCCTGCTTTTATTAAGGCATTTTACTTTACGGAGCGCACTCAAAATTTGTTGGTTTTTGGTCCTGAAGGGAACCACTTTATGCCGTCAGCAAGTGAATTTACCAATAGGTTATTGGGGAGTCGCGGTGCATATGCATACCTGAATGATTACTTAAATAAGGAGGCGGCTAGTCCATTTAAAATCATCAGTCAAAATATTGCGGGCGTAAAGCGTCGCCCCGAAGCTGTGTATGCAAGCCATTCCATTGCTTTATTTGCGATTCCTGTGCATCATGGCTCTCTGCCTGCGTTAGCTTGGCGGGTTGAACTGGCTGGTTGCGCCATTAGTTTTTCGGGTGATATGAGCAACCGCTATCAAACGCTGGTTAAATTAGCGCAACAAACCGATATACTTATCGCGCATAATGCCATTCCTGAAACGATGCAAGGCGCAGGGCGAGCATTGCATATGCCACCCTCAGAAATCGGCAAAATTGCCCGGCAGGCAGGCGTTAAAAAATTGATTTTATCGCATCGCATGCGGCGCACTTTAGGTAAGGAGCAGATAAGTAGCCGTTTTATTAAGCAAGCGTACCAAGGGCCATTAGTCTATGCCAATGATATGGATGTGTTTTCTCCTTAAAACTAAACAACCACCAGATTTAAGCTGGTGGTTGTTTAGTTAGAGAAATTAAAAAAAGCCATGCTGGATTATGGCTGTGAGTTGCATGGACGGCGCGTCCACGTGGGGGAGGTCGTCGCTCCGAGCGATATAAAGAAAATGGTTGAGCCCCTGTGTGGTGGGGCTTTTTGCAAATCCTTTGGAGGTTTAAAGTAGTGAGAGTTAATGCGTAATATTCGATTGCTGAGCGTTATGGAGCGGATGATGGCAAGTGAGTTGCTGAAAACCATCTTTTCAGTGCTTCTGGTGTTAGTGGTGATTATCGTCAGCCGAAATTTTATTAAAATACTTAAAATGGCGGTGGATGGGCTGATTTCGAATGATGCTATTTTAAGTATCTTAGGCTTAAAGATGTTGTTGGCCAGCGTTAATTTTTTGGCACCATCTGTTTTTGTCGGGGTACTGATGGTGATTGGGCGCATGTATCGCGATCAGGAAATGTCTGCCTTATCTTCGGCTGGAATGGGCATGTGGCATATTTATCGCGCCATTTTTAAAGTGATTGTACCGATTACTTTGCTGGCGGCTTTGATGTCGTTAAGTGTAGGGCCGTGGGCGATTAATAAGGTTGAGACGATTATTTTTGAGCAAAAGCAAAATGCAGGGATTCGGGCTATTTCTGAAGGCAGGTTTAGTGAATACAGTCATGGTAAGTGGATATTTTATGCCGAGCGCATTAGTAAGGATAATAAAATGCAAAATGTTTTTGTGCGCAATATGGAGGGCAATGAAAGTGGTGTAATTACCGCAAAAAGTGCTGAATTAAGAAATGTACAAGGTAGTCTTTATATCGTATTTTTGCAGGGAGAGCGAGTGTTTGGGAAATTGGGGTCGGCTGATTATAGTATTGAGTCCTTTGCCGAGTATGCCATGCGCTTGGAAGAATCATCAGAAGAAATGGCAAGTAAAATTGAGGGCTTGCCGACTCGCACTATCTTGTGGCATCCGCAAAGTTTAGCAGAAGTGCGTGAGGTGTTTGATCGCTTGTCGGTTCCACTGAGCGTTTTGGTCTTGGCGTTTATGGCGGTACCTTTGGCACAGGTCTCTCCACGCGGGGGTATCTATGGAAATATGGTGACTGCTTTTTTGGTTTATTTTAGTTTTTCTAATTTTGAAAAAGTAAGTGGTAGTTGGTTGGTGCGGGGTGAAATACCCATTTGGCTAGGATTTTGGGGAACTTATTTACTGGCTTTTGTCGTGATTGCCTATTTGTTGATTAGGTTTTATGGCATGACTTGGGTGCTGATGTTTTTACGAGGTAAAACCGTATGAAGGTTTTAGATCGCTATATTATTAAAGAAATTTTAAAAGGTACTTTTATCACCTTAATCATCCTTTATACCTTGTTTAACTTATTTACCTTAAAAGATGAATTGAAGTTTCGTGGGGTGGGAGATTATGATTTGCCGCACATATTGATGTATATCGGTTTGCTTTTACCGCATTATTTATATGAGTTAATGCCATCGGCTGCTTTATTGGGGAGTTTATTTGTATTGGGAAATATGGCCAATCATCGTGAATTGGTGGCGATGCGGGTATCGGGGGTATCGATATTACGCATTATTCGTTCGGTGATGTTAGCTGGCATGATACTGGTTTGTTTTTCGTTTGTGATGGGAGAATTTATTGCGCCGGATGCAGAAAAGAAAGCGAAGATTTTAAGGAATGTGGCTAAAACTCACCGAGATATTGTGCGCATGGAAGGCGAAATTTGGTTACGCGAAGGTAATCAGTTTATTAATATTCAACGCGTGTATACGGCCGGAGATGTTGCGAATATTTTTTTGTATGAGTTAGATGAGCAACAGCATTTAAAGCAAATTGTTTTTGCCGGTAGAGGGCGTTTTTTAGACTCGGGTTTATGGCAGTTGCAAAATGTGGTGGTCACAGATATTTCCAAGCAAGGAGTTTCAACCAAGTCGTTACCGGAAAGCACTTGGAAGTCGGTGATTGATCAAGATGTAGTGGATGTCGTTGTGCTTGATCCGGAAAATTTATCATTGTATGAGTTGGCCAAATATATTCGTTTTTTACAAGAAAATAAGCAAGATGCAGATAAATATGCACTGGCATTTTGGGCTAGGTTAATTAATCCCTTTATTACATTGGTTATGTTATTGGTCGCAACGCCTTTTGTTGTGGGTGTAGGGCGTGGTGTTGCTTTAGGGCCAAGAATGGTGGCAGGTGTTTTGATTGGGATGGGGTTTAATATAGTAGATAATACGGTAGGGCAAATGGGGGTTGTTTATGGATTGAACCCTTTGTTTGTAGCAGTCTTGCCAAGTAGTCTGGTCTTAATGGGTGCTTTGTATGCAATTAGTCGTTTGCGTTAAGGAGAGACAATTTTAAGTTTTGGGTGTGTCTGTATCTGTATTATCAATACGAATGATTGTGGATTTAGAACTTAAATCCTGCCACGTTTTCCCCTCTTTTTGCCCTATGCGCCAAAAAATTCCTAGCCCTAATAGCAACCATGAGAGGCAGGCTGTCAGAAAGCGTATGCCGGCTTGTTGCCAGCTAATATCCGTTTTTTGTGCAGTGACCACGCGCAATTTCCAGGCGCGTAAGCCTAGCGTTTGGCCGCCATGTGTCCAGAACCAACCATAAAAAGCAAAGCTGACGGCAAGCAAATACAAGGGGTATAGAATGGGTGATTCAATGGCTTCGCCGGCCGTAAAGGGTAGTAATGCGGCTGTTGCGACAAAAAATGCCGCAATGACCAGCATAAGGTCGTAGAAAACGGCCGCCAGATAACGAAAAAAACCTACTTTTACAAGGTGTTGTGTATCAGTAGGTTTTTTTGTTGTTGGGGTATTCAATTAATCTTTGAACAAAGAAAGTTTTTGACCTAAGAACATGCAGTAGCCCATCAGTGCTGTCAACATGACCAGCGAGAATAAAAAAGGAGGCTTGTGAAATAGCAAAATAAAGAGATCAGAAATAAAAATACTGGCTAGAAAAGGGTGATCAATTAGCACATCGAAAATTTTTTTAAACATGGTTTTTGCCTATAAAGTTTTACAGCTCACTCAATACTAAAGGGTTTTTCTTTAAAGTTTGAGTGCGTGAATGTGAGCCTAGCTTAATATTATCAGCGTAGTAGGGTGTAAGTTTACTATATAATGAGTATTTTTGAAAACTGCCACATAATATTTATGTGCTTTCGGTATTTTGGCGTGACAATAACTTGAGTGGCGATATTCTACAATTGTGCGGGTTTAATACTTATAAAATTGATGTGCCTACGTTACAATACGATGAATTTATAAGGTTATTTTTGAGTAACTTTTAAATCAATTTAAAGGGAAGAGAAAGATTTTAAATTTTGTAAAAAAAATAATAAAAAAAGTAGCCGGTGAGGATGTTGCAAGTCAAACGCCCACTATGGAGACAAAAGTTGCTGTGCGTAGTGGCCAGAAGCCAGAGCAGCCCAGAATTTATACACGTTCTGAGCATAATATTTCGCGGGACAATATTAGCAAAAATGCACTGAAAGTATTATATCGTCTTAAAAGTGAGGGTTATGATGCGTATTTAGTGGGGGGATGTGTCCGCGACTTATTGTTAGGGCGTGAACCCAAAGATTTTGATGTCGCCACTAATGCCAGTCCTGAGCAAGTCAAAGCGGCATTTCGTAATTGTCGTTTAATTGGTCGTCGTTTTCGTTTGGCGCATGTCCATTTTGGCCGGGAAATTATTGAAGTAGCAACATTTCGTGGCACGGCAGAAGATGTGCAAAGTAGTCAGAAAACAGATCAAAATGGCCGCCTATTGCGTGATAATCATTATGGTAGTATCGAAGAGGATGTGTTGCGCCGTGATTTCACGGTTAATGCTTTGTATTACAATATCAAAGATTTTTCCATAGTCGATTATGTCGGTGGTATGGATGACCATAAGGCAGGGGTCTTGCGCCTGATTGGGGATCCGGAAACGCGCTATCGTGAAGACCCGGTGCGCATGATAAGAATGGTGCGTTTTGCAGTCAAATTAGGATTTACCATTAACGAAGCGTGTGAACGCCCTATCTTTGAGTTAGCAACATTATTAGGTAATATTCCGGCCGCTCGATTGCAAGATGAAGCGTTGAAATTGTTTTTATCAGGCTACGCCGTACAAACATTTGAAATGTTAAATCATTATGGCTTATTTGCGCAGTTATATCCTGTAGCTGCCAAAAGTTTGCAAAGTGAAGTCAGTGGTTTTCCGCGCCTATTTATTGCGAAAGCACTTGAAAATACGGATAAACGGCTTGCAGAAGGCAAAGGCATTGCGCCTTATTTTTTATTTTCCACCTTTTTATGGGATGCGGTAAAAGAGCAAGTTGATGAAAATAGGGCAAAAGGAATACCAGAATCCATTGCCTACCAGCAAGCGGCAAGTGTTGTGATTGCTGAGCAGGTAAAAAGTACTTCTTTTCCTAAGCATATTGGTACGGCCATGCGTGATGTGTGGAGCTTGCAGGCGCGTTTTGATAAGCGCAGTGGCGCACGTCCTTATCGTTTGTTGGGGCATCCAAAATTTAGAGCTGCTTATGATTTTTTGGTGTTACGAGCGACAACAGGCGGAGCAGAGCAAGAATTGGCCGATTGGTGGACAGAATTTCAAACAGCGACCGATGCGGATAAGAAAAAAATGCTCGCTCAGTTAAACAATCAGTCACCTAAAAAACGCAAGCGTAGACGTAAGCCCACGGTAAAACAGCAAAAAAATGACTAAGGTAATTGCCTATATAGGCCTAGGGAGTAATTTGGACAGCCCGGTTGCACAGATAAATACAGCAAGACAAGCCATTAATGCTATTGATGCTGTGCAGGAGCAAGCATTTTCAAGTTTGTATCGCAGTCCGCCTATGGGACCGCAAGACCAGCCTGATTATGTGAATGCAGTGATGGCAGTGAGTACCGATAAAGAGGCTATCGCTTTATTACGTTGCTTACAGAAAATTGAGCTAGAACAAGGGCGCGTGCGGAAAGATGAGCGTTGGGGAGCGAGAACCTTAGATTTGGATATCTTGCTTTATGGCGATCAGTTGCTTGAGCTTCCTGATTTGCTTGTACCGCATTATGGGTTGGCAGAGCGTGCTTTTGTGTTATATCCCTTGCAAGAGATTGCACCATTATTAAGTATTCCGGGTAAAGGCTCTATTGCTGAATTGGTTGCACAGTGTCCGCTAGAGGGTTTGCAGAGGTTAGCGCAATGAGTCAATACGCTGCTTTAAGTCCGCGTAAGGTCAAGACGATTACCGACTTGTTGCAAATGAAACAGGATGGGCAGAAAATCGCAAGTTTAACGGCTTATGATGCCAGTTTTGCGGCATTATTAGAGCAGGCGGAGGTAGATGTCATATTGGTGGGTGATTCCTTAGGTATGGTCGCGCAGGGGCATGCGAGTACCGT
>Ga0256839_1003904_pt1 | contig 14984 bp, 12 predicted proteins | sample 354166metaG_FD_185968 | JGI IMG/M metagenome (GOLD analysis project Ga0256839, IMG submission 185968) | Hydrothermal vent microbial communities from Mid Atlantic Ridge, Atlantic Ocean - 354-166 | ecosystem: Environmental > Aquatic > Marine > Hydrothermal vents | place: Atlantic Ocean: Mid... | reverse complement strand
TATTAAATTCTGAACTGGAGATTTATAATTATCAGCAGCTTTTAGAGTACTACCCTTTTCGGTACGAAGATCGCACCAAGTTCTACACCATTGCCCAACTAACCCCTGAACTACCCAGTGTGCAATTTGTGGCTACTTTGGTAAATATGCAAACCATAGGTTTTGGCAGAAAGGCAAGGTTAGTTGCTGTTGCCAAAGACGATACTGGGCGGATTGAATTGGTATGGTTTAAAGGCGTAAGTTGGATGGCCAAAAACCTAAAACCGGGTGTACGTTATGTAATTTTTGGTAAAGTAACCAAATTCGGAAGCAAATTAAACATCACTCACCCAGAGCTAGAGCCTTTAACCGAAGGTAACAGTGGTAAAGGTCGGCTTAGACCCGTGTATCCAACTACCGAAAAACTCAAAGCTAAATTTTTTGATAGCAAGGCTTTTGCAAGAACAATTGCAGCTATTATTAAGCCTGCAATACCACATATTCAAGACCCTCTTCCGGTAGGTATTATTCATAAACTAAGCCTAATGCCCAAGGCCGAAGCGGTGTATCATATCCATTTTCCACAAAGCACGCAAACCCTTGAAAAGGCTCGTTTTAGACTTAAATTTGAAGAACTTTTTTACATACAAGTTCAATTGCTCTCCATTAAATCGGGGCGTGCAAAAAAGTATAAAGGAAAGGTTTTTGATGATACCGCTTTGCTCACAAAGTTTTACAAAGAGCAGCTTCCTTTTGAGCTAACCAACGCTCAAAAACGAGTAATTAAAGAAATTTATGGCAATATGAAGTCGGGCGTGCAAATGAACCGACTCTTGCAAGGCGATGTGGGTTCGGGCAAAACCATTGTGGCTTTTATTTGTATGTTAATAGCCATTGGAGGGGGGGCGCAAGCCGCTTTAATGGCGCCCACCGAAATATTGGCCGAGCAACATTTCGAAGGGTTAAAACAGTTTGCTAAATCAATGGGTTTGCAAATTGCTAAGCTCACGGGTTCTACCAAAGCAAGCGAACGTAAAAAACTTCACTTGGCTTTAGAAACGGGTGTGCTTCATATTTTAGTGGGCACCCACGCTTTATTGGAAGACAAGGTTCAGTTTAAAGAGCTGGGCTTAGCCGTAGTAGATGAGCAACATCGGTTTGGAGTGGCGCAACGTTCAAAATTATGGAGTAAGAACAAAGATTTATTTCCACACGTATTGGTAATGACGGCCACGCCCATTCCACGCACCTTGGCCATGACCCTTTATGGAGATTTAGATGTATCGGTGATAGACGAACTACCCACAGGCAGAAAACCCATCAAAACCATTCATTACTACGAGTCTAAACGATTAAAAGTAAATGGGTTTATTAAGCAGCAGGTTGAGCTTGGCAGGCAAGTGTATATTGTGTACCCATTGGTGGAAGAGTCTGAAAAGCTAGATTTAAAAGCAGTGACGGATGGGTATGAAAATATGAGGAGGTCATTTCCTGAATACCATATAAGTATTGTACACGGCAGGGCAAAATCGGCCGATAAGGCTTTTGAAATGGAGCGGTTTGTAAAAGGCGAAACCCAAATTATGGTAGCCACCACCGTAATTGAAGTAGGGGTAGATGTAGCCAATGCTACCGTAATGATTATTGAAAATGCAGAACGATTTGGATTGGCACAACTACATCAATTAAGAGGCCGAGTGGGTAGAGGATCAGAGCAATCGTATTGCATACTTATGAGTGATGTAAAGCTTTCGACCGATGCACGCACCCGAATAAACACGATGGTGCGCACCAATAATGGGTTTGAAATAGCTGATACAGATTTAAAACTACGTGGCCCTGGTGATTTAATGGGCACGCAGCAAAGTGGTGTGCTTGATTTAAAAATTGCCGATTTAGCGAAGGATGCTGCCATCCTTCAGTTGGCAAGAGATACAGCTTCGGATTTACTAGCCACCGATGAAAAATTGAACAACCCCACAAACCAATTGCTTAAACAACACCTCGAAAAAATAAAGGCCGCTAAGGCTAATTGGAGTATGATTAGTTAGAAACAACACCTATAAAAAAGAGATGTTGGTCTCTTTTTTATAGGTATCCTCTATTAATATAACTTTAGGTATTACTTAATTACATACCCCACACCTACACTTATAACTAGCTGCTCTAGTGGGGTATTATATTTTACTTGGCCGTTTAAGTATAGTTTATTACTTAACATATAATCAACCCCACCACCAATGTTTATGCCTGTTTCGTTAGCACTTACTGGAATTCCCAAAAAGCCAAATGATGATTTAACACGAGCAAATGATACACCAAACAGACCATATACGTTAATTCCTTCTGTTAAAAAATAGTATTTACCATCAATGTTAAATGAACTTACTCTTAAGTCATACTCAAAACCTGAGTCGAGAATACGAGTAGTAGATTTAAAGAAAAAAGTATAACTTGGAGCAATGGATAGCTTGTCAATAACAAAATAATCCCCTCCAAAATTTAGCCCCATACCAATTTTCTCGCCTCCAGTATCATTAATTCCAGCTTTTGTGCCTATCGCAAGCGAGGCTCCTACTCTAATTTGCCCTTGGTCTTGTGCCCAAGATTGTGTGCCTGCAACCATTAAGAGGCCTATCACTAAAATTGTAATTGTTCTTTTCATTTTTTATCTGATTAAGTTTAAGAAAGCACAACATTAATCATTAAAATGAACTATTTCAATGATTAATATTATTTTTTAATTTTATAATGCGTTGGTACGATTGATTAATTCGCTCTTGCTTAATTTTACCCTCAAGCACCAATTGTTTGATGAGTGAATGCAAATAATCAAAACTTCGCCCTTTGGAGGCGCTAATATTATTAGAGTAAATAACTACATCCAGCCCTGCATTTATGCCCAGCTCTAAAGCTTTTTCGATGCCATAATGCTTGGTAATGGCGTGCATTTGCATATCATCACTAAAAACCACGCCATCGTAACCCAACCGTTTCCGTAAAATTCCATCCAAAATGGCTTCTGATAATGTGCCTGGCAACCCAAGAGAATCCAAGGTTTTATTAACAATATGAGCCGACATAACGCCTGTAAGCAAGCCTGCATCTATTAAAATTTTATAGGGCTCAAGCTCGTTTTCTTGCCATGTATTAGTAACATCGGCCATGCCCTTATGCGTATCTGCCTTGGAGCTACCGTGACCAGGAAAATGTTTGCCCACCGTAATAATATGTAAACGCGTATGTTCTTTTATAGTAATAGCAGCGTGCTTGGCCACCATTTTAGGGTCTGCCCCATACGACCGCCCAATTTTGGCAATAATGGGGTTGTTAGGGTTAGAGGCCAAATCCAATACAGGGGCAAAGTTTACATTAAAGCCTAAGCTTGCTAAGGTGGCAGCGGTGGTTTGTGCATAATATTTGGTAGAGTCCACATTATCCAACTTGCCGAGGTAATCAGCAGTAACCGAACGAGGAAACCCGTATTTGGTTTTTAATCGGTTTACCCGACCGCCTTCTTGGTCGATGGCCAAAAACAGCGGAACACTTGCGGACTGTTGTAAAGTAAAAGTTAGGTTTTTTAACCGATGGTAGGAGTCTGCCGAGTCAATATTTTTTTCAAATAGAATAACGCCACCCACATTGCCTTTGGCTATTTCGCCAAGCAAAGGGTCGTTGGCCTCAATATGAGTACCGCCAAAACCTACCATTAGCATTTGGCCAATTTTAATATCGAGGCTATCAATCTTTTGGGCACTTATTGGGCTGGCTAAACATGTGAGAGCTGCCACCAATGTAATTACTGCGCTAATATTTTTCATATACTTCTCTTAAAATCAAGTCCATTTCTTTTTTTATAACGGCAGAGGAGACCGGATAATTATTATTGGTATAACTAAAAATTAATCGTTTTCCTGATGTAGCAATCAAAAAACCACTGAGGCTAAATACATTACTCAAGGTGCCTGTTTTGCCATAAATGTAAGGTGTTTCTGCCCCAAACCAATGTGCTAATGTTCCTCTTTCTCCTCCTGCCGATATCAACCTAAATAAACGTTCTTCACCCATTTCTTTGTAAAGTTGTGTCCAAAGAGCCACCATGTTTCTAGGGGTTACTAAGTTATACCGTGATAGGCCTGAACCATCGCGCCACACTAATTTATCGGGTACAAAGGCTTCTATTTTTTTGCTCATTTCTCGAATGGCAATTTCTGTAGAAAGAGTGTCGGTTAATGCTCCTGCTACACTTAGTAGCAAATGCTCTGCCATAAAATTATCGCTTTGCTGCATCATTACTTTTAGTACAGAGTCTTTGGGTATGCTGTAATAGGTTTGTGTATTGGCGGGCAATGCATCTTTGGTAATTTCAACAGGAATGTGAAGTGTGTCTTGCAGTAAGGTTTTTAGAGTTTTATTCGAAAAATGAATAGGTCTTAACCGCTGGCAATCATCGCAATCTGCCAAGCTCACAGCAAACAGGTTGCTAAACTCGTGCCTTTGTATAATGTATGTATCGCTTTGGCTTACACTTATTGAGTCGTAAAAAACAGGAGGCTGCACTAGTAATTCGTTGCTTGTGCTATCTATGTTAAAACTTACGGAGTTACCATAAACAGGAGAACCCGTTTGCTCTTGCGAGTATCCTCCATTATAATCATCCCAAGCCCAGCCAGCACCAAACCTAGGGTTATTATAGTTTGCATACGACAAATATATTTTTGGCTGACTTGCCAAAAACGAATACGTTTTGCCCTGCGGTAATAATGGGTTTAAAAAACTTGGGTCGGCTAACCCCCAAACAAACAATGCTGTATCCGATTGTATGTATTTAAAAGCAGGAAGGCTATCAGGTAATACGGAATTTGCCGCATATAGGGTATATACTTTTGTGTTGGAAGCAGGGGTAAAATAGCGGTTGCTTCGGTAATCAATAAGCACCTTATTGGTAGCCCCATCCACTACATAAAAACCTGCATTATACTGGTATTTCGACTCAAGTTGCCTAACCGATTTTTTAATAGAGGAACAGCTTAGCATAAAGGCCATTGCAGAAATAAAGAAGTACCGCATATTCTTCATTTTACAATAGTAGGCCTTATAAATGTTATGTCTCTTTATTATTCTAAGAAATTAATCAACCTAGGGAAGAACCAATAAATCAAAAATTAGGGCTATGGCTACTTAGTGTCTCTAAGAAAACAGACGATTTTTGTCAAACAGGATTATTTTGGATGAGATTTCCATTTTCTTTCTATGAGTTGATCCGCCAACTGGCGGATCAATCGATTAGAAAAAAATGGAAAGGTCGCATAACTATTCACCCAAAAAAATATAGGCTCAAAGACAGAAAGGCTCAAAGAACCACAAAATAATAACTTAAAGCACATAACTTTTTGTGAAACTTGGAGACTTCGTGCTCTAGTGGCTACAAATAAAAAGCAATGTTATTTTAGGGTAACTGACGAATATCATTTTTAAATAAGACTAACTTGTCTTATTTTATGTTGGATTTAGTTCTGTTTCGGTAGCTATCGGGATAAGGGACTAAATTCTATGTAAAACCTTAATTTAAATTTGTATGTTATCAAAAAAACAAGCAAAAGCATTTTTTCTGGGTGGCACAGTTCTGTTTTCAGCAATCTTTTTAGCATTATCGTTCGAAACAGTAACCGTATCTATGCCCGAGAAAACCAATGCAGACCAAATTACAGATGCCGTTGTACGCGGTAAAGTAATTTGGGAATCGAACAATTGTATGGGTTGCCATACAATTTTAGGCGAAGGAGCCTATTATGCTCCTGAGTTAACACGCGTGTACTCCCGTAAGGGCGAATCGTACATTAAAACGGTACTTATGGCCAAAGAACCGTGGGCACCCAGAGGCAGAAAAATGGTGGCTTATGGGCTTACCGAAGAGCAAGCAAATGATGCTGTTGCCTTTTTTAAATGGATTGACGCAATGGATTTAAACGGATTTCCTCCTGAACCAGACCCAACGTTAAGCAAGTAACTATTTTAACATTTAAAAAAGACACAGATGAAATATAAATCACAAAAAGTTGCCTATTGGTTTTTTGCATTAAGTATGCTGCTTATTGTACTACAAATTACCTATGGCTTTATTATGGGCTTTGCCCACATGGGCTATGATGGCTTGCACGAAATTATTCCTTTTAATGTAGCTAGAGCCACTCACAATAATTTATTAGTAGTTTGGTTGCTTTCTGGTTTTATGGGAGCCGCCTATTACATTATACCCGAGGAGTCTCAGAATGAACTTGTTTCGGTAAAACTGGCATACGTCCAGTTAATAACCCTTGCCCTTGTGGGGGTAACGGCTGTAATTGGTTTCCATTTTAACTGGTGGGAAGGTCGTAAATTTTTAGAAATTCCTCGTCCGTTGGATTACCTGGTAGTTATTAATGTACTAACCTTTTTAGGTATTATTTTGGTTACTCTGTTTAAAGGTAAAAAGCAATCAACTACTGCTATGGTATTAACTATGGGCTTAGTGTTTGCAGCCTTATTATACCTGCCGGGTATGATTTGGTTCGATAGCCAGGCGATGGATTCTTTTTTCCGCTGGTGGGTTGTTCACCTTTGGGTAGAAGGTGTTTGGGAATTAATTATGGGCGGTATTTTAGCCTTCTTATTAATTAAGCTTACAGGGGTTGACAGAGAAGTAATTGAAAAATGGCTCTATGTTATAGTTGGCCTTACATTCCTTTCAGGAATTTTAGGTACCGGTCATCACTACTATTACATTGGTGCACCAGAGTACTGGTTAATTATTGGTGGTATTTTCTCAGCTCTTGAGCCTTTGGCCTTTTTAGCAATGGCACTGTTTGCCCTCCATATGTATCGTAAAGGCGGCAAAAAACATCCTAACAAAATTGCCATTTTCTGGACATTAGGCTCTGCCATTGTTTCTTTTGTTGGAGCAGGATTGCTTGGTTTAGCTCACACCCTGCCAGCAGTAAATATGTACACCCACGGCACATTGGTAACAGCTATGCATGGCCACCTTGCTTTTTGGGGTGCTTACGGCATGATTGTGTTTGCTATGATTGCTTATGCCCTACCACAATTAACCGGACGTAAATTGTTTAATAATCCAATGGGGCTCTATGCTTTTTGGTTATCATTAATAGGCATGGTAGGCATGACGGTTGCCTTTGGTGTAGCGGGTGTAGCACAGGTGTACCTCGAGCGTAAAATGGGGCTTGATTTTATGGTGGCACAAATAGAAATAGAAGTTCATTTCTTTGTATTGATTTTGTGTGCCACCATGTTTGCAACAGGTGTAGGACTGTTTATCGCTAATTTTCTTAAATATGGCCAGCCAAACGATGAAGCAATTGGGCAAGAAAATGACGATTTTGGCTCGTTAGAAACATCAGATTAGTAAACAACTTAAAGCTGCTTATCGTCATTGCGAACGGAGTGAAGCAATCTTGTACATAAGAACCAACAGATTGCTTTACCCCCTCTTTAATTCTTCCATAAAATTTGAAATTATGACGGGGATCTCAATGACGATAAGCAGCTTTTCTTATTTTAAAAAATGAAAATTAAAGAGGAACCCTATTACAAACAGGTAGGCAAAGAAGTAGAAGTATTTGAACATGCTTTTAAGCAAAAGCTACCATTTTTATTAAAAGGCCCAACAGGCACAGGCAAATCCAGGTTTGTAGAATACATGGCCTATAAGCTAGACAAAAATATAATTACCGTAGCCTGCCACGAAGAAACCTCAGCCATCGACCTTATTGGGCGGTATATTATAAAGGGAGCCGAAACAGTTTGGCAGGATGGCCCTCTTACCAAAGCGGTAAAACAAGGAGCCATTATTTATTTAGATGAAATTGCCGAGGCCAGGCCGGATGTAATTGTAGCCATCCATTCGCTTACCGATTACAGGCGTATTTTATACATTGATAAGCTAGGAGAGGAAATTGTGGCAGAGCCTTCGTTTATGCTGGTTGCCTCTTTTAACCCAGGCTATCAAAAAGGATTTAAAGAGCTAAAGCCCTCTACACGCCAACGGTTTGTATCATTATCGTTTGGGTATCCGCAAGAAAAAACCGAGCGCGAAATTCTTGTGCAAGAATCGGGTGTTGATGAGGCTACCGCTAAAAAATTGATTGCCATTGGCAACAAAATAAGGCAGCTCACCGAGCTTGGTTTAACCGAAACGGTTTCAACCCGATTACTGGTTGATGCCGGGAAACTTATTTATTCGGGCTTGGCCAAAAGGCTGGCAGTACACGCAGCAGTTGTGGAGCCACTTACCGATGATGAAGATACCTTGGAGGCGTTGTATGACTTAACCGATTTGATGATATAAAAATGAACCGTCATTGCAATCCGCTAGGTTGGCGGAGAAGCAATCTGTTATAATAGAGGTGTCCATAAACATTATGGTAAACATTGAAAAGATTCCTGCCTACGCAGGAATGACGGTTAAAAGGGAGGCGATGACATGTTAAGGAAGAGATCACGAAGTAATATTAATGGAACTAGACCAACTCATATTTCAAAAATTATTTCGCTTTTGGGACAAGCGGAAAAAGGTTGACCCATTGGTTAGTGCCCGTACTGTAAAACTAGACGACATTAAACCCAAACTTACCATTATTGCCCGTGCACTTACCGGCAAACCCATCGATATATTAGGAGCAAGCCGGGATGGAGGTTGGCAAAACAACACCTACTTTTTACCCACCTCTTTTAATAAGCTGGCTAGTGCCGAAGAAAACCTTCAGTTTTATATGTTTCGGCTTTGTTATTTATATGTACAACAAAAGTTAGGATTTAATTGGCCGCCTGGCAGCGAAACATCAGAAAAAGAATCGCAGGAAAAAGCAGTTGATACTTCCGAGCAGGTGCTTTCTATTTTATTTCAAGAGTTTGAAATTCTGACCCCAATCTATAAAAAGATAAAAAAGGCACTTGAAGAGGAGGCTAGTTTAAATGCTAAAAACAATCGCCCGGATTATACGTGGCTATATGGGCATTGGATGAAAAACAAACCTCAGAAAGCCGGAGATGACCTTGAACATATTAATAAACTAAAGCAGCTTGTTAAAAGCCAGCAAATAACAACCGAAATTAAAGCAAAAGCAGCTGACGAGGTTGAAACTATTCAGGTGGATAAAAAAGCGCAAGAAGATTTTACGCTCCAACATCATTTCGAAAAAGTGGATACGGCCGAAGAATTTAATGGTGTTTGGCGTGATTTTGATGGAGACGATTCGCTTGAAAATGATGCCGAAGCATTAAGCGAACTTAGCTTAAAGCACACAGTACGTGTTGACGACCCTGTTCATTCGGTTTATCAGGCTGATTTTGCAGGCAATCTATCCATAGCCGAAAGCAAGGAAATCGACCCGAAAGTGTTCGGGTTTAAAGGAAGCTTTATTGCTTATCCTGAATGGGATTTTTCTAAAAGGAGTTACAAACACAATTATTGTAAGGTGTTTCCATCCAAAACCGTTGACGATAATGTTGACTACTATACTAAAACCCTTAAAACCAATGCCCGAATACTTCGCAACTTAAAAAAGCGGTTTGCACAAATGGATAATGCCCTTGAGGTAGTTCACAGGCAATCCAATGGCGAAGATTTTGATATTGATGCCGTTACCGATATGTACGCTGATATTGTGGCCAAACATACACCAGACGAAAAAATATACCTTTCGAAGCGAAAACGCAAAAAGGAGCTCTCCATCCTATTTTTACTCGATTTGAGCTTAAGCTCAGATGGCTATACCAATGGCAACCGAGTGCTGGATATTGAAAAACAGGTTGTAATTATTTTGGGCGAAGCCTTAAACGATAGTCAGGTTGAGTTTGAAATTGCAGGGTTCTCCTCTAAAACCAGAAACCATTGCTCGTATTTTAATATTAAATCTTTTGATGAGCCATGGTCTAAAGGCAGGTATCATGTGGGAGCCGTTGAGCCTTCGGGCTATACCCGAATTGGGCCAGCCTTACGGCATGCAGGAGCCAGGTTAAAGCTGCAACCGGCACGCAAAAAGTGGCTAGTGCTGCTTTCGGATGGCAAACCCAACGATTACGATAAATACGAAGGAAAATATGGCGTACAAGATGTAAAACAAGCATTAAGAGAGCTTAATACCGAACATATTAACACGTATGCGGTAGCCATTGAAGATCAGGCGAGGTATTATTTGCCACAAATGTTTGGGCAAAACCATTACAGCATTTTAAGCAGCCCTGTAGAAATGATACAATCGTTGGCCAAATTGTATGAGAAAATTGAACGAAACTAGTTAGGTTGAGTCTCGTTAATGTGAGGGGCGATTTTTTAAATTAAATAATATGGCAAACACATCAGAAGTTTCTATCTCCAAAAATATTTTTTACCCACCAGGAGGGTTGCTTATTTGGATAATTGTATTTCTCGAACTTATCACTTTTGGTGCTTTCTTAATTGTGTACTTATCGTTTAGGCAAAGTGATTTAGAAACGTTTAATACATCCCAAACAATGCTTAATAGCACCATAGCTATGTTAAACACCATAGTGCTTTTAACAAGTGGCTTATTTATGGCAGCAGGCTTAACAGAGTTAAGAAAGGGTGGAGAAAAAGCTATTACCTACTTATTAATAACCATTGCTTTTGGTGTGCTTTTTATGGTATTAAAGGTATTTGAATATAATGAAAAAATAGAGCTAGGTATCGGTTTTAGCACCAACCAATTTTGGGTATTTTATTGGTTGCTTACAGGGTTTCATTTAATACATGTGTTAGTTGCAGTTGTATTGCTTAGTTATGTGCTTGTAAAAACAACATCAGGCTTTTATAACAGTTCAAAATTCGAAGATGTTGAAGCCGTAGGTGTATTTTGGCATATGTGTGATCTCATCTGGATATTTCTTTTTCCCATTCTTTACTTACTTCACTAATTATGACAAAGTCAAATATTATCGTTTGGGTTGGATTGGTTCTATTTACCTTGCTTACCTTTTATTCTTCAGAAGATCTCTTTTCGGGTACTCAACTGGCATTTGTTTTAATGGGTATTGTGGTTGTTAAATTTTTAGGGATAGGCCTCCAGTTTATTGAGCTAAAACAAGCACATACTACTTGGAAAGTGCTTTTTACAGGGTTTATCTTGTTTTTTGGGTTGTTGGTTATTGTGTTTGTGCAGTAACTAATGTGATGGTTCATAAGAAAGCAACTAGTTTTTCGCCATAACTACGGATATGCTTGCAAATTTAGCCCTGCTAAAAGCAAAAATTACATAAAATTTTTAGCCGCCTTTCTTACAAATCGTCACACTAGAGTTTGCTTTAATTATGAAATATATTCTTTATTATATCATTTTATAGAGGCAGGTATTTACGTACATATTTAATTTAGGCGTTTCTCTTACTTAATGGTAACACTCAAGTTTTATACCCGTCATTCCTGCGCAGGCAGGAATCCGTACATATGGTTAAGTGATGGAATTGAGAAATTTTGTACCTTAATATTCTATATTGACATATTTATCGCTATTGGTGTATGTATATAAATGCCTACCTCTATAAAAGGATATGCCAGCAGAAACAATACTGGAACACTATCATGGCCTCTGGCAGGTAGAGCAATGTTTTAGGGTAAGTAAAAAAAGACCTGCGCATAAGGCCCATCTACCACTGGACACCCCAACGTGTGAAAGCCCATATCGCCATCTGTTTTATGTCGCTAGTATGTGTACGCTATTTATATTGCCTAACCAAGGTACACCAACTAACGTTTTCAGAAAGAACCATCCGCCAAACCCTCAATAACGTGCAACTATCCATTCTCTCGCATACCGAAAATAATGACCGCTACGCTATCCCTTCAAAGAAAACAACACAAGCAGAGCAACTCTACAAACTGATGGGATTAAGCCTATCAGATATGCCCTATAAAATCAGCAAAATATCTCATAAATAAGCAAAATAGTGCCTAGCTAAATAGGTGCCCGATTGAATACGTGCATTTTAACTCATTTGACCGTTGGAGTCAGGAAAAACAGGTGAAATAGTAATAAATGAGGAAAATATGGACTTGGATCATTCAGGAGAATATCCCCTTAAAATTTTAAAGAATAAAGAGCAAGGTCTCTCCATGTAATAAATTTGTAGAGCGTGTACGCAGAATAAAAATGCAATTTGAATTGGCATTATCGTAACAGTTTTCTATATTTGTAATCATCCTACTTAAATAAATAATTGAAAACAATCATTAAGCATATAGCCAACATACGAACAGGGGTTTTTGCAAAACCTGTTGATAAGGGCGATATTGTGTATTTACAGGCCAAGTACTTTGATGAAGCAGGTGTGCTTAAAACGGAACTGGAGCCTGATTTGAATGCGGGGAGCATATCTTCAAAGCACCTGCTTGAACAAGGAGATGTTTTGTTTGCTGCTAAAGGATCAAAAAACTTTGCCGCCACTTTTAATCATAATGGCATTCCTACCGTTGCTTCAACTTCTTTCTTTGTAATTAGAGTACATCAACAACAGGTATTGCCAGCGTTTTTAACTTGGTTTTTAAATACACCGGGCACACAACAATTATTAAAAAGGTATGCAAAAGGCTCTTCCATCGTTTCCATCTCTAAGGATGATTTAAGTGAACTTGAGATTTCTATCCCTTCAATTGAAAAACAACATTTAATATTAAAAACAGCAAATCTTCGTAAACTTGAACTTAGTATCAATAATCAAATAAGTGACTTAAAAGAACAGTATATTCAAGCATTACTAAAAAGCGCTTTAAAAAAATAGGATAAACCATTATGAATAAAATAAGCCAAAAAGATATAAATAATGCAGTTTGGAAAGCCTGTGACACTTTTAGAGGCAGTATCGACCCAAGTGTGTATAAGGATTATGTGCTAACTATGCTTTTTATAAAATACTTAAGCGATGTGCATGATGATAAGTTGGCAACGTATTTAAAAAAATATGAGGGAGATAAAGAACGTGCCAAACGCGCCATGCAGCACGAACGTTTTGTGGTGCCAGACCATAGCCATTTTATGTTTTTATTCGATAACCGAAATGAAGATAATATTGGGGAGTTAATTAATATAGCTTTAACTGATTTAGAGGAGGCCAACCGTGAGAAACTCTATAGTGAGGATGGTGCGGGAATTTTCCAAAACATAGATTTTAATAATAGCAAATTAGGGGAGCCAAAAGACAAGAATGTTAGGCTTAAAAATCTGTTATTAGATTTTAATTCGGATACATTAGACCTGCGGCCCTCCCATATGGATGGCAACGATATTATTGGCGGAGCCTATGAATACCTAATTGCCAACTTTGCCAGTGATGCCGGTAAAAAGGCAGGAGAGTTTTTTACCCCTAGCGAAGTATCTACGCTATTGGCCAAGCTAACAAAGTCTGCACCGGGCTCAAGAATTTGCGACCCCACGTGTGGTTCAGGTTCTCTTTTAATTAAGGCAGGTAACCAAGTAGGTACTCCTAACTTCTCGCTTTATGGGCAAGAAGCCAATGGAAGCACTTGGGCATTGGCTGTAATGAATATGTTTTTGCATGGCTTTGACAACTCCACCATTCGTTGGGGAGATACCATTCGTAACCCTAAATTAAAAGAAGGCGATGCCCTGATGAAATTTGATACGGTGGTAGCAAACCCTCCATTTTCACTAGATAAATGGGGCGCAGAAGAATCTGCTGAAGACCCATATAATCGTTTTTGGAGAGGCATACCACCCAAGAGCAAAGGCGACTGGGCATTTATTAGCCATATGATAGAAACCACTTATGAAGGCAAAGGGAAAGTGGGAGTAGTGGTGCCACATGGGGTGTTGTTTAGAGGAGCCAGCGAAGGCAAAATACGAAAGAAAACCATAGAAGAAAATATACTAGAAGCCGTTATTGGCTTGCCTGCCAACCTGTTTTTTGGCACAGGCATACCTGCAGCTATTTTAATCTTTAATAAAGGGAAGGAAAATAATACAGATGTGCTATTTATTGATGCCAGCCAACATTTTGAGTCTGCTAAAAACCAAAATAAATTAAGAGGTGCTGACATTGATAAAATTATAGCCACTTACCAAGATTTTAATAAAGGCAACCTGCCACAAGGGGTGGCCGAAGAAAAATATAGCTATGTGGCCTCGTTTGATGAAATAGCCGAGAATGAATTTAACCTAAACATACCTCGCTATGTAGATACTTTTGAAGAAGAAGCCGAAGTAGATATTGCTGCGGTGCAAGTAGAAATTGATAAACTAGAAGTAGAATTAAAAACAGTGCAAACTGAAATGGATACCTACTTAAAAGAATTAGGTGCATAACTATGATCGTTCAATACGCATCAGACTTACATATAGAATTTCCAGACAACAAGGAATTTCTGAAGGCTAACCCATTGCAACCTAAGAGTGATGTGTTGTTATTAGGGGGTGATATTGTGCCATTTGCTGTTATGCATAAGCATAAAGACTTTTTTAGCTATGTTTCTGATCATTTTAAAACTACCTATTGGATACCTGGTAACCACGAATACTATTACTCTAATGCTGCTAAAAGAAGCGGAACTATTCATGAAAAAATAAAAGAGAATGTTTTTTTGGTAAATAACATTACGTTAAAACAGGAGGACGTAAGATTTGTTTTTTCAACCCTGTGGTCGAAAATTAGTGAAGCGAACCAATGGCAAATAGAACAAGGAATGAGCGATTTTCATGTTATTAAGTATAACGAACATCGGTTTACTTCGGGCTTATTTAACCAGTTTCATGCAGAAAGCATGACTTTTTTAGAAAAAGAACTTTCATCTGCCAATACCCTAAAAACAGTGGTATTAACACATCATGTACCAACTTTTTTAAAGTACCCTGAGCAGTATAAAGCGAGTGACCTGAATCAGGCTTTTGCAGTAGAGCTGTACGATTTTATAGAAAATAAGCAACCTGATTACTGGCTCTATGGCCACCACCATCAAAATACGGCTGATTTTAGTA
>Ga0256839_1003903_pt1 | contig 14985 bp, 15 predicted proteins | sample 354166metaG_FD_185968 | JGI IMG/M metagenome (GOLD analysis project Ga0256839, IMG submission 185968) | Hydrothermal vent microbial communities from Mid Atlantic Ridge, Atlantic Ocean - 354-166 | ecosystem: Environmental > Aquatic > Marine > Hydrothermal vents | place: Atlantic Ocean: Mid... | reverse complement strand
TCTACTGTTTTGTATGCTTTTGTTCCTTCTATAGCACCATTACCATAATGTAATGTATGTGTCAGAACATGCACTTGGGCTTCATCCCAAGGTGTTAGTTTTCCATCCATCCATATATAGTTTGCTTTATCCATTTGTTATACTCCAAGACAGGTCATAAAAACCCATTAAAATTAATGAATTATTTTATCTAAAAAGCTGTTAATAGTGGGTTATAGGGTAAAATATTAAAAATATTTAAGGATAGGTGTATGGGTATGGTCTATTTGACGGGTGCAGGTCCTGGTGACATGGAGCTTTTAACGCTAAAGGCATTGCGAGTTATTCGTAAGGCTGATGTTATCATCTACGATAGACTTGTGAATAAAGATATTCTTAAAGAAAGTAAACAAAATTGTGAACATATTTATGTTGGTAAAGAAAATAAACACCATATTTTACCCCAAAAAGAGATTAATACTTTACTCTATGAAAAGGCATTACAACACAAAGTAGTTGTTCGTCTTAAAGGCGGAGATGCTGTTGTTTTTGGACGAGGAGGAGAAGAAGCTCTCTATTTGGCTAGCAAAGGTATTAGCTTCGAGTTTATCCCAGGTGTTACTTCTGCTATTGCTGTACCTGAAATGGCAAACATTCCTTTAACCCATCGAGGAAAATCTGTTTCTTTTCGTGTGGTCACAGGATATGAAGCACCGGAAAAAGGCTATGCACAGATAGACTGGACAAATTTTGTGCAAGATGAGACCATTGTGTTTCTCATGGGTTTACATCAACTCCATACTATTTGCACTCAACTCATTGCCATAGGGAAAGAGAAGTCTTACCCTATAGCAGTCATCAGTCGCGGTACATTGGCAGATGAACAGGTAGTCACAGGTACCCTAGAAACTATCTACAAAAAGGCACATGCTTTACCTACTCCTGCACTCATTATAGTAGGTAGGGTACTTGAAGTAAGAGAAGCCATATTGAAAGGGTTATAATGGCATATTTTCCTGCATTTATTGAGATGAAAAATGTGCGTGCCTTACTTATCGGTGGGGGAACTATCGCTCAAGAAAAGCTTGATAAACTACTAAACTTTACCCAAGACATTAGCATCATCACCTTAGAAGTGAATGAAGATGTTAGAAGGCTCAGTAAAACACATAACTTGACTTTAGAGAAAAGAGCCTATGAACGTGGAGACATAGATGGCTTTGACATGGTGGTAGTGGCAACAAATACAGTGGCATTACATCAAGAGATTTATGAGGAAACAAGAGGCACCAGAACACTTGTAAATTCTGTAGATAACACAGAGTATTGTGATTTTATTTTCCCATCTTATGTGCAAAAAGGTGACTTGACTGTAGCCTTTTCTACAGGGGGAGCTTCTCCTGCATTTGCAAAAAAAATGAGACAATATTTTGAAAAAAATATCCCAGATTCAGTAGAAAATTTCTTAGTTGAACTCAAAAAACTACGTAAAACCATGCCCAAAGGTAAGAGTAGAATGCGATATTTCGAAGCCTTGGTTGAGGGATATTTTTCGAAACATTTTAAGTAAAAAAATTGAACAATTTTGTGCATTGTAAGATATTGTACAGAAACCCTATTTATGCTGTGAAGATAATACACAGTAAATTTAATAATCAGAGATATATCCCCTATATTAATCACTATCTAACTAAAATATAATATATTACTATTATAAGGATTCTAAATAATATATGACGATGAAATGAGTCAATATTAGCAGTCATCTTGAGTATACTGCTTTATTGCGATTTAAAATTCAAAGTTTATATTCTTCAGAAATAGCTGTATTTAGAGTAAAATTTCATTACTTTATTACACACTTATTAGGGTCTGAACTATGAATATTTTCTATTTTAATGGGATTATGGGTATAGTTTAGATAGGATGCCTTAGCTTATAAGCTGAAGTCAAATATCATTTTTGATAACATTTATTAAGGAGAATCAAATATGTCAAAGAAAATAGAAATCGGTCCTGTTGGGTATATGCCACAATCGGCACCATCTATGGGTGTTGAACTTTCACCCGAGGGACAAGCGTTACTATATGGTAACATCGTATCAGAAGAAGAGGCGATGAGAGATGCGGCTAAAGCATTATTAACAAGAAAAAATCCAACGATTTTCCCTGGACCACAAGTATTATGGGACTGGAAAGATGATGTTGCTGATAAATCAGCAGCCATTTTAGAACTAGCATCAGAAATTCCTGGTTGTAAAATTATCCCTATGCCGGATTATAGACCTAAATATCCAAAAATTGACGTAAAAGCGGAGATTAATCCAAATCACCCGAACTTAACGATTTTAGATAATAGAATTAAAGCTTGTGTTTTTATTGGTGTACACTGTCACTATGCAAACCTTTCATTAAGAATGATTAGAGCAGGAACTGACTGTTACACTGTTGCAATGTGTGCAATGATGGGTCATGAAGAAGCGATGGCATCTATTAGAGATGTACATGCTGATGACGTTAGAAAATTCAAAGACATCGTAATTGAAGTTAGAAAAGAATTAGGTATTGAACATACACCTACAATGCCACCAGAAAATCCATCTTTACCTAAAGAGGATTGGGGTGACCTTACACCTGCTGATTATGGTGAGTATCGATCTCTCATCATGAGTAGAAAAGGTGAACACGTAGCAGAAGTCGAATAAGGTAAAGGAGAAATAAATGAGCTTAAATAAAAAATTAGTAAGTATGGAATACCTCTTAAAGGAGGCTCCAAGAGAAAAGCACTTTATCACTGGTGCTCAAGCAATGGCAGAAGCTGTAAAAAGAGCAAGTGTAGATATGGCGATTGCCTATCCTATTACACCACAGTCAGAAGTAATGCACCTTGTTGGTGACATTTATGCACAAGGTCACATTAAAGAGTACTACAGAGCTGAAGAAGAGCTAGGTACAATGTCAGCAATCGCAGGTGCAGCAAGAGGTGGTGTAAGATTGTTTACAGCCACTTCAGGACCGGGACTACTTAGAGGGCTTGAAGCGATTGTTTCATGGCCTGGACATAGAGTACCATGTGTACTTGGTGTATTGACTCGTGTAATTAATGCACCACTTTCAATTCAGCCAGATAACCTTGAAATGGCGTACTTAATGCATTCAGGTATTGTTATGCTTCATGCTGAAAACCAGCAAGATACATTTGACTTCACGCTTGCAGCATTTGCCATTACTGAAAAAGTGGATGTTTATATTCCAGTATCAGTATCAACGGAAGGTTTCTTCGTAACACATGCTAAAGGGTATGTTGATATGATGTCTGAAGAGTTGGCATTTAATGAGCCTGACCCATACCATGCACCAGTGCCTGCAATGGATAACGAAGTACCACCAGCGAGAATCCAAAGAGATGCTCCTGTTCAAAAATCAAACTTTATGTCTTATTTGATTCACTCAGTATGGCAACAAGAGATTTGGGATTCAAACAGAAGAGCAATGAAATATATGTATGAGTATATTGATGGACCAATCGAGGTTCACAACCCTGGTTCAGATGTTATGCTTGTTGCTTCTGGTTGTGCGGCTGCACAAGCTAGAGAAGCACATAGATACGCACAAGAAGAAGGCATCAGTGTTGGTTTCGTTAAGGTTAAATGTATTAGACCTTGGCCAGGTGACGAGATTCGTGAAGCGTTAGCAACTGCAAAAACAGTTATTGTTCCTGAACATAACATAGTTGGTTGGTTGTGTAAAGAAGTTAAAGCTGCAATTCCAAATTCTGGTATTGTTGTTGAAGGTCCAAGAGTATATGGTGGTATGACACTACCAGTTGAATTAATTATGACAGAGATTTACGATGCATTAGGTATGGAATCTCTCGTTTTACAAGCATAAAGGATAAATTATGAGTTTAAGATATATGGTACCAGCGTCAAAGTTTAAGAGATATTTACCAAAAGATTACGTTGAATTGGTAGATTACGGTCCATTTGGAAAAGACTACTCTGAGGTAGGCGTTAAAAATATGGGAACATTTAAAGAGTTAGTTGAAGAGCACCCAATGTGTTCTGGTTGCTGGATGGCTTATTATATTAAAATCATCTTTGCAGCACTTCCAAACCCTGAAGATACAGTAACAATTGGAACTGCAGGTTGTGGTAGACTTGCTATTTCTCAAGCGGCTGTTCCTTTCATCTATGGTAACTACGGTGACCAAAATGCCATGGCTTCTGGTCTTACTAGAGCATTTAGATTGAGATTCCCAGATAGACAAAAAGATGTTATTACAATCGCCGGTGACGGTGGTATGATGGATATCGGTTTCTCTATGACTATGCATGCTTGGTTTAGACGTGAAAAATTCACGACTATCATGCTTGACAACGAAGTTTATGGAAACACTGGTGGACAAGAATCTGGTATGAGTATCGAAGGTGCTGTACTTAAGATGTCTCCAAAAGGTAAAAACTTTGGAAAAATGCCAGCAATGCAACTTGCTATTACTGCTGGATGTGTTTATGTTGTTAAAATGTCTCCGACAAACATCAACAAATCAGCTAAAGCAATCAGAAGAGCAATCTTCGCAGCAAGAAAGCTTGGACCAACATTTATCCATGTATATACTTCTTGTAACATTGAGTACTCTATTCCTACTCCAGATGTATTTAGAGATGCTAAAGAGATGGAAAAAGGACGTTTTGCATTTGAAGAGTTCATGACTCCTGAAGCAAAAGAACTCTTTGCAGTAGTAGAATCTAAAAAGAAAAGAGAGGTAAGTTAATATGGCAGCTTCAATTGAAAATAGAAAAAGATATAACATGCGTATCTCTGGACTAGGAGGACAAGGGGTTGTAACCACAGCTCACATCCTTGGTTCATGTATGGATAACTCTGGTAAATATGCATCTTTGGTACCATTTTTTGGTTCTGAAAAAAGAATGGCACCTGTTGAAGCGTACGTTAGAGCTTCAACAGAGCCTATCTATGAAGTTGGTGAAGTGGTTTACCCTGATATTATCATGATTTACCACTCTCAAGTTGTAACACATGGTAAGTCATATACAATGCCTTTTTATACTGGTTTGAAAAAAGATTCTTTAGTTATCATTAACACATCTGTAGATGTACTTGAAGACGAAGATATTGAAGTACTTACAAGATTAAATGCAAAAGTTGTACAATTTGATGCTACAGAACTAGCAATTAAAATTGCAGGTACTGAACTTGCAACAAACATGGCAATGATGGGCATGTTACTTGGTTTAACGAAACTAGTAACAGAAGATGATATTGAAAAAGCCGTAAGAGAAAGATTCTTAGGAAATTCATTTGTTACTTCTGGTGGTACAGCTTCACTTGACTCAGCTATTGAGAAAAAGTTTAAGAAAAAAGAAGAATTACTTGCAAAAAACATGGAAGTAATTAATAAAACATTTGAATTGGCAAACAGTATTGACTTAAGTAGTGATAAATTGGTCATTGACTTAGAAGTTTAACATCAGTCATGTAATTAGCTTATGAAATATTTATTTTGTAGCCTAATGAAGTGAAATATAAATAAAGTAAAAAATTAATACCTAAAAAGGAAAAATATGTACTATGTAGCAAAAGTAAATTCAGAGATGTGTTCAACATATAAATGTAATATGTGTACCCTTTATTGTCCAGAAGCAAATACGCTTATGTATGATAAAGAAGCTAAACACGGTAATGAGCATGGAACTTCATGGGTTGATGAAGACAGATGTAAAGGGTGTGCAATTTGTGTATACGTATGTTCAGATCTTCTTAACAGAGATTGTATCGAAATGGCAATGGTTACTCCAGACGAAGAGTAAAATTTTAAGTGAGGGCTTCTCCTCACTTAATAACATACATATTGACACCATTATGTATAAGTTTTACTCTTGTAGATGAGAGTAAACTTTATGCATATGGTTGTCAATACAAATTATATATATAGGAGATAATATGGCTAATTTAGGCCCAGCACATTATTCACCATATCCGGTGGCAACTTATGATGGTTTACTTACACCACCAGAAGGAAAAGCACTATTATTAACAGAAATAGTAGATGAAGAAGTAGCAATGAGAGAAATTGCTAGGGTTATGTTAACAAGTGAAAATGCAACGATCTTCCCTGGTCCACAAGTATTATATGCGTGGAACGAAGAAGCGAAGAAAAAAGCAACATTGATTAAAGAGATGTCTGAAGTATTGAACGCTAAAATGATACCTATGTATGATTATAGACCAAAATATCCTAAGATTGATGCAGAAGTTGAAATCAATCCTAATCACCCAAACTTAACAATTTGGCATAATGACATTAAAGCATGTATTTTTGTAGGTGTACATTGTCACTATGCAAATGTTGCATTGAAAATGATTAGATCTGAAACAGACTGTTATACAGCTGCTATTTGTGGACTTTCAGGACATGAAGATGCTATGGCAACAATCAGAGATCAACACTCTGCGGAAATGGCAAGATTTATTGAGATTGCTAAAGAAGTCAAGCAAGAGCTTGGTAAATAGAGAGGAGATTAGATGAGTATTAAAAATATGACAAAAGAAAAAAACTGGTCAGGTCAGAAACTCGTTTCTACCGACTATTTACTTTTTGAAGCACCTAGAGAAAAGCATTTTATGACAGGTTCAGAAGTGCTTAAGGAAGCTATAAAAAGATGTACAGTAGATGCATCAGTATCGTATCCTATTACACCTCAATCAGAAGCAGCACACCTTATTGGTGAGTTGTGGGCAGAGGGGTATGTAGGATTATACTTCAGGGGTGAAAATGAATTTGGTGTTATGTCAGAAGTACAAGGTTGTGCAATGGCAGGTGCTAGAACAGTAACCACTACATCGGGTCCTGGTACACTTAGGGCAATGGAAAACTTTCCAACTTGGTCAGGTACAAGAATCCCTTGTCAGCTTATATTGATGGCTAGAGGTATCAACTCACCTCTTACTATCCAGCCAGATAACTTGGAAGTCTCTTTCTTACTTGAAACGGGATGTATGATTTGGTATGCAGAAAATGTTCAAGAACTGTTTGACATGTCTATTGCAGCATTTACAGTAGCTGAAAAGCCAGATGTGCATGTGCCTATTATTACTGCGGTTGATGGTTTCTTTGTCTCTCACACAAGAGAAGCAGTCATGCTTCCTGCAGATGACATAGCATTGCACCCATATGATCCATATGCGGCACCACTGCCTCCGATAGATTCTGAGATGCCTCCAGGAAGATTCCTTAGAGATCCATTTGTAATGAAATCTAACTATATCTCTTATGCAACACATGCTTCATGGCAGTGGGAAGTGAGATCTGCGGTAGATAGATCTAGACCTTATGCTAAACATTTCTTAAAAGGTCTTGTGCATATCACAGGTGACGAAAATGCAGAAGTTGCTTTCGTAGCTTGTGGAACTGCTGCACATCAAGCAAAAGAGGCACAAAGAGAATTGACTAAATTAGGTGTTAAATCTAAAGTAATTAAATTAAGAACGATTAGACCATTCCCTCATGAAGAGTTACTTGAAGCTGTACAAGGTGTTAAATATATCTTTGTACCTGAATTTAACGTAGTTGGTTGGTTAGATAAAGAAGTATCTACAGCACTTTATGGTAAATGTGATGCTAAAATTATTGGTAGACCAAGAGTTGCAGGTGGTATGAGTATGCCAGCAGAAGCAATATTAAAAGAAGTGTTTGAAAACACAGACTTAAAGCAAGGAGCATAAAATGTCAGTAGATATTTATAAAATCAATCCTGAGTTTAGAGATATTATGCCTCAAGAGATTATTGATCTTGAAGATAATGCAACATGGGCTGGAGAAAGCGTTGAAAAACGTGGTATCTCTGACCTTACAGATAAAAAAGAAATACTAGAAGAACACTCTTTATGTGCAGGTTGTCCAGAAGCAGCGGCATTAAGATACATTCTTGCGGCTCTTCCTTTACCAGAAGAAACAATCATTGTTAACTCAACTGGTTGTACTTCATTGATGTTCCCACACATTGCACTACATACTGTACACTCAATGTTTGGTAACCAAAATGCAGTTGCATCTGGTATCAAAAGAACTTTAGACTGGAGATTTCCAGATAAAACTAAAGATGTTGTTGTTTTAGCAGGAGACGGTGCTACTATCGATATCGGTCTTGACTATACGCTTCAGTCTTTCTTTAGACAAGAAAAAATCACAACTATCTGTTTTGATAACGAAGTATATGCAAACACAGGTGGACAAGAGTCTGGTTCAACACCTAAAGGTCAAGTCTTTAAGATGGCTCCTAAAGGTAAAGTATTTGATAAAGTACCTATGTGGGAACTTGCTGTCACTTCAGGATGTGCATATTCAGTTAAGTTAACGGCATCTGCTCCTAAGAAAGTGGCTAAAGTTATCAGAGAGGCAATCTTCATCGCAAGAGAAATTGGACCAACATATATTCACCTTTACACACCTTGTATTCTTGAAATTGGTCTTGCGGCTAACGAAGGACTATGGGAAATGAAAGAGCAAGATAAAGACAGATTTGCTGACTTTAAATATGTTTCTCCAGAGGCAGAAGAGCACTTGAAAAAATGTAAGAAGGAGGGCCTTCTATAATGGCTAAAGATTCAATAAAAATTAGAATGCCTGCTCTTGGTGGGCAAGGGGCAGTTACTGCAGCACATATTGCTGCAACAGCTGCCGATACTGTAGGTTACTACGCGGTTTCTAACCCTTTCTTTGGGGCAGAAAAAAGAATGGCACCTTCTGAATCTTATACAAGAATTGGAACGGTACCTATCTATGATAGAGGGGAAGTTATTTACCCAGATATCGTTATGATTTATCACCCACAAGTTATTACTATGGGTAAATCGTACACTATGCCTTTTTATGCAGGTATTAAAGAAAATGGTCTTGTAATCATAAACAGTGAGCATGATTTATTAACTGATGTAGATAAAGAGTTTTTAGATTCTATGAATGTAAAAGTACTTACAAGAGACTTTACAAAATTTGCTATTGATATTGCAGGTACAGAACTTGCAACAAACATGGCAATGCTAGGTGCGCTATTTGGTGCTCTAGGTGTAATTGATAAGCCTGCTATTGAAGAAGGAATTAAAGATAGATTCCTTAAGAAATATACAGCTTCAGGTGGTACAGCTACACTTGACTCCGTTATCGAGAAGAAGTTTAAGAAAAAACTAGACTTGATTGAGAAAAACCTTGAAACTGCATCTGCCGCATACGACTTGACAGCAGAATGGGCAAAAGAAGTAGGACTTGAGCCAATGCTTGAATCTGTATCTATGGTTGATGGTGAACGTGTAATCTAAGTATATCTGTGCTTTTTGCACAGATATAACCTTCTGTACATACTAGTTAAGTGATATTACTATTATTTATCTAGTACGTATCAAACTCTCTCAAAATTATTTTATTAAGGTATACGTTATGATATCCTCTTTTGTGATTACAGGATTTTTAGGTGTTGGTAAAACAACTATGCTTACAAACTCCGTAAAACAGCATTTCCCAGATAAAAAAATTGCTATTATTGTCAACGAATTTGGAGACATTGGTGTAGACAGTACCATACTTAAAAATGTACACTCTGAAATACTAGAAATATCTGAAGGATGCATCTGTTGTCAGTTGGCTGAAGAGTTTGAAAGTGGTGTGCAGGAAATCATACATAAGTATGAGCCTGAGATACTCTTTGTAGAGACTTCTGGTGCAAGTGAACCCTTTCCCATCTATTATTCATTAAACACGCTAGGAATCTCTGTAGAGGGTGTGATATGTGTGATAGATGCTAAAAACTACAAAAGCTATAGTGATGAAGATATATTTAAATACCAAATTGGTGGTTCAAATATTCTTGTGCTTAACAAGAGTGATTTAGTATCTGAGAATGAGATACTTCAAGTTGAAAAAGATGTAGCTACCATAAAGGAAAAATTTAATATCAAAAATACCATGACAGGTGTGCCGATATTTAAAAATCATTATTTTGTGAGAACCTCTCATGGGGAACTTGGTAGAGAAATATTTGAGGACATCTCGCTAGGAGAAATAGAAAACCTTGATGATGTAGAAAAAGTAGTACAGTCTAGTAATCCTCTCATTTCAAAAACAGTCTATATTAAAGAGACTACGTTTGACACGTTAGATAACTTTATCACTATATTGCCTGAAAACATTTACCGTGCAAAAGGCATAGTGAAGCTTAGTGACATCGATGACACGATGATAGCTAACAGTAGCTTTGGGGATGTGCATTATGATAAATATGAGGGGGAGATAAAAAGTTCATTTTTAGTCCTCATAGGGAAAGATATAGAAGAGACTATAGTTGAATTAGAAAAGAAATTTGATTTTGTTAATGTCCCTAAGTTTACACTTAAGGGATAAGAGTTTAAGTGTTAAAGATGATGACTAGTAGTCATCATCGTCATCTTCAAAGTCTGCTCTTACGACTGAGCCTATGACGATTATGTCACCTCTGTCTTCCGCTTCAAAGTAGTGTGTGTGACAAAACTCTTGGTTCATGCGACACTCCATTGTTTTTGCTTTTTGCTGAGCATCTGCTTTATCTTTGTAGGTAAGGTTGTTTTCAAAACCACTCTTTTTAAAACAGTTACATTCATTTTCTATATGTACGGTGTATACTTTTTCTTCTTCCATGTTTTACCTTTATTTATATAATTAGTCAAGTTCTTTAATGACTATAAATTCTCCATACTCATAGGAGTATACTTTTTTTGCTTCTTTGTCAATGATAACAGGTCTTATCCATTCATTTAGTATAAAAGGCTGTGCAATAGAATTTTCAACGGCTTTACCTACTTTTTCTAAAGGGGCTTCCATGAAAGTAAGTAGTCTTACAGGTTCATGGTATGCTTCCCCCTCAGTAAAGACACTCTGTGTAGGAAGACCTATTTTTAAGTCACTATAGTTTCCATTGTAAACACCAACTTTTGAGACGATATTGTGATAGACTTTTGAGCCAGCTCCATAAATACTGTTATCCACTGTAGAGAAGTAGTGTGTGAGATTTATCCATTCTCCAACAATAAGTGGTCCATCAAATATACGAGTAAGCAAATCAGCATTATCATTATCAACTTTCCAATCATATGAGTGCATAAAGAGTCTATTTTCAAGATTGAGATGCTTTAGTGTGTCTCTTGGACCTGCAAAAACACCTGTATTGCGTGATAGACCCCATTCTGGACGTGGTTCAGACCAATCCATACTTTTTATGAAAATGTCCTCATGCGTATTTGTGTTTGGGAGTACTTGCATACGTTCATATCTTGCTTCATAAGATGCTTGTTTAAAATCTTCTTTTATAGATTTAAATGCTTCTCTTTCCTTGTGCGTAAGTATATGCATATCATGATAGCTTATTTCATCTGTCGTAGTATTGTGTAGAGCAGGAATAAAGATGGTGTCTTCATCTATTTCTACTCCCCTATTTTTGAGTATCTCTCTTACCTCTTTTTTATTTGCAATCATACAAATAGCCCTAGTATTTGGTAAAGATATATTACCTCCACAAGCTCCACAGTCTAAAGCAGATTCAAAAGGATTATTATCTGATACACTCTCATGTGCGACAACAGTAATAAATTTTGGAAAATCTTTTACCAGTCCTATCATTTTGAGTATGGTTTCAAGATACTGAGCTTGCTCTTCGAGAGAAAATCCAACATGTGAGAGTTTTTCTTTTTGTATATGATAATCTTCTTTATTGATATGATAAGCATCTTTAAGGTTTTCAATCAAGTCTGTAGAGACCTTAATGGACAATGGCGTTTCATGCACAAGATGCTCCCACAGTAATTCAATTTGAGCGTCATTTAGTATGGCATCTGATTGTGTAACCAAGACTTCATTGATAATATTTATATGTAACTTTTTAACATACATTTCTATCTCTTTATCACTGAGTGAATCTAAGGTAAATGTTGTTAGAGGTTTTTTTGCTTTGCTTTTAGAAAAAAGTTTTTCTGTTTTCTTTGGAAAGAATGTTTTCCCAAAAAGTTTTATACCAAATGCCCATCCAATAGCCTCAACCATAATATAAGGTGTGTAAGGATTATTTTTAAGATCATTGAGAACTTTCTTATATGTTTTATTAATATTCTTTTTTGAATTATACTCTTCATGTTCTTCTAGAGGTATTTCAAAAACAATATTTTTAGGTTTGATAACAGCTGGTGCAAGAGCCAACTCGTGTGCTTTATCAAACTCTACAAAATTAATAGGTAGACCTAAGAATCCACCTGCACCAAAAGTATTATATGCACCAGATTGTTCTATTTTTCTACGTATGACTTCTGAACGAACATCTAGGCAAAAGATAGCTGAGGCGAGAGGTTTTTCATTGCCAGTATCCGTAGATGTTTGTGTAAAGTCATTTACATAATCCATAATATAACTGTCTTCAAAAGATTTTAACCATACATACCCCTCTTCATTCTTCAAGAAGGCAGTAAATTTTGAAAATTCTATCAGTGACATATCTATAGATGGCAGTCTATTTTTAGCAAGTTGTATTTGTAGAGCATTTAAGTTTATCTCATCTTTTACAAAAGCATCAAGAATTTCTTGATACTCTTTTGAGTCTTCCATGGCATCATTGTATGTACCTGTAAGTTTCCCTTTACATTGTAGAAGTTTTAAGATACTGTAAGCAGAATTTTCTTGCATATAAGCATGTAGTTTATTAAAATCATCAATCTTTTCACCTTTAATGTATTTTAATTCAAAATGCAACTTCACAGCGATATAATCCATTAAAGAAGAAGGATGTTGTTTCTGAGAGTAGTAATCAGGATCCTCAGATCGGTATTTAATAAATCCAGCCCATCCATAGAGTTTGAGTAGATGGGTTAATAGATATTTTTCTATATCTTTTATTTTTAGTTCTTCAAGGATATGCTCAACATAACTTTCTGAATCCCCATCAAACTTAATATTTTCATAGAGTTGAAACGTATTAAACATACCTAGTTCTCTATCTGCCATGCTGAGTGTGGTTGCGTTATCATCAAGAAATCGTGCGATGAACTCTATCACATCTTTTTCTATAAGTTCTTTTTCAGTTGTATCAAATAGTGCATCATGTATCTCGTAGAATGTCATATTGTGTGTTAATGAGTCTAACCATTTCTCTTCATTTGTATAGATGGAGTTTTCTTCAAGGTAGTTATGTAGAGGTTCATCTATTTCATTTATTTTTAACTCTTCATAATTCCTTAAACTATTCCAAAGAGGACTTATTTCGAGGATAAATGTTTTTGCTTCGCTGAGATACTTTTCAAGATGAGCCTCTCTCAAAGGTTTGAGAAGATTTTTTTCAAGTATATCTGATTTTATTTTACCTTCATTGTAGTGTTTTATGTAATAGTCTGGAGGCATATACGTTTTGCCACCAAAGGTATGACGTGCTTTATCTAAAGCTTCTTTAAAGTGTAAATGTTCAAAGCCTTTGAGGGGGTTGTGTGCGATGAAAGATCCTATGGGCCAATAGTGAGGTATGGTATCTTTAACTGCATTTAGTTTTTCTAAAATACTCATGATAAAATCTCCTTTAGTGCCACTATACTCAGTAGTAACAAGATAATAATAATACTTAAATGTATTCTTTTTTCAGAAAGTGTTAAATCAATATAATGCACATTTGTATTTGGCTTGCCAAATACAGTTTTTGCCATAACCCTAACAGCTATAAGAAAGTTTCCAAAAAATATAACTATAACGATGAAATACCACATTGTATTCATCTCTGTAGTGAGTATGCCATAGAGAAATAATAGGGAGTTCGGAAGAGGTGGATAGAGGGCTAATGCTGTCAAATATGTTGTTAAAAATAATCCTGCATAGGGAGTTACAAGGGTAATGCCTGAGATAGATTGGTAGTTAGCACTTCCATAATTACGTTCATAATATTTCCCTATTAAATAGAGTCCAAATAGCCCTAATAAGAGTGATATGGCATATAAAATAGTTTGCTCTGTTTTAAACATGATGAGTACAGGGGCATTGAAAAAAAGAATGTAGTAGCATAATTTATAGAGGTTGGTTGTTTGGTTGGCTTTATAGAGAGAAAAAAGCGAAGAAAGAAAAGCTATGACTATGAATGGCATAGAGGCTTCATTTGGAAATATAGAAACGAGTATTGCACCACATATCAATAAAAAAGCAGAGAGAAAAAATATCTTTTCTTTTTCTAGTTTTTTTGTCTTTTCAAAATAGATATAATATGGTAAACCTGAAAATAAAAACAGTAAGATGAAATCTATAAACATTGGTATCCTTCTTTAAAAAATTTTAAAATATTTGACATATAAATCTGAAATGTAGCCTTCTTTAGCTAAAAATTTATAGTATCGCCATTTGAGTTTATTGGGTTCATGCTCACCTATAGGCACATCGACATAGTGTTGTTTATAGGTAAATATCCAGCCAATCACAAGGATAGCACTGAGCATAATAAATGACATAGTAAAACTCACATTAAGTGTCGCTGCATCATAAAATTGTTCGGCATATACTCCATACATAAAGTGTTCTAGAGATAATCCTACAAATTCGTAAGTAAATAAAACAATAATAAATGAACCAAGCAACGTTAAGATAACTTTTAAGGAGTTGGCTTTAGAGACTTCAAAAAAGGATAAAAAAAGTTGCGTTCCTGTAAGCCATGCAAATGCCAAAATGATTATAGATGCATTAAAGTGAATCAATTCATCTGTCAATACAAATTTTACTCCGACAAAAATGATAACAGGCAATACTGTAAAGATAGCAATGAGACGGAACATATTTTTAGAGTTGTATTGAGGTTTCTCTTCCCAAAAGAGTTCATAAGAGAGTCGTTTGGCAACATTTGGTGCTTTCCTTGCCATATGTATGAGTGAACCTGACTCTAAGAAAAGTGAGGCTTTGAAAATACCATGTACCATAAGGTGGTATATAGCAAGAGAGAA
>Ga0256839_1003902_pt1 | contig 14993 bp, 12 predicted proteins | sample 354166metaG_FD_185968 | JGI IMG/M metagenome (GOLD analysis project Ga0256839, IMG submission 185968) | Hydrothermal vent microbial communities from Mid Atlantic Ridge, Atlantic Ocean - 354-166 | ecosystem: Environmental > Aquatic > Marine > Hydrothermal vents | place: Atlantic Ocean: Mid... | reverse complement strand
TTCTGGAAAAACAAGGTTCTATATTTCCGACCCTTCTGATCCGATAGTATTGGCCTATAGCCGGGCATATCCTGGTGTTTTTCATTCATTACAAGAAATGCCTGAAGAACTACAATCTCATCTTCGTTACCCCAGGGATCTTTTTTATTTGCAAATGAAGGTTTATGCCAAATATCATCAAACAAACCCTGATTTATTTTATGAACAAGCGGAAACCTGGGAATTTGCTGAAGTTGAGCAAAAACCTCTGCTGCCTTATTACATCACCATGGATTTCGGTTTTTGCGGCGACAGGGAAGAATTTGTCATGATCAACCCGATGACTCCTATTAACAGAGACAATCTCAGCATGGTTGGCGTTGCTGGTACTATGGATAAAAAAGGCTGCTCCTCCCTCTACACGCCAGGCATTTCCATTTACAAATTTAACAAAGATGTCCAGGTTAATGGACCCGCTCAGGTTGCTGCATTAATTGATCAGGATCCCGAAATCTCCGCACAATTCACCTTGTGGGATCAACACGGCTCCCGAGTAGTTAAGGGCAGGATGATTATCTTACCTATCGGCCAAGGGCACTCAGTGCTTTATGCCCAGCCTATTTATATGATTTCAACGAAAACCAAAATACCTGAATTGGCTCGGGTCATCGTTTCAATAGGTAATGAAGTAGTAATGGATAAAAGCTTGTGGAAAGCCTTTAGTCGCTTGAAACAGAAATTTATCCGCAATGTAAGAGAAGGAAAAAACCAAAACATCTCAAAACCTTCAGATAAGGAAGATACTTTATAGCTTAATGAAAAAGTCTGAAAACTCATCAGGCCACCATACGTGACAGAACAGCGCGTGCTACCAGTAAATTTATCACTGGGTTTGCCCAAGAACGAGCAAGGAATAACTTGAACAACTGGCTTGTCTTGTTATCTGTCTTCTGCGTTGTAAAAATAGTTGCGTGGTTGATCAGTTTAGGACAAACCTTATCAAAATTCATACCCGAGGCGGCTTTGGCAATAATTCAGCAAACATCTGAAAAAACCAAACAAATTAAGAATTAATCCGGTATTATCAAAACGCATTACAATAAATTCCAATATCCTGGAGTTGCGATGATGAAAAACCACAGGTTTTGGCGTTTGCCAGCCTATTTTTTAATTGTTGGTTTATGTCCTTTGTTGGGAGTCTGGCTGGCACAAAAACCAGTCAGTCCTTACCTGACCTTCCCTCCCATCCCAACGCCCAGCCAACCAGAGCCTTTTTCATGGGCAGCATTTTTATTGATTGGCGTGTTTGTTATCGCATGTCTAAGTCCTTTTTTGGTAAAAATTATTGGCACTAAAATGCCCTCAGGAAATAAACCAAGGGAAACTCGGGATTTTTCACGCTGGGGTTGGTTTGGGATGATTTTTTTGGCTTTTTTTTGGATTATTGCCTGGACTCGTTTTCCATTATTTGAAGCCATCCAGAGATTTACATTTGCTCCATTATGGATTGGCTATATTTGGATTGTTAATGCACTAACCTTCCGCAAAAGCGGCCATTGCTGTTTGCTCGACAGGACAACTTATTTTCTTTGGTTATTTCCCTTGAGCGCTGTTTTTTGGTGGAGCTTCGAATATCTGAATCGTTTCGTCTCGAACTGGTATTACATTGGCGTTAGTGACCTTGGTCCCTGGGAATATTTTATTCATTGCAGCTTGCCTTTTTCAACCGTGTTACCCGCAGTCATCTCTACCAGTGAATATTTGAAAACCTTTCCGCGATTAAGTAATGGTCTGGATAAATTTCCACTTTTGCATTTATCAGGGCAAACGTTTTGGGCATGGTCTTTAATAAGCATAAGCGCAATCTCTTTCACAGCGCTTGCCCTTTGGCCAGAGCATCTGTTTTTTCTTGTTTGGCTTGCACCAATTGCATTGATCTGTGATTTACAGTTATTGACTGAGTTACCTCCCCTTTTAAAAGACATCATTACTGGTGACTGGAGGCGTGTCTGGCGTTTGGCATTAGCTGGCCTTATTTGTGGTTTTTTTTGGGAAATGTGGAATATCAATAGTTTGGCTCATTGGAAATATAACGTACCCTATGTGCAACATTTTATGTTGTTTGAAATGCCACTTATTGGATATGCTGGTTATTTTCCGTTTGGCATTGTCTGCGGTCTTTTTGCTGATTTCATTATGTTAAATAAAACGCCTTCGGAAGAATTTTCAGGCATTACTGGTAATCCTGAGCAGTAAAATCAGTTCTGATAATAACCCTTTTGTATTTTGCTTTTGGGTGTTATCCGACATAATGTTAGAACTTTACTGTTCTTGTTATGTCCCATTTATTGGATTGATTCACAAACCATTTTACGGGAGAAACAACTATGAAATTGACCTGGGTATTAGTTGCTGATAAAAGTCGTGCACGCTTTTTCAAGGCAAAAACAGCCTCTCAGATAGAAGAGATAATGGATTTTACTCATATTGAAGGCCGTCTGCACGAACGGGATCTCACTACCGATTTACCTGGTAAAGATGCCAATAAAGGCGCTCCTGGAAAACATTCTTTTCAAGACAAAATTGAGCCAAAACAACAAGAGGCAATAGATTTTTCAAAGCATGTTGCCAGATATATTGAGGATGCAGTCAAGGAAAACAAATTTGAACAACTGATGATTATTGCCGAACCTTCATTTTTAGGGATGCTTCGCAAACAGTTTTCTGATGAAGTAAAACAGCTTATTAGTTTCGAGCTTGATAAAAATATTACCACCCATGATATAACGGATATCCGTGAACATCTGCCACTCCCTTTCTCTAAATTCTAAGGAAGCCGATCAATCAGGCCATTATGAAATCTGGAGGTTTTCAATGATGATAAAAAACAGTTTTGTTGCTATATCCAGTGCAGCTATTTTTTGTCTGTCTACAGCTAGTAGTGCACAGGAACCCGGTTCCATGTCTCAAGCAAAAAAATCCGTTGATGTCTCTGACACAATCAGCCAGACATTGAACCAAGTTGTTAGGAATAATGGAGGAAAAATAGCTATGAATATTAAATCTCCAAGCTTTACACATAACAGTGAAATTCCTGTCCGCTTCACTTGTGAAGGTGACGATGTATCTCCCGCCCTATCCTGGTCGAATATACCTCAGGGAAGCAAAAGCCTGGCTCTTATTGTTGATGATCCTGATGCACCTGACCCTGCCGCGCCAAAAATGACTTGGGTGCATTGGGTTTTATACAATATTCCACCTGAGTCTGATGGACTGCCTGAAGCTGTCACTGCTGCGGCACTACCTCCCGGAACCAAACAAGGGCAAAATGATTGGAAAAAAACTGGTTACGGCGGACCATGCCCTCCCATTGGCAGACACCGCTATTTTTTTAAATTATATGCTCTCGATATCCTGCTTCCTGATTTAAATAAGCCAACAAAAACCGAGTTAGAACAGGCGATTCAAGGTCATATTATTGGCAAAACAGAACTGATTGGAACGTATCAAAAACATTGACGACTTCCCTTTCAAACATTTGAAAACAGACGTGCTTTTTACATTATGACTGCCTATAAAACACCAAAATTTACTATCTCAATCACATGACTGATGTTGCTGATACTGACAAAACCCCTGCGACATCATCATTGTCATCCAAGCAGCAGCATCGTATAGTCACTGAGGCAGTCAATGCCGGTATTGATCGATACATTGCTTCGAGAAAAGCCAAAGTTTCTGAATTTGTTGAACGTCATTTTTCATTCAAGGGTACCCTGCAATTACACCGGAAAGCACTCGGAAGTGATCTTTACAAAGCGCCGCTTAATCTGTTCTGGATGATTCCACTGACAGTCAGCAAGATAGTTGCCTATCCTTTGGAAAAACTTGGGGCTAGTCGCGCTGCAAAGATTTTGAAACACCTCCCTCCCGGTTGGGAAACTGATGTACAAAAAGAAATAAACTGGCTAATTTATACCGAGCTTCTGGAGCTGCCTTATCAACAACGGGAACGTCGATCACCCAAGGATGCCTTACTTGAGGAGATTTTGCGAGATCCTAAACTCAATGCTATATTGACCGATTATTTGCAGCAAATAAAACAAAAATCAGCAGATCCAAATTTTCGTCAAACATTGGAACGCAATCTTCAGGAATATGCAACCAGCCGCATTGCAATATCTGAACTGGCAAATAGCTTGATCACATTATCAAGCAATCTGGCCGCCTTCCATAAAGCAGCTCCCGGAGCCTTCACAAGTGGCAACGTATTAGCCGGCATCATTGCCGAGAAAATTGCTATTTCCCAGTTTTGGCTAGGACCGACCCTGGGCGCCTGGTACTACAGCATTTTCCCTGCGGCCGCATCAACCGGCTTGATTGTAGCCGCTACCGGATCCATACTTGCAGGTCTGGCCGTTCTCAGCACCTTGACCGGGGTTATTACTGATCCGCTTCAGACCAAACTTGGCTTGCATCAAAAACGCTTATATAAATTTTTGGATGCACTGCATGAGGAACTGTCAGGCACAAAAAAATCCGAGTATCGACTCAAGGAACAATATATCGCTCGAGTTTTCGATATTATCGACTTGCTATCAACCGCTATACGCCGTTAATCTTTAATACCAATTAATCCTAGCCAGCATAAAATTTTAATTGAATAACAGGATGTTAACCACTTTCAATTTACCATTTATTTTTACACCAAGACGAAGGGTGCGGGCGGTTTTTGCCTCATCCTTTCCAGGGAAAAACAAATAGCCATACGCTAATTCACCTTTTTCGACCTTTTGATTACGTAACGTGTTTTGGCGCAAATCCTGACGTATTTCAGAGTCTAGTTTTTCATGTCGTCGACCACCACCATAAAGCGCCCCAAGGCTCGCCCCGACAGCTGCTCCCTTGACAATACCTTCACCAATGTCATTCGTTAAAACACCAATGGCAAAACCCGCCACAGCCCCCGCCGCACCCAATAAAACGGAAGGCTTTACCGCACCTTTAAAGGTTTCGCCTACTTCAACCGTACTTTTGAGTCGGCTGTAAGCCTGTTCCGCTGTAAGCAAAGGCCAGGCATTTCCTTGTTCATCAATTAGAAAAGTTTGACTCGGTTCTACTTCTACAATATGATCACTTTGGTTATCAATAACAAGTCGAACTGGCAGTAAACCAGCGCCTAGAATATCAAACCCAAAGACCTCCTCGGCTTTATCTGCATCCACATAAGGATAAGCAACCAGCTTAACACCCATAACATCAACATAATTTGTCTGAGCAGATGGTAAAGGAACAGGAGCAACCTTGTCCCCGTATGTTGTGCAGGCTGTAGTACCGACAAGTAAAATCAGACCAAGTAAGAAATTCCTCATCATTGTTAATCGAAATTGATCGAAGAAAATAATTTTTTGGATAGACACGTTTACTCCCGCTTAAATGAATCATTAACGAAAAAGGGACTTGCAATCTTTAGAAATAGTTCATTAGTTTCCTCACAGTTTTTCTTGAAAAGCGGGTTATTACATTCTATGCAATCATATACTTCGCGCGGTCACGAATGCGGAATTTATAGCGCATTGATTTATGCCGAGAGCAAGGCACTAAAACAGGCACATAGCAAGCTACGCAACTGTTTTAGTAACGCAGATATCGGCAAAAACTCAGTCGTTAGAAATCCGTAGTCGTGACCGCGCGAAGTATATTTCATCAATTAAATATCTGAAGACCTAGAAGAATTGTTAGTAATAATTTGCTTAATCTGATTGTTTGAATAATGTATTGATGACTGACCGCCGATCAAATCCTGTCTTATCTGAATGGTTAATGTCCCTAGCGCTTCAGAAAGTGTTTTGGTATCGCCACTAAAACTTTTGTCATCTGAAATTTCCGAAACGACTTTCAAAAAATTTTGATACTCATTAAGCACATCAGGCGATGCCACAATAGCCAAGCGATGAGTAATAAACTGCAAATTTGTCAGTTCTTTACTTGTGAATTGGTCAACAAGCGACATTTGTTCCATAAGATCAAGTAATCTTTCATAAGTCTTGGCCTTAAGATCAAGAAATTTAATTCTTTGCTCCTTATCTATTTCTACCGCTGTTTGCTGATTTAACAACAGTGCCGTAAAAAATATTGTGGCCACCGTCCCCAGAATAATTAACACGATCTCTTGGGTAAAAGGGGTATTATCAGTGACTTTGTATGCATATCTCAGATAGGCATAACCAGCGACAAGAGTCATCAAAGATAGTAATAAAAATATAATTTGTGTTGTCTTTTTACTCAAAATTCAATCTCCACAGATTCCAGATAGTTAAAAACTCATGTTTACCCCAATATTCTTTAAAGCCCCTACCCTTGAAACATTCAAAAAAAGCGCCATTAATATTAAGCCATTAAAAAATAGTTTATCGAAATGATCGCAATATTTATAGATTGATTGTGCTTGAGCAATCTTTCAAAGATAACCCAAACCATTTCCAGTCAAGTAAGTCCTGAAGGTTAATTGTTGCAACTAATTCAAAAATTCTTAACAAACTAAAATTGAGGGGGAAATATGGCTCAAAACAAAAATAAAAATTTCTGCCGTGCTTTTACGACCATCATTCTAATGTTGATAGCCAACTCCGTCTGCGCAGAAGAACTATCAACTCAAGTCATTCTCCAATATTCCAAAATAGATCCATTTTCTTTCATTTTACTGGAATTTTGCGCCATTGTTACGTTGGCCGTCCTTGACCATATTATTTCCAGACATTATCTCATCCCAACATTGCTTGGAGCGCTTGTTATCGGCATTGTAATTGGCAACATTCTGTTCTGGTTAGACTTGTCACCATTTATTTACATGTTGATGCATCTTGCCGATGCTGGTGAAATATTTAAAACCATCTGGACTTCTGATTTATCTGTTGCAGAAACCATTGCGCGGTATTATGTTACTGATAACCCAGAATCCAGCGAATTTGCAAATCGCCTGACGCAAATTTTTACATCCAACCAATCACCCGCTCTGATTCTATTAGGAGTAGCCTTGTGGATTATTTCTAACATTGGCGTATTCCTAATTTCCTTCAAGCTGGGACTTGAAATCAAAATTCATGAAATCGTTAAATCAGCCGAACCCTTAGCTTACCTGGTTTCCATTATCGGTACTTTAGTAACATTTTTTCTGGGACTAGGTGTTGTAAATGGGTTATTGCCGGATATGGACACGGCAAAGCAGATTTTTATTGCTGCGGCACTTTGTACCACCAGCGCTGCAATAACCACCGGCATATTTTCAAATGTTAACAGGGAACATAGCCGGGAGGCCAAACTGGTTATCAATGCAGCATTTATTGATGATATTTTTGGGATCTTCTTTTTATCATATATCGCTAATATTGTATTAGGTGATGTAATGAGTATCGCTCAAATGGTTTCGTTGTTCCTGTATTCATTAATTGTAATTCTGGGTATTTATTTTCTTGGTCGATGGTTAGTCAAGTTTATCCCTCAAATATACGATTTTGATGAACCACACAGCCGCCTTCTAGTTCCAGTAATGATGGTTGTATTTGTTAGTTTTCTAACAAATATTTTTGAAATTGGAATTATCAGTAGCGCCTTTATTGCCGGTCTTATTCTTAATGGCGTTCATGACAAGGTTGGGCTGGTTAAAGATATTATTGCCTCACTGGAAAAGCTTTTTGCCCCCATTTTTTTCGTTTTTGTGGGTATGCAGGTCAATCTTCGTCAATTCCTGGATGGAGATACCCTCTTACTGACCCTCGGATTATTAATTGCGGCTGTAGCTGGTAAAATCGCCGCAGGGTATATATCCAAGCAACGATTTAATCATCTTGCTGTGGGTTTAGGTATGGTCCCAAGAGGCGAGGCAGTTTTAATATCGATCAGTATTGGAAAAATTCTAGGTCTGGTAGATGATTCAATTTTTTCTGTTATTGCCATAATTGTATTGATAACAGATTTTATTGCTCCGTGGGCAATCAATAATTTATCGACAAAATATGAAGAAAAAGACTTTTTTGTCAAAAAAATAAAACAGCTGTTATGAAAATTTTAGCTGGCAGCCCCCCGAATTGTAAACCTTAGGAGTTATATTCACCCACAAGCGCTTTAAATATTCGCTCTGGGTAAGTTTTAATTTCATTCCGCCTATTTTTATCTCCGGAAAATGCAATTCGACTATTTGGTAAATTTTCTAAAAATGAAATGGTTTGTTTTATATCTTCTGATGAAGGTTGTTGAAAAGGCAAAGGCATCCAGGGTGGATAGATTTCGTCATGACTGCGATCAATACAATTATGCGTTACGACAGAACCAATGGTTTTCTTATCCAGAGACTCAAGCACCACAATTTGTCTTTTCCGCCTGCAAGGAACAATGACACCATCAATATTGCCGCCAGGAACCCCTGAGATATCAGAAAATTGTCGACTGAGTTCTTGAGGTAAAAACTGTATTTTATCTTCCAGCTCAGGCCATTTCCACTCAGGGGTATTATGAACTTTTACAAAATTAATACGCCGAGGCGGATATTGACAAAATTGCGGTTGGCGGATAAATTTTATCAATTCAGGATACTGAACCATCGTGCCAAGACCGGCCGCAATTGGCATTGGGAAGGAAAGCATTTTTGCCCTGCCATCAACAAGCTTTACAAATACCCGCTCATTGGAAATAAAGGCAGAACCAGCATAAAGCATCGCAATAATAAAAGATGTTTTACCGGCACTGGCATCACCAATGACCAGATAGTTTTTTTCATTACTTTGTATAGCGCCGGCATGAAACAGAATCCAGCCTTTATCCTCCAGAAAACGGGTAATCAAATCACGAACAACACGTGATATTTCCAGGAAAGGCCAGCGAACCTTTGCCGATAGAACCACAGTAATAGAATTAGTTGAACGGTCAGTTACCCATAACATGCCATAGAAGGGATCGCAATCAACCGTAATTTGTTTACTCACACAAATACGATCCAAACTTCTCCTGGCATTACTGATTCTTCGTGTGTCAATCTCATTATTTTCAATGGTATTCAATGCGGCTAATACCAAATCGTCACAATGAAGAAAATTTATTCGGTAGCTTAACTCGGTGTTCGATGGTGCAGATAAATTTAATGGATAGAGATACTTTTCGACCCAGAGATAAATTTCGGGATCATAACCATGAATATTAATTTTTAATCCCTGGATATCGAAATCACCTTGATACGGCAATTGATCTGATGTTGTTAATATCTGATCTAACCAGAAAGGATGAGAGCTGTTAGTAGGAATTTTAGTGGCTGGAATAGACATTAGTTTTCTCGTTGTTGTTTTAATAGATCTGCTATTTCAATAAACCAGGGACTTAACATTTCTGTCAGTTCCGACTGCTTTGCCCAGCGGGAAGCCCGATAACAAATTCGTTGTGTTAAATCCAGGGTGACGCCCGCTTTATCTCCTGACAGGCAATGCTCTAAATCCCACCATGAACCATCTTCTTTATAACTCAGAATCAAACCCAACCGAACACAGCTATGAAATACCCCGAAGCAATAAAGATATTCTCGGGCTTGGTCACGGCCAAAATGATCAGCGAATAATTCAAGATGATTATCGATAAGCCGGTTTTCCATACCCTGAATATCAGGAACAAATTCATCACATAAAAGCCAGGCAAGATCATCAAGACGATTTCGGGTACCGCAATGTTCCCAGTCAAACCAGGCAATGTCGTTATTTTCGAGAACCATCGCATTACCAGGACGACTATCCCATTTCACAAACCGGGGCTTAGTAACGGCTAGTAACACTTCAAGCTGGCTGAGTTTTGGCCGAGGCGCAGCAATTTTAAAATGCTGACCAATTACTGCTGGTCTATCAAGCAGCCCTTCTATCCATTCCTGGGTATTGCCAATTTCCTGAAACTGTTGATCGAAACCATGCTGAGATCCCGCTTGTTGAATTGTCGCAAGATTTTTCAAAGAAACATCCAATAATTGTTCGATTGTTTCTTCATCGGCATTATTCAAAGCCTGGGAAAGCCGGGTTCCTTGCAAATCTTCTTGCACCAGGCGGTAACTTCCGTCAGTTGCAATCAATTCTGGAACTGCTGCGGAAGTTTTTCCAATGTTGTGTAAAACAGCACATTCCATGCTGACTCTGGGTCGTTCATTGCGTTCAGTCGCGATAACAGTCCGGCCATCCAACAGATGTAAACGAAATGATTTTCGCGTTCGCCCGCCCGGAAATTCAACATCTTTGATTTTACAATCCAGCAATTGCTCCCAAATACCAAGTTGATACTCCCGATTACGACGTTTGTATTTTGCTTGCGCCGCTTTTCTGGATTTACGTTTTTGATCACGTTTTTTGTTTTTATTACTCATATTATTTTTATTAGTCTTCCCTGAATGCTCTGGTGAATCGTCTTAAGATAGGATCGGTTAAATATTCCATTGCAGTTCGATCACCAGTAATAATCATAATCGTCGCTTGCATTCCTGGATAAATCGGGGTGTTGTTTAACACAACAGTCGGATCTTCTGTGAGTTCAATGGTTGCTAAATAATAAGGAACTTGGGTTTTTGGATCAGTTAGACGATCAGCTGAAATAACTTTAACAATACCCTTAACTGGCCTTAATACCCGCTGGTTAAAAGCAGTAAAACGAACCTCAGCCTTTTGTCCGGGCAAAATAATATCCCGATCCTTAGGTTCAACATGAGCATCCACCAACAATTTTTGGCCAACGGGGACAATTTCCATAATCTCCTCCCCGGCTGTAATTACGCCGCCAATAGTATGTTTTTTTAAATTAACAATAGTGCCGGAAACAGGTGCGACAATGGTCTTTCTTGATAATATATCTTTAGCCTTAGTGAGCTGATGAGTCAACTTGACGATTGATTCCCGATCAGTTTGCATCTGTTGAGTAATCTCGGCATTTCTCGATGAGACAATATCTGATTTTTGCAAATGCAACTGACTTATTAGCTGTTTAATGGCAGCAATCTGAGATTGTTTTTCCTTGATCTCGATTTCCGTTCCAACCTCATCATTTTGTAGTTTGAACAATTCTCTACGGGTAATTAAACCCTGCTGCAAAAATTGTTGATTCTGCTTTAATTCTTCACGGACAATAGCAAGCTGTCTTTTTTGGGCTTCCAGACTAGCTAGAAGTTGGCGATGTTGATTTTCAAGCCGGTTTAGTCGGTTCTGGATTATCGAAAGTTTTTGCTGGTGATCCTGTCTTCGAGATTCCAATGACTCAGTTTGTTTACTGATTGCATTTAATATCAAGGAATCAGAAGCCTCTGCTAAAAGCCATTCAGGAAAAGCAATTTCAGCTAGTTGTTGTTTTTCTGCAATCAGTCTTGCATGGCGAGTTGTAACAAGCACAAGCTGAGTTCTTAGCGACTCATATTCTTCCTGAGCCTGAGTTTTATCCAGTGTCATCAGAATTTGTCCAGCGATTACACTGTCACCATCTCTAACGCGAATTTCCTTAATGATCCCGCCTTCCAAATGCTGAATTTTTTTGCTGTAGCCATCAACGCTCACCACGCCCGGAGCAATTGCAGCACTTGAAAGTGGGACAAAAATTGTCCATGCAAGCAGCGCGCTGATAAATGCAGCCAGCACTAAATAACCGATTAATATTAAGCGCCGGGTTTCTTTAAAAAAAGTATTGTTATCAAAATCCGCTGCTAAAGTTGCCATCATTATTTATCTCGTTTTTTTGATAGATCATTAAAGGTAGAGATTAATGCATCAGTCGCATTTTGAATTTCTTGCAATCTGCTTTCGCGGCTATTAATTGTTTTAACAGACACTGGCTTGGGAAAATCAGTCGGTGCTTGCAACGGTTTTTCCTGATGGTCTTCGGAAATTTTTTCGGCGCGGGCTTTTTTTAGCATAATGACATTATCTGTCAGCTTTAGCATGCCGGACTGATGGGAAATCAGGATAATCATTGCGCCTTTTTGTTTTAGCTTGGTAATCGCATTAACTAAGGCTTCACGCCCCTCTCTGTCAAGATTTGCATCAGGCTCATCCAGTATAATCAATTTTGGATTTCGATAAGCAGCGCGGGCCAACGCAATTCGCTGTCTCTGGCCTCCTGAAAGGAAAGCCCCCTGATCACCGATTTCAGTATCATACTGTTGAGGAAACTGCATAATCATGTCGTGAACATTGGCAATTTTTGCTGCCTCGATAACTTCAGATAAATCACCTTCTTCCATACGCGCGATATTTTGGCGAAATGTGCCGGCAAACAATTCCACATCCTGAGGCAGATAGCCAATATAAGGGCCTAGATCATCAGAATCCCATTGTCTGATATTGGTGCCACCCAGTTTAATTTTACCGGAAGAAGGTTTTGCAATACCGACTAGTAATCTAGCCAATGTTGATTTTCCCGCAGCCGTTGGGCCACCAATCCCCAAGCTTGTTCCCGGATCGATAGAGAAATCAATTTTATATAAAACCGGTTTTTTACTTTTGGGATAGTAATAAGTAACTTTTTCAACTGAAAGCGCACCATTGGGTTGGGCCATGGGAGGACTGGACCTTAATGTTGGCGCAATATCTAAGCGGTAACTGATTTGATGGAGAGCATTTCGGGCAGTCAATACAGATTTCCAGGAAGAAATAGCCATTCCCATCGGACCAATTGCGCGTCTCATCAACAGCACGCTGGCCATCATAGCGCCTCCAGACAACTGATCATTCATGATTAACCAGCCCGCGCAAGAAATCACGCCAATTTGCAAAGCAAAACGTATGAATTTCGCCAGGGTGCTTATCCAGCCAGTCTTGGCTGCCGATTTGGCATGTGTCTCCAGAGAAGCTTGATTTTTTTGATTCCATTGATTCAGGAAGTTTTTGCGCATTCCCATCGCTTCAATGACATCGGAATTTTTAACGACTGATGATGCATATTCGGTTAATTTGCTGGCTGACATCTCAGAGTTTTTTACCAGCGAACGGCTGAGGTATTCATTCAACACTGCTAATCCGGCCAAAATTATTAAGCCGATCAAGGTAATCGTACCGATAAGTGGGTGCAACAAAAATAACACCAGAGTAAAAACTGGCGCCCAAGGCAAATCAAGAATAGTGATCAGAGCGGGTGATGAAAAAAAATTCCGTAAGGAGGCTAAATCGTGCAGCACCCGAATTGAGGAGGGCCGTTCCTTGCGCAAGGAACGATTGATGGTGCCGCTAATAATGTGACTGCTCAATCGATGATCCAGCCATGCACCAATTCTCATTAAAATAGCACTGCGAATCGCATCAAGCGCACTAAGTGTAATTAATGCAAAAACCGCAATTAGGGTTAAAAAAATCAGTGTATCGGTGCTTTTATTAGGAATAACACGATCGTAAATTTGCAGCAAAAAAACTGGAACCGTCAACATTAACAAGTTGACAAAAAAACTGAATATAACAACGGCAAAAAAACTTTGTCGACATGCCTTCAAACTATCACGTAAATATGTATTTAAAGTTTGTTCTGACAAAAACCAACTCCTTAATTTAGAAAACTAATGATTCAACTGAGCAAAGTTAAATAGCATCACTAAAAACCGATCGAGCTGCAAGTTATATCATTGCTTGCCCGATATTTTTGATGTAATACCGAACAAGCAATAATCTTAGACAAATTCCTTTTTGTAAACAATGGACAAGAGATTAAGGAGTATCACCGCCCCAATCATCATAACCACCATCATCCATATCAGAACCATTATCATAGCCGTAGCCACCATGGTTACCCTGACCACCACCGGATCCAGAGCCACCGTGACCATATTTACCGCCGCCGGAACCCGATCCTGAACCACCGCGGCCATATCCACCGCCACCTGAGCCCGATCCTGAACCACCGCGGCCATATCCACCGCCACCTGAGCCCGATCCACCTAAATAGCTTCCATAATGTAGATTATTATATTTACCCATGTAAATTCTCCTTTATGTAGTAATAGATAAAGAGCTGAATATTTAATTTTTAGCGTTACTAAATCTTACTGTAATTGGAAACACAATCAATCCAGACAGAAATAATTATCATTATATGATTACATTTATGTTTTGAATGGTTAGTTTGCCAGTATTTTAATAACACGTATTATTCTTAAATCCAGCTTGAACAAAATATCTTATTTTTTAGTCTTTTACAATCATGAAGCAAGTTCCTGATCAATTTATAAACTGCTTGTATCTAAAATAAAATTGGGTGGAAAAAGTATAAATACATGGTAAGCTCGTTCTTAAAAGGTAAAAATGTAGATAATTTACTGAATAGTATGTAGTATTTAGCTTACTAGGCTAGGCGTCAAAAAAAGAGGGGGGGGGATAGGATAATAATCCCAAAAAAAATTACTGCTCAAAAAGTAATCCTTACGAAAAAAAATTAATGCAAGTATTGCCGAAATTTTCACCCAGTAGCTCACTCCAACCCACTCCTTCAGGCAAAAGATTGATAGAAAACTTATTGGAAACAGGGAAATTCAGAGATCAGAAAACTTAATGATTGTCTTAATACTCCTTTACGATTCCTAACAGTCAGGTCATCGTGCTGACGACCATCCAATCCTCTCTCGGCACAACAAAATTCAAAGACCTGAACCCCGCAGCAAGGCCAAAAGAAATGCTGGGCAAATTCCCTGTCTGAAAACAGCCGTATTGGTGTATTATTGCCATTGGTGCCGACAAACCGTCAGCTTTCTGGGAAATCCACAAAAAACTTAAAAAATGCCTAACGATTGCCAAATTTGATCAACCTGGTCGATTATTTTTTTATCCATAATAATCGGCTTACCCCATTCTCGAGTGGTTTCTCCCTGCCATTTATTGGTGGCATCAAAACCAACTTTTGATCCCAGACCGGAAACTGGCGAGGCAAAATCCAGATAATCAATTGGGGTATTTTCCAGAATTGTCAGATCACGGGCAGGGTCCATTCGGGTAGTCATTGCCCAAATTACATCTTTCCAGTTTCGG
>Ga0256839_1003901_pt1 | contig 14995 bp, 12 predicted proteins | sample 354166metaG_FD_185968 | JGI IMG/M metagenome (GOLD analysis project Ga0256839, IMG submission 185968) | Hydrothermal vent microbial communities from Mid Atlantic Ridge, Atlantic Ocean - 354-166 | ecosystem: Environmental > Aquatic > Marine > Hydrothermal vents | place: Atlantic Ocean: Mid... | reverse complement strand
GAAGGCAACCGCGACCATCCGGTGAACAAGGGCGTTCTTTGCGCCAAAGGGTCTGCCGGCATTATGCAGGTCAACGCGCCCTCGCGTTTGAAAAATCCCATGCTGCGGGTCGGCCCGCGCGGGTCGGGTGAATTCAAGGACATCAGCTGGGAAGAAGCGCTGACGATTGCCACCGACTGGCTGAAACCCCTGCGCGAAACCGCACCGGAAAAGCTGGCGTTTTTCACCGGACGGGACCAGTCGCAAAGCTTCACCGGCATGTGGGCACAGAATTACGGCACTCCGAACTATGCGGCACACGGCGGCTTTTGCTCCGTCAACATGGCCGCTGGCGGCATCTACACCATGGGCGGCGCGTTCTGGGAATTCGGTCAGCCCGACTGGGACCGCGCCAAGCTGTTCATGATTTTCGGTGTGGCCGAAGACCATGATTCAAACCCGATCAAGATGGGCATCGGCCGCCTGAAGGCGAACGGCGGCAAGATTTACGGCGTGAACCCGATCCGCTCGGGCTATAACGCGGTGGCGGACGAATGGGTCGGCATTACGCCGGGCACCGACGGTCTGTTCATCCTTGCGCTGGTGCATGAACTACTAAAGGCGGGCAAGGTTGACCTGAACTATCTGGCGCAATTCACCAATTCGCCGGTTCTGGTCAATGACGATCCCGAATCCGACGATTACGGCCTGTTCCTGCGCAACAAATCCGGCAAGATGCAGGTGATCGACCGTAAAACCGGCAAGCTGGCCGCGTTTGACAAAAAGGGTGTGAAACCCGATCTGGCCGCCAGCCACAAGGTGGGCAAGACCCCCTACCGCACCGTGTTCCAGTTGATGGCCGAAAAATACCTGTCCGATGAATACACCCCCGAGGCCGTGGCCGAACGCTGTGGCATTTCCGCCGGCCGCATCCGCGCGATTGCCGCCGACATTGCCCGCGTGGCCTTTGACGAAGCGTTTGAGCTGGACATCCCGTGGACCGATTTTCGCGGTGACAAGCACAAGACAATGCAGGGCCGCCCCGTCGCGTTCCACTCGATGCGCGGGATTTCGGCCCACGCAAACGGTTTCCAGACCGCGCGCGCCCTGCACATGCTGCAAATCATCCTTGGCAGTGTCGAGGCACCGGGCGGCTTCCGCTTTAAACCCCCCTATCCGAAACCCGTCGAGGGCCACCCGAAACCGCATTTCGAGGTCACACCGGGCAAGCCGCTGAATGGTCCGCATCTGGGCTATCCGCAAGGGCCGGAAGATCTGGGTCTGAAACCGGACGGCACCGCGGTGCGTATCGACAAAGCCTTTACATGGGAAAACCCGCTGTCGGCCCACGGTCTGATGCACATGGTGATTTCCAACGCCCATGCGGGCGATCCCTATAAAATCGACACGTTGTTCATGTTCATGGCCAATATGTCGTGGAATTCCTCGATGAACACATCCGGCGTGATGGAGATGCTGACCGACAAGGACGAAGACGGCGAATATGTGATCCCGCGCATCATCTATTCCGATGCCTATTCCAGCGAAATGGTCGCCTATGCCGACCTGATCCTGCCCGACGCGACTTATCTGGAACGTCACGATTGTATCAGCCTGCTGGATCGCCCGATCTGCGAGGCCGACGCGATGGCGGATTCGATCCGCTGGCCGGTGGTCGAGCCGGACCGCGATGTACGCGGCTTCCAGTCGGTGCTGATCGATCTGGCCGTGCGCCTTGGTCTGCCCGGTTTCGTCGATGACAAAGGTGAGGCAATCTACAAGGATTACGCCGATTACATCGTCAACCACGAACGCCGCCCCGGCGTCGGCCCGCTGGCGGGTTTCCGTGGCAAAGACGGCAAAGGTGTGGGACGTGGCGAGCCGAACCCGGACCAGTTGCAGGCCTACATCGACAATGGCGGTTTCTTTGAGTCACACATCCCCGAGGATGCGTCCTATTTCAAACCGTGGAACAAAGCCTATCAAAAGTGGGCGGTCGAAGTGGGCCTGTTTGACCATGAACAGCCCTATCTGTTCTCGGTCTATTCGGAACCGATGCGCAAATTCCAGCGCGCCGCCGAAGGGATTGGCGAACACCAGCCGCCCGAACACCTGCGCGAACAGTTGAAGATCTCGATGGACCCTCTGCCGGTCTGGTATGCCCCCAATGTCGCAGAAAACGAGGCAGGCGGCGAATTCACCGTTAACGCCCTGACCCAACGACCGATGGCGATGTATCATTCATGGGGCACCCAAAACGCATGGCTGCGCCAGTTGCATGGCCGAAACCCGCTGTATGTCCCGACCAAGATCTGGGAACAGCACGGGTTCGCCGAAGGCGACTGGGCCAAGGTTTCATCCCCGCATGGCACCATCACGGTTCCGGTGGCGCATCAGGCGGGCCTGAACGAAAACACCGTTTGGACATGGAACGCGATTGGCAAACGCAAAGGGGCATGGGCGCTGGACGAAGGCGCGCCCGAAGCCACCAAGGGTTTCCTGCTGAACCACCTGATCCACGAACTGCTGCCCGCCAAAAAGGATGGTATGCGCTGGAACAATTCCGACCCCGTCACAGGACAGGCCGCATGGTTCGATCTGAAGGTGAAAATCGAAAAGGTCGCCGCGCCAAACGAGGTGCAACCGAACTTCCCGCCGATCAAATCCCCCGTCGGCAAAGGGCCTAAAAATCTGGCATGGAAGGTGGGCAAATGACACAGCTACCACAATCGAGCGATAAGAAACTGGGCCTTGTGATTGATCTGGACACTTGCGTCGGCTGCCATGCCTGCGTGATTTCCTGCAAGGGCTGGAACACCGAAAACTATGGCGCACCGCTGTCCGATGTGGATGCCTATGGCGCCAACCCGCAGGGCACCTTCCTGAACCGCGTGCACAGTTTCGAGGTCCAGCCCGATACCGGTGGCTGCTCGCAAACCATCCACTTCCCCAAGTCGTGTTTGCATTGCGAGGACGCACCCTGCGTCACCGTTTGCCCCACCGGCGCCAGCTACAAGCGGGTCGAGGACGGCATCGTACTGGTGAACGAGGACGACTGCATCGGTTGCGGCTTGTGTGCATGGGCCTGCCCATACGGCGCGCGGGAACTGGACCAACTGGCCGGCGTGATGAAGAAATGCACCCTGTGCGTTGACCGCATCTACAACGAAAACCTGCCCGAAGTGGACCGCGTCCCGGCCTGTGTGCGCACCTGCCCTGCCGGCGCGCGGCATTTCGGCGATTTCGCGGATCCGGAAAGCAATGTTTCCAAACTGGTCGCGGAACGCGGCGGGATTGACCTGATGCCCGAACAGGGCACCAAACCGGTCAACAAATACCTGCCACCGCGCCCCAAAGATACGCTGGAAGATGTGGACGCCTCTGCACCGGCCATGAAACCTGTTGCCGATACGCCCAAGGGCTTCCTCGGTTGGCTCGATAAAGCACTGGAGGCCCTGTAAGATGCATCCCGCACCATCCGTAATTTTCTTTACCGTCTTTTCCGGCCTCGGCTTCGGCTTTCTGGCATGGCTTGGCATCGGCCTGCCTGCGCCGCAGGGCTGGGCCGCCTTCCCTTACTTCTTTATCGCCTATGTGCTGGCGGTGGGCGGGCTGATTTCCTCGACCTTCCACCTTGGCAATCCTAAAAATGCGATCAAGGCCTTCACCCAATGGCGCACCAGCTGGTTGTCGCGCGAGGCATGGATGGCCGTTGGCACCCTGTCGGTGATGGGGATTTTCGCCGCGGCCAATATATTCCTGAATATCCAGATGCCGCCTTTGGGCTGGCTGGGTGCGGTGATGGCGCTTGTCACGGTCTACACCACCTCGATGATGTATGCGCAGTTGAAAACCGTGCCGCGCTGGAACCACTGGAGCACCTCGGCGCTGTTCATTTTTCTGGCGCTTGGCGGCGGGGCAATCCTTGCCGGTGACACATTGGGCACGCTGATCTTTCTGACGCTGGCCCTTGTGGTGCAACTCTATGTCTGGGTCGCGGGCGATCAACGCTTTTCCGCCCGTGGGCACACGCTTGAAACAGCAACCGGACTGGGAAGTATCGGCAAGGTGCGCCTGTATGAACCGCCCCATACCGGCACCAACTATCTGCTGAATGAAATGGTGCATATCGTGGCACGCAAACATGTGCTGAAGCTGCGCCTGATTGCGCTGATAATGGGCTATCTGTTGCCGCTGTTGCTGGCGGGTATATCGGGCAGCCGGTTTGATCTGCAAATCACCGCACTGGTGTCGCATATCATCGGCATCCTGACACAACGCTGGCTGTTCTTTGCCGAGGCCGAACACGTTGTGGGCCTGTATTACGACAAACGTTAAAATATACGGGCTGGTGAAAATAAAATCGCCAGCCCCTCGGGCTTGATAGGCGCAAATTTAACGTCCGCGCCCCAATGCCACACTGCCTGCAAAAGCCAACACTGCCGCCACCACAATCCCCGGCCCCGCCGGTATGTTCCATTGCATCGCCGCCAGTATCCCGCCGCCGCCCGCCAGCACACCGATAAGCACAGCCACCAGCGCCATGCCTTCGGGTGTGCGCACGAATCCGCGGGCCGCGGCTGCCGGTATCAGCAACATCGCCCCGATCAGCAACGCCCCGACCACCTTGATCCCCGCCGCCACGACCACCGCCAAGGCCAGCGTCAGAACCAGTTGTTCACGTTTGGGGTTCAGCCCCGAGGCCACCGCCAGATCCTCGTTCAAGGTGGCCGACAACAGCGGCGACCAGCGCCAGACCAGACCGGCCACCACAGCCAAGGCCCCGGCCCAGATCACCGCAACATCGCCCCCCGTCACTGCCATGATGTCCCCGAACAGGAAATCATGCAGTTCGAAATCCGGCTGGTCGGTCAGCGATATCGCCACCAGCCCCAGCGACAACCCGCCATAGGCCATCACGCCCAGCGTGGAATCCATCGTGTGCCCGCGCCCGAACAGGGCACTGACCACCAGCGCCATCACCAGCGCCACCACGAACACCGGCAGGTACAGCGGCAGCGAAAACCCCACGGCCAGCGCCACGCCCAGAATACTGGCATGCGCCGTGGCATCGCCGAAATAAGCCATCCGCCGCCAGATCACAAAAGACCCCAGCGGCCCCGTGGCCAGTGCCAGACCGGTTGCTGCCAATATTGGCATCCACAGATTATCCATGTTCGTGCCCTCCACTATGATCGTGGTCGCATTCCCCGGCATGGGCGTGCTGATACAGCGCCATCGTGCCATGCGTGCCCGCACCAAACAGGGCGCGGTATTCCGGGGCCTCGGACACCACACTCGGGGTGCCCTGACAGCAGATATGGCCGTTCAGGCAAATCACCCTGTCCGAGGTGCTCATCACCACATGCAGATCATGGCTGACCAGCAGCACGGCACAACCCATGCTTTGGCGTACCTCCTCAAGCAGTTGGTAGAATGATGCGATCCCCGGCTGGTCCAGCCCCTGCGTTGGCTCGTCCAGCATCAGGATTTCGGGGTTGCCCAGCAGCGCGCGCGCCAGCAGAACCCGCTGGAACTGCCCGCCCGACAGATCAGCCAGTTGGCGTTCGCCAAAACCGGCCACGCCAACGCGCTCCAGCATATCGCAGGCCTCGGCATCAGAGTGACGCACAGGCAGCGACAGGAACCGGCGCACCGTCAGCGGCATGTGGCCCTCGACCATCAGCCGTTGCGGAACATAGCCAATCCGCAAACCCGTTTTGCGCATGATCTGCCCTGTGGCCGGTTGTTTGGCGCCGATCAGGGCACGCAACAAGGTGGATTTGCCCGAGCCGTTAGGACCGATCACCGTTACAATCTCGCCCGGCTCGATGCTGAAATCCACATGCTCCAGAATGGGCGTGGTGCCATATTTCAGACTGACATCTTTGGCTGTGATCAGGCTCATACCGCGCGCCCCTGACAGTTGGGGCAGAGGCCCAGAACCTCGACATTGACCCGTTCAACCGCGAACCCTGCCGCGTCGGCCACGGACCGCACGGCATCGCGCACTTCGGGTGCGGGGGCTTCGGCTACGGCATCACAACTGCGGCAGATCATGAACAGCGGCGCATGATCGGTTTCAGGGTGCATGCAGGCGGCATAGGCGTTCAGGCGGCGGATGCGGTGGGCCAATCCGTTTTCCACCAGAAAATCCAGCGCGCGATAGGCCACCGGCGGCTGATCGCCAAAGCCGTCCGCCGCCAGCCGTTCCAGCACGTCATAAGCCCCCATAGCGCGGTGGTTTTCCAGCAGGATTTCCAGCGCACGGCGGCGCACCGGTGTCAGGCGCAGACCCGCTTCGCGGGCGCGTGTATCGGCAAACCCCAGCACATCACCGGCGCAATGGCTGTGGTCATGGGTATGAAAGGCAACAGGGGCAGGCATGGGCGGCGTCCTTATGTTATACTATCACATGATATAGTATAACATTTCAAAACTGCAACCCGTATCCGTTCAGCCGCCCGTGGCGTTGCGATACCATGTCACCAGAACCGCGCGGTCCTCGGGTTCCAGATAGGATGCACTGGGCGGCGGCATCGCGTGGGTCACGCCGGCTTGCAGGTAAATCCGCTTGGCCGCGAACGCCACTTGCGCCTCGGTTTCCAGATGCACGCCCTTGGGGGCAAAGGCGATGCCGTCATAGCCCGGCTCGGCGGCATGGCACATGGTGCAATTGCCGACCACGATGTCATAGGCATCCTCGAACCCTTCGGCCTGCACGAATTTTTGGATGGCGGGGTTCAATGCGGCATTGTCCGTTTCGGCATTTGGGGACGTCAGGCTGGACAGCCAGACGATTGCCAGAAACAGTGCAGCCGTGGCCCCCCATGTCCAGACAGGATTGCCTTTTTTGGCATGGCGCGTGTTGAAATAATGCCGGATCGTCACCCCCATCAAGAACACCAGCGCGGCGATCAACCAGTTGTATTGCGAGGCAAACGCCAGCGGATAGTGGTTCGACAGCATCAGGAAAATCACCGGCAGGGTCAGGTAATTGTTATGGGTCGAACGCTGCTTGGCGATCTTGCCGTATTTCGGATCGGGCGTGCGACCGGCGCGCAGGTCGGCCACCACCACGCGCTGGTTCGGCATGATGATGAAAAACACGTTCCCCGTCATAATCGAGGCGGTGAACGCCCCCAGATGCAACAGCGCCGCGCGGCCGGTGAACACCTGCGTATAGCCCCACGCCATTGCAACAAGGATGATATAGAGCAGCACCATCAGGCGGGTGTTGTCCTCGCCGAATTTGCTTTTGCAGATCAGGTCGTAAATAACCCAGCCAAAGGCAAGCGAGGCCAGCGAAATCAGGATCGCCTGCCATATCGGCATATCCATCACGTTGGGATCGACCAGATACAGTTCGGCCCCCATGTAGTAGACCAGAATCAACATGGCAAAACCGGACAGCCATGTGGAATAGCTTTCCCATTTGAACCAGATTAGGTGGTCGGGCAGACGATCAGGCGCCACCAGATATTTCTGAACGTGGTAAAATCCGCCACCGTGGACCTGCCATTCCTCGCCATGCACATCCTTGCGCCGGTCGTTGGATTTACGCAGGCCCAGATCAAGCGCGATGAAATAGAAAGACGAGCCGATCCAGGCGATGCCGGTGATCACATGAACCCAGCGCACGGCAAATTCCAGCCAGGCTTCGAGTATTGCATAATCCATGTTGCGCCCTCTCTGTTGTTTTTCCTGTCAGGCTATACCAAAACCATCTTTTTTGTTAATCCGTTTAATAGCACATCACTTTCAAATGGATTTTGATAATACATGGCATATGTGAACAATATCAGAATGTTCGTGCGGGTTTACGAACTTGGCTCGATGTCGGCGGCGGCACGGGATCAGCGAACCTCGCCCGCCGTGGCCTCAAGCCGGATATCGGAGTTGGAGAAACACCTTGGCGTGCGCCTGTTCAACCGCACCACCCGCGCCCTGCAACCTACTGAAAACGGCAAGGTTTTCTATAACGGGGCGCGCAATGTTCTGGCCGCGATTGCCGAGGCCGAGGCGGACATCATCGACGCCGACAAAAACCCGCGCGGCACAGTTTTCGTAGCGGCGCCTTTGGGCGTAGGGCGGCGGTTCATCGCCCCCTTTGTGCCCGCATTCAAGGCGGACTACCCGCAAATCGACGTGCGGTTGCGCCTGTCGGACCGTCTGGTGGATGTCACCAGCGAGGGGCTGGATGTGGCGTTCCACATGGGGCCACTGGCCGACAGCACGCTGAAAATGCGCGTGATTGCCGACTGCCCGCGCATCCTTTGCGCGGCCCCTGCCTATATCGCGGAACATGGCAATCCGGCAGATGGCAGGGCGCTGAAGGATCACGCCTGTCTGAACCTGCGCTATCCCGGCGCGCAGGAATTCCAGTGGGCCTTGCAGATGGCCGACGGGGTGAGGCGGTTTGACGTGACGGGGCCGTTTGAAAGTGATGACGGCGATGTGCTGACCGGCTGGGCGCTGGAAGGGCACGGGATTATCCTGAAACCGGTGTTCGAGGTGGCCGAGCATTTACGCGCAGGCGCGCTGGTGCCGGTGGCGGTGAACAGCCCGCCCCTGCCGACGCAACTGGTCTGCCTGTATCCGCCGCATAAATTGAAGGATACCAAGGTTCAGTTGTTCGTGGATTTCGTCACCAGCCGTTGCAAGGCCGAGATGATCCGCCAGACGGGGGATTTGTAAGGGACGAGGCCCCTGACGGGGCCGCTTTGTATCTCGGCCCCTGCAGGGCCTCGGGGTGCCTGCGGCGCAGGTATTTCGGGCAAGAAGAAGATCAACTACCGCGATAGGTGGAATAGCCGAACGGCGAGAGCAGCAGCGGAACGTGGTAGTGCGAGTCCAGATCCGAAATGCCGAAACGGATCGGAATGATGTCGAGGAAACGGGGATCCTCGGGTGGGGTGCCGCTGGCGGTCAGGTAGTCGCCCGCGTGGAAGACAAGTTCATAGGTGCCGGTGGCGAATTCATCGGCGGGCAGGATCTGGCTGTCGGTGCGCCCGTCGGCATTGGTCGTCAGGCTGCGGATATGGCGGCGGCTCTCACCGGTGACGCGGAACAGATCAATCGCCAGACCGGCGGCGGGGATGCCACGGGCCGTGTCCAGAACGTGGGTTGTCAGAAATCCTTTGGCCATTTGCGCCCTCCTTGTTGTCCCTATAGCGTGTCACACCTGTTCAGAATCGAGCATTTTCCGACCGACCGAGGCAGCGTTCGCATAAGCGAATGCGTTCGGTCGGTCGGCAAATTCGATTTGGTGCGACATGCTCTAACCCTGCCTGTAATCGCGGCAAAAATCGAGGGGGTTTGTTTGCGATAAGACTTTCAGGAATATTTTGAAAATCTATCAGGATTATCTGTAATATACTTTGGCAAACCTGAAGGAGCCTGAATGATGAAACGCTATCCACGGGATATGCAGGGATACGGCGCCACGCCGCCCGATCCGAAATGGCCGGACGGGGCCAGGATTGCCGTGCAATTCGTGGTGAATTTTGAAGAAGGCGGCGAAAACAACATCCTGCATGGCGATGCGGCCTCGGAGGCGTTTTTATCGGAAATCGTTGGCGCGGCAGCCTGGCCCAGTCAACGGCACTGGAACATGGAGAGCATCTATGAATACGGCGCGCGGGCCGGTTTCTGGCGTTTGCACCGGTTGTTCACGGGCGCGGGGATTCCGGTGACGGTCTATGGTGTGGCCACGGCTTTGGCGCGCGCGCCGGTTCAGGTTGCCGCCATGAAAGAGGCCGGATGGGAGATTGCCAGCCACGGGCTGAAGTGGATCGAATACAAGGATTACGACGCGGACGCCGAGCGCGCCGATATAGAAGAGGCCATCCGCCTGCACACCGAAGTGGTGGGTGCGCCGCCGCGCGGCTGGTATACGGGGCGCTGTTCCGTCAATACCGAGCGACTGGTGGCAGAACAAGGCACGCTGGATTATGTGTCGGATTCCTATGCCGATGATCTGCCCTATTGGGTGCGTTATGGTGAACAGGACCAATTGGTCATCCCCTATACGCTGGACGCCAACGATATGCGCTTTGCCACGCCGCAGGGGTTCAATTCGGGCGATCAGTTCTTTGCCTATCTCAAGGACAGTTTCGACGCACTTTATGCCGAAGGGCAGGACGGACAGGCAAAGATGATGTCGGTCGGGTTGCATTGCCGGCTTGCGGGGCGGCCCGGGCGGGTGCAGGCGCTGCGCCGGTTCATCGAGTATATTCAGGGGTTCGAGGGGGTCTGGACCCCGCGCCGGATTGATATCGCAAAGCACTGGCAGGAACATCATCCCGCCCCCGCCCCGTGGCCGCGCCCCTCGCAAATGGACCGCGCGACATTCGTGGACACCTACGGCGGCATATTCGAACATTCCCCCTGGATCGCCGAAGCTGCGCACGCGCTGGAGTTGGGACCGGCCCATGACACCGCCATCGGCATGCACAACGCCCTGTGCCGCGTGTTCCGCAGTGCGCCGCAGGATGCCCGCCTCGAGGTGCTGAAAGCCCACCCCGATCTGGCCGGAAAACTGGCAGCGGCCAAACGGCTGACCGCCGAAAGCACAAACGAACAGGCCAGCGCCGGACTGGACGCGCTGACCGATGCGGAGCGCGAAACCTTTCAGCGGCTGAACACCGCCTATGTGGAAAAACACGGCTTTCCCTTCATCATCGCCGTGCGCGATCACGACAAGGCGGGGATCATGAAGGCCTTTCAAACCCGTATCGACAATGACACCGGCACCGAATTTGCCGAGGCCTGCAAACAGGTCGAACGCATCGCCCATTACCGCCTAAAGGACATCCTGCCATGAGTTACGCCTTCCCCGCCGGCGGATTACCCGATCAGGCTTCCAGCCCCGAAAGCGCCGCCATTTTCACCAGCGCCTATGCGGTGATCCCCGCCAGCACCATGCGCGACATCGTCACCAGCGCCCTGCCGGGCTGGAGCGGCACACGCGCCTGGATACTGGCCCGCCCGATGACCGGTTTTGCCGAAACATTCGCGCAATATGCGGTCGAGGTGGCATCCGGTGGCGGCTCGGACGCCCCCGAACCCGATGCAGGTGCCGAGGCGGGGCTGTTCGTGGCCAAGGGAGCGATGACGCTGACGGTGGACGGGGTGCAAAGCACGCTGATGGCGGGCGGCTATGCCTATGTGCCGGCGGGCGCGCGCTGGTCGGTGAAAAACGACGGGCCGGACCTGTTGGGCTTCCACTGGATCCGCAAACGCTATCAACCCGCCGCGGGGCTGGACACGCCGGATCATTTCACCACATCGGATGTGGACACCCCGATGACCCATATGCCCGATTGCGATGGCAAATGGGCCACCACACGGTTTGTCGATCCCGATGATCTGCGCCACGACATGCACGTCAATATCGTCACCTTCCAGCCGGGCGGGCGCATCCCCTTTGCCGAAACCCACATCATGGAGCACGGGCTTTATGTGCTGGAAGGCACGGCAGAATACCTGTTGAACAAGGACTGGGTCAAGGTCGGCCCCGGCGATTTCATGTGGCTGCGTGCCTTTTGCCCGCAGGCCTGCATTGCCACAGGCTCCAGCCCGTTCCGCTACCTGCTCTACAAAGACGTGAACCGCCACCCCGATCTGGTGCTGCCATGACCGCAATCAAGGCCGAGCCGCTGACCGCCGATGCCTTCGCCCCCTTTGGCGATGTGCTGGAAGCGACTGGCAAACCGGACAAGATCATCAACAACGGCTTTTGCGGCCGCTACCATGACCGCGCCAGACTGGATTTCGGCCCCGATGGCCGCGCCGGTATCAGCGTGTTCAAGGCCGAACCCCGCGCCCTGCCCTATACGCTGGACCTGCTGGAACGCCACCCCGACGGCGCACAGGCCTTCATCCCGATGAGCCTGGATGCCTATCTGGTCATCGTGGCCGAGGACGCGAATGGCACACCGGCCAACATCCGCGCCTTTATCGCCGGGCCGGGTCAGGGTATTAATTACCACAGAAACACATGGCACGGCGTGCTGACCCCGCTGTCCGCACCGGGCCTGTTTGCGGTTGTCGACCGCATCGGAGAAACCCCCAACCTGGAGGAATACAAACTATCAACACCACTGACGATCACCCAATAAATCAAACAGCGCGAACATAATAAAAACAGCGCGAACACAACTGGAGAGGGACCCATGTCCAATTCATCAATCGGGACGCCGGAACAGCTGCGCGATCCCAACTACACACCACCACTGGCCCAAGCCGTGCCGCTGGGCATTCAACACGTCATGGCTATGTTTGCCAGCAACGTCACCCCTGCCATCATCGTTGCAGGGGCGGCGGGTTTCGGCTTTGGCTCGCCGAATGCCGATATTCCGACCATCAACTATATGATCCAGATGTCGATCCTGTTTGCGGGCATCGCCACCCTGATCCAGACCATCGGCATGGGACCGATCGGCGGGCGTCTGCCCATTGTTCAGGGCACCAGCTTTGCCTTTCTGCCGGTGATGATTCCGGCCGTTGCCGGTGCCGGCGTCGCGGGCATGTCCGGCCTTGCCACAGGTGTGGTGATTGGCGGGCTGTTCCATTTCTGCCTTGGCTTTGTCATCGGCAAAATACGTTTCGCCCTGCCGCCGCTGGTCACCGGCCTGATTGTGCTGATGATCGGCCTGCTGCTGATCAAGGTGGGCATCCAGTATGCCGCTGGCGGTGCCGGCGCATTCAACATGTCCAAACCCACCTGGGGCGGCGGCGCCAACTGGACCATGGCCTTTACCGTGATCATCGTCACCCTTGGCGTCAAATTCTTCTTCAAGGGTTTCCTGTCCGCCGCCGCAGTGCTGATCGGCCTGATCGCCGGTTATCTGGTGGCGCATTTCGGCTTTGGCCTTGTGGATTTCTCCAAGGTCGGCTTTGCCGCCAGTTTCGGCATGCCGGTTCCCTTCAAATTCGGCTGGGAAATCAACTGGGCCATCGTGATCGGTATGTGTTTGATGGCCTTTGTGTCTGCCGTTGAAACCGTGGGCGATGTTTCCGGCATCACCAAAGGCGGTGCCGGACGCGAAGCCACGACCGAGGAAATTCAGGGTGCCACCTTTGCCGATGGCCTTGGCACCGCCATCGCCGGTGTCTTTGGCGCCCTGCCCAACACCTCGTTTTCACAGAACGTCGGCCTTGTTGCCATGACCGGCATCATGAGCCGCCACGTCGTCACCATCGGCGCAATCTTCCTTGTGCTCTGCGGTCTCAGCCCGAAAATCGCGGCCTACGTCAACACCATCCCTTATCCGGTTCTGGGCGGCGGCGTAATTGTGATGTTTGGCATGGTTGCCGCATCCGGCATCAACATGCTGTCGGACGTGCACTGGAACAAACGCAACATGATTATCTTTGCCGTTTCCCTGACCTTCGGTATCGGCCTGCAACAGGTGCCGGATGCGATGCGCTTCCTTGGGGAAAGCGATGCAGGCAAAACCGTCAGTATGTTGCTCGGCACCGGCCTGCTTCCGGCCGCCATCATCGCCATCGTGCTGAACCTGATCCTGCCACACGAAGGCCTCGAGGACTGATTTCCTCCTCCCAAACGACCCGAAGCCCCCGACCAACCATCGGGGGCTTTTCTTTGTCCTTCTTCTTGCCGCAAATACCTTCGGGGGGAATTGCCGCAGGCAAGGGGGGCCGACAGCCCCCGCCCCGAGCGCAAGCGAGATATAATGCGTTGCGCAGCAACTCCGCTAAGCAGACCCCCAACCACCGCCACCGGGTGTATGCATTTCAAACACCCCGCCAGCGGGCAAATCAATCTCGTCATTGCCCTTCAGCTCCAACCGTGTTCCGTCCGGCATCACGGCAATATTCACGCCTACAGCCCCGTCCGCGCCACCTTCCACCCCGAACGGTGCCACCACGCGGCGCGAACACAGGGTGGTCACCTTGACCGACTCTAAAAACCGCATCACCCGCACAGCGCCGTTGCCGCCGGACCAGCGACCAGCGCCGCCCGAACCCTGCCTTATCCCGAAGGCCTCAAGCCGCACCGGAAAGCGTTTTTCCAGAATTTCGGGGTCAGTCATCAGCGTGTTGGTCATATGGCTTTGCACCGCATCGCATCCATCAAACCCCGGCCCCGCCCCCGTGCCACCGGCGATGGTTTCGTAATTCTGGAACGCCTCGTTGCCCCAGATGAAATTGTTCATCGTCGCTTGCGAACAGGCCATCACATGCAGCGCGCCATACAGGGCATTGCAGGTCGCCTGCGACACCTCGGTATTGCCCGCAATCACCGCCGCCGGATATTCGGGGTTCAGGAATGTGCCCTTGGGCGCAATGATTTTCAGTGGCTTCAAACACCCCTGGTTCAGCGGAATATCCGCCCCCACCATGGTGCGAAACACATAAAGCACCACCGCCGAACAGACCGCAAAGGGCGCGTTGTAATTGCCCGTGTCCTGCGGTGAGGTGCCTGTGAAATCTATCACCGCTTCCCGCGCATCCCTGTCCACCGTCACCCTGACCTTGATCACAGCCCCGCTGTCCATCGGATAGGTAAATTCCCCGTCCTTCAGCCGCCCGATCACCTGGCGCACAGATTCTTCGGCGTTGTCCTGCACATGGCCCATATAGGCCCGCACCACCGGCAGGCTGAATTGATCAACCACGCCCAGCAACGCCTGGCGTCCGGTTTCATTCGCCGCCACCTGCGCCTTCAGATCGGCCATGTTCTGGGCGATGTTGCGGCAGGGATACCGGCCCGAGGCCAGAACCGCCTCGGCCTCCTCCTCCAGCAGCTTGCCGCGCGACATCAGGCGCACATTGTCGATCAGCACACCTTCTTCATCAATATGCGTGCTGTCGGGCGGGGCCGACCCCGGCGTGCGCCCGCCAATGTCGGCATGATGCCCGCGTGATCCCAGCCAGAACACGATTTCCCCATCCACAAACACCGGAGTCACCACCGTGACATCGGGCAAATGCGTGCCGCCGTTATAGGGCGAGTTCAGCATAAAGGCGTCACCCTGGTGAATGTCGC
>Ga0256839_1003900_pt1 | contig 14997 bp, 13 predicted proteins | sample 354166metaG_FD_185968 | JGI IMG/M metagenome (GOLD analysis project Ga0256839, IMG submission 185968) | Hydrothermal vent microbial communities from Mid Atlantic Ridge, Atlantic Ocean - 354-166 | ecosystem: Environmental > Aquatic > Marine > Hydrothermal vents | place: Atlantic Ocean: Mid... | reverse complement strand
GAAGAGCCAGCAATCAAATAAGGGTCCTTAGCTCAGCTGGTTAGAGCACTCGGCTCATAACCGAGTGGTCCGGGGTTCGAGTCCCCGAGGACCCACCACTTCACTATCCAATACAATCCATTAAAAACCAACTAGACCCCTTAAATACGAGCTTTAACTCTTTTTAATTATCCAATAGCATCCAATGTAATCTACCTATTTCCAGATATTATAGGGATAACTTTAGGGATAACTGCTAGAATATAAAGAATGAGCAAAAAAAGTTATCCCTAAAAATAAGGAGATTCCCTATGGCACGTATGGTTAAACCACTTACAGACAAAGAGATAAAGGCATCTAAACCTAAAGAAAAAGAGTACAAACTCTTTGATGGTGGTGGACTTTATCTCTCTATTACATCAAAAGGTAAAAAATGGTGGAGACTCAAATATAGTTTTGAAAGAAAAGAAAAGCGTATCTCACTAGGTGTTTATCCGCTAGTCACCTTACAAGAAGCGAGAAAAAAACGTGAAGAGTTAAAATATCAAATCTCTCAAGGTATTAATCCCTCTGCTGAACGAAAAGAAGAAAAAGAAGCTATACAAGAAGCGAAGACTAAAATACAATACACATTTTCTTATCTTTCAGATGCATACTTTGAGCATATACTTACGCTTGCCAATCCTGTAAGTGAAAATCATCATAAAAAACAGAAAGGACGCATTGCTAATCATTGCTCACCATATATAGGAGATATTCTTATTGCTGAACTTACTAAAAATGATGTACTAAATGTTATAGGACGCATAAAATCACAAGGTACACATGAAACAGCAAGAAGAGTGTTGTCACTTATTAAGTCCATACTAGACTATGGGATAGATAGGGAACTGCTTGACTATAGTGTTGCAGGCTCTATTAAACCTAGTAAAGAGATTGGTAAGAAAGTTGAGAAGCACTATCCTATTATAACTGATGAAAAATCCTTAAAAATACTTTTACTTGCTTTAGATGATTATTCTGGCGACTACACAACCAAACAAGCCCTACGCATTATGCCGTATGTAGCTCTAAGAGCAGGAAATATTCGTTTTGCAGAATGGGATGAGATAGACTTTGAAAAGAGACTCTGGAAAATCCCTGCAGAAAAAATGAAAATGAATACAGAACATATCGTCCCTTTGACTGATTCAGTTCTAGAGATACTCAAAGAAACAAAGAAATTCAGTGCTTATGGTAAATATGTATTTCCAAGTATTATTCATAAAGACAGACCCATGAGTGAAAATACTCTCAATGTTGCCCTACGTAGATTAGGCTACACCAAAGAAGAAATGGTAAGTCACTCATTTAGAGGTATATTTTCGACCATACTTCATGAAAATATTGGTGAACATGGATTCGATCCACTTATTATAGAGATGCAACTAGCACATAAAGAGCAAAACCAAGTAAAAGCAGCTTATAACCATGCTAAGTATTTAGAGGATAGAGTAAAATTGATGGAATGGTGGAGTGACTATTTGAATAAAATTAAAGGAAGAAGATGATACCGATATATAATTTTAAATATGATTTTGATGAATATAAATTACCAAATTTATTTCATTCAAAATATAATGATATAGAAAATTTTGAAAACTATGAAATATCAAACTGTGTTGCTTATGAATTAGCCATAAGAAATTCAAATTTTCAGAAGAGAGTTATTGAATATGATAATTTTCTTTTAGAACTTGATAAGGCAATTATAAAGACAAGAGAGACAAGGGATATGGCATATGTTGAAAACCTTTATTTTGATAAACAAATATTTTATGATTTAGGATTCGATGATTATGCTATTGATTATTATAAATTTCGTAAAGAAGCTGGAAAAATTGATAAGTTGCAAAATTTATCTCATTTGGATTTATGTGATTTTTGTTTAAAAAATAAATTTAAAACTGAAAGCTTAGATGAAAAGATACAGTTAGTAATCCAAAAATACAATCACAATTTTCATAGAGAAACATTTCAAGGTATTTCATGTCGATATATGAAAAAATATTTAGATGCAGTTAACTATGAAATACATGAAGTTAATATTCGTGATGGATACTTTAATGATATGGTTAATGATGAAAAATTAGCTTCCATTTCAAATATTAATGGGGATCCTTTTATAAAAAAAGAAGGTTTGTATTCTTATCCTACAGATGACGAGTTTGATTTAAGTCCCGTTGAATATCAAACAATGAGTGATAATATATTACCTACAATATCATTATTATATAAAAGACCACCACTTTCAATCGTAACAAATAATAAGCATATTTATGCAGAAATAAATTTAAAATTAAGTGATGAAGAGATTATAGAGAATATAAAGCGAATTCTCGAAATTAAAAAGACAAGAGAAGCTTCATTAATACATAGGAATATTTTAGATTCATCCAATATGTTTTTTAAAGATTATGTTGAGCACGAAAAACCTAAAAAAACAAAAAAAAAGAATTTACAAAAATATTATAAAAATTTGATTTATGTATATGATACTTTTTTATTGTTTGATAGGTATTGTTTAGATATAAATAAGAAGTTTGAGGAGGGTATGCTTCTTTTAGTTCATGAAGATAATAAATTCAATACTTATCCTGAGGATAGAAAAAAACAAAAAAATGAACTTATAAATTGGAAAAATAATATGATAGACAAAAAAAGGGTATATGATTTATTATATGTTGAGTTAACAAATAATGATTATGCACCTAGTGGTACACATATGATTAACGATATGTTAACAGTGGCAAAAAAACTTATTGACGAGGAGGAATATAAATTTTTAATTTAGTCTTACATGCAATGCCTTATCCCGTATATATACCTTTACTTTCCAAAATATAAATATCTCATTGTTCGTGAAAAGAATCTCCTTTTTTCACGAAACCACAATTAAAAATCTCATTATAATTTGTCCAGATGTCCAAGAACATCAAATACAATACAAGGATAAATTATGCAATATCTACGAATACAAGATGTTACAAATAAAACAAAGTTATGTAAATCCCATATATGGGAAAAAGTCAAAGAAAATAATTTTCCACAACCCATTAAATTATCACCGCGAGTTACTGTGTGGGATGCAGATGAACTTGATACTTGGATGAAAAAACAAAAAGAATCTTTTCAAAAAAAGTCTAGCTATCATGTCTAAAAAAACTCAAATAAAATTAGGTTTTACTACCATACAGCATGACCCTCGTATTCGTCATAATTTGTCAAATAACGAGTATTGCATCGCAGATGCCATCTATCATTTGAGCCATAACCCAGACTCAATTGCTATAGGTTGGTGCTTTGCACGTCGTGAAAAACTTGGTAATTTTTTTGGATTATCCCGTCGAACAGTTATTTCTGCAATCAAAAAATTAAAAGAAAAAAATCTAGTTGAAATTGATGAAGAAACAAAGTATGTGCGAACTACAAAGAAATGGTATCAAGATTTCATACTATTTAAACTTGATAAAAAATAAAAAAATAGGGTGTGAAATAATTGCACACTATGTGCAAGATTCATACATGATATGTGCAAAATCTGCACCCATATATAAATATATATACAAGAAGAGGAAGAAGAAGTGGAAATTGATAGAGCAGATTTTGATAAGTTTTGTGATTGGTTGAAACTTGATGGTTTAAGACCTCGTAAGTCTGAACGACTTTGGAAAAAAACAATTCTTAGTAACTTATTAAATAATCAAAAGATGACTTTAGATAATTTTCATGATTTTCTAGAAGATAAAAAGAAACAGGAAATGATAAAAAAAGATATAAACATATATGATGACTTCAATTATTCTTTAGTAAAAGATAAGACTATTACAACATCAACAGGTAGCCACAAAATAAGAAATATTATAGAAGCTGATTCTCAAATTCACTTATTTTTTAAAGATGGTGGTGATTTACTTGTGTCCAAAATTGATATACAAAAACAGTTTGGAAAATAGTCATGAAATATAATATTAAACTTCATATCCTTGATCATGCTACGTATATTATTGATGAGTTAACTAATGATTCTAATAATATACACTTCAACACGTCAGTCTGCACTACCTACTTTTTGAGACAAGGTATTTGTACTCAAAAAGGTATTGATGAAATTATGATAAATATTTTAAAAAATATTAGTTCTAAAAAAATTATTGTTAAAGAAAAAAATGGGACTTATACTAAAAAAAATGGAAAAATAGTACAAAGATACCGTATACGTACCATTACGTTTAACAATATACTATCTGCCTATCATTCTAGACACTTTAATTCTAGTAAATCAGTGAACCCCCACTTTCACTTCCTGTTTCCAAAAAATACTCGTATGGGAAAAGATTTTATATATTTAAAGCAAGTACTGAAAGAAGAGGCAATTATACATAAAATCAAATTTAATTTTATGGAAAAAGGGAAGATTACTGGTTTATCTAGTAAACAACTTAGTAGGGTTGAAAGCTTAAGTTGGCTATTAAATCAAGGTATTGTATCTAAAATTAAACAATATGTTTCTAATACTAAAAAATTGACAGAGACACTTGATTTATTACAAATATATTATACTAATACTCAAAATATTTCTTACTTTATTAAAGTACTAACAATACTAAATCAAAGACTTCACGAACATGACATTAATTTTATGTATAAAAATATGAATTTGAAAGAGAATATATATTTTTTTCTCAATGATACCCAAAAAAATATGTTGACATCTCTTGAAAATGCTCGAACTGTTGAGATAAAACTTACAGATGTCTTAGATAGGGAACTATTGAAAAAATCACATGGATTTCAAAGTGATGTGTTGAATATTATCTCTCGTAAATTTAATTTATCTAATTTATCACCAAAACAACTTATTTACTCTAAAAAAGATGATGGTGATACGGATGTACTGAAGGTAAATAGTTTTAGAAAATTAATTGTCAAGGATTTACGTAATTCACTCGCTTATGCTAAAAATGAAAAAGACTGGAAAGATATTTTACTAAAAATGGGATACATAAAAGTCTCAATCAATAGTTCAAAAACTTCAAGTAAACGCACTAAAACTGCCATAACAGTTACTACAAACAAGCAAACAAAAGTACAAATACTTTTTTATGCGATGAATCTAAATTTTAAAAAAATTACTCACATTATGATGCACAATAAAAAACGAAATCGTAAAAAAGAAAACTATGACAATCATTATGATGAGTATAAAAAAAGAAAAAAAAGACAACATGAGATTTTGGAAAAATATATTGTGCAGATGGAACTTCTTTTAAAAATTTATAGTAATAGCAAAATCCAAACTAAAATTACCACCGCAGAACTAAAACATCTAGCACGTAAATACACCATTAATACTAGTGAAATGTATAAGATTACCACATATCAAAGCACCGATACCACTATCGTAGACAATGACACTAATATTACATTGAAGAAATCAGAAGCAAATAAAGAAAAAGCTGTTAAAGACATGTTGGATATTGCCATTTTAAAAGGATGGAGTTTAACCTCATTGACAATAAGAGGTTCACCTGATTTTGTGTATGAAGTAAAAAAAGAAATACAAAGGAGGTTAGAGCCGAAGAATATAGAAGCCAAGAAACCTGAGATAAATAAAAGTACGCATTTAAAAATATAATAAAGGACACACATGTTTGAGATAGACAGATTACACATAATAACAAAACTTGAAGATAAAAAAATTAGCGAATATGCATATTTTGCTATTTTTGGAAACAATGCTATGAAATTTAAAAAAAAACTTTTTATAGTCAAGGAGGAGGAAGAGGTAGAAGACCATTTAATAGATATATATAATCAGCATCTCATAGAAGCAAGGGCAATATCCTTAAAAAAACATTTGATTGATATAGAAAAAAATATAGACTCACATATTAAATCTAATTCTTTAATAAAAGAAGATGAGTATGATAGTTTTGTTTATAAAAAAAGCAGCTATAGATATAGCTATTATGATACTGATGATACTGATGATACTGATGAAAAAATAATTAATAATTATATTCAAACGGCTATACATTTTTTGGATTCAGAATTTACAAAACAATCCATGATGGAGTTAGACAAACTTGCATATTTCAAAGCACAAAAATTATTCTGGGAGGAAAAAATTAATGATGAATTATCTAAAAGAGAACAAGAACAAATAGATGAAGAGTCCAAGGAAGGTGAAGAATAGTAGGCTGTAAACTTCCCATCAAAAACACTGTTTTGGCGATAGCCAAACGGCATCGCCGAAGTGTGCAAATCAGGAAGATTTTTTGATGGGCAATGCCTGATAACAAAATAAACTACTTTAAGACACCTTCAAACATACTTGCCTTCCCCTCATATTTATACAATTTAACCTGTATGCGTATTGAAAACTATAGACAACTCTATAACTTTTTACGCTAAAATATACTACTTATTAAACTAGGGAGTAAGACATGGCTAAACACAACGAAGACACCAGAGTCAAACTCCCTGCTATTTTGCACCTCACTAGACTTGGTTATGAGTATCTTTCTCTCAAAGATGCTAAGTGGGATGAAAATACCAACATTTTTACAGATATTTTTATGTCAAGTATCCAGCACATCAACCCTGAGGTAGATGCAAGTGATGTGTTGCGTTTACAGCAAGAGGTTTCTCTTTTGCTTGAAAATACAGATTTGGGTAAAGCTTTTTATGAGAGGCTTATAGAAAAGTCGGGCTTAAAACTGATAGATTGGGATGATTTTTCTAGCAACAGCTTTCATGTTGTTACAGAGCTGACCTATAAAAATGGTGATGATGAGTTCCGTCCAGATGTGATAGTGTTGATTAATGGTATGCCTTTGTCGTTTATAGAGGTTAAAAAACCTAATAATCCTGATGGAGTACTTGCAGAGCGTAAGCGTATCAACCAGAGATTTAATAACCGCAAGTTTAGAAAGTTTGTGAACCTTACACAGCTGATGATGTTTTCTAACAACATGGAGTATGACGAGCTGACAGCCTCGCCTGTGCAGGGTGCTTTTTATGGTACTCCGTCTTACAGTGAAGTAAAGTTTAATTTTTTTAGAGAAGAAGAGACTTTAGACTTGGCTACACTACTCAAACCTGAAGATGAAAGTATAGAGGACTTCGTACTCCAAGACACCAACTATGCCATCATCAAAGGCAGTCCAGAGTTTGCTACCAACAAAAACCCAAACACCCCTACCAATAGACTGCTCACCTCACTCTACAGCAAAGAGCGTTTGGCATTTTTATTGCAGTATGCTATTACTTATGTCAAGGGCAAGAAGTTAGAGAAGCACATCATGCGTTACCCGCAGATATTTGCTACCAAAGCCATAGAGAAAAAGCTAGATGAAGGGATACAAAAAGGTATCATCTGGCACACCCAAGGTAGTGGTAAAACAGCACTGGCGTACTACAATGTCAAGTACCTTACAGATTATTACCAAAAGCAAAACGTCATCCCTAAGTTTTACTTCATTGTAGACCGTTTAGATTTGCTCACCCAAGCCAAAAAAGAGTTTTTAGCTAGAGGGCTTGTCGTGCATACTGTCAACTCCAAAAGTGACTTTGCCAAAGAGATAAAAAAGCAATCCTCTACCACCAACAAGTCGGGCAAAGCAGAAATCACCGTGGTCAATATACAGAAGTTTAGTGATGATGCCCAAGTTGTCACACAGCAGGACTATAGCACAGACCTACAGCGTATCTATTTTCTCGATGAAGTACACCGAAGCTATAACCCAAAAGGCAGTTTTTTAGCAAACTTGACAGAGTCTGACCGCAATGCCATTACCATAGGACTGACAGGTACACCACTACTGGGCAACGACTACAACTCCAAAATGCTCTTTGGTGATTACATTCACAAGTACTACTACAACGCATCCATCGCAGACGGCTACACACTTAGACTCATTCGTGAAGAGGTGGAGACCAACTATAAGCATACCCTCCAAAAAGCCCTAGAAAAGATAGAAGTACTCAAAGGTGATCTATCAAAACGAGAACTCTATGCTGATGCTAGGTTTGTCGAGCCAATGTTGGAGTATATACTCAAAGACTTTAAACAAAGTAGAGAGACTCAGGGTGACGGTAGCATCGGTGCGATGGTCGTCTGTGACAGCTCTGACCAAGCCAAAATGATGTACGAGATTTTCCAAGAAAAGCAGGGATACAGTACAGAAGAAGAGCCCCTGGCTATGGTAGCAGAAAATGAAGCCAAGCTCACCTACGCTAAAAAGAAAAAGAAATCATATGAGGTCAAAACAGCTCAGATTATCTTGCATGACATAGGCACTAAAGAAGAGAGAAAAGCATGGGTCGAGACGTTTAAAGAGGGTAAGATAGATATCTTGTTTGTCTACAACATGCTCCTCACAGGCTTTGATGCACCACGTCTCAAAAAGCTCTACTTAGGTAGGATAGTCAAAGACCATAACCTCCTCCAAACACTCACAAGGGTAAACAGAACCTACAAAGCGTTCAAATATGGCTATGTGGTGGACTTCGCAGACATCAGTGTAGAGTTTGACAAAACCAACAAAGCCTACTTTGATGAGCTTCAGTCCGAGCTGGGCGATGAGATGGAACACTACACAAACCTCTTTAAGTCCAAAGAAGAGATAGAAGAGGAGATAAGCGAGATACGAGAGGTACTGTGGGAATTTGATACAGACAATGCAGAACTTTTTTCTAAGCAGATAAGTGAGATACAGGACATCTCAGAGGTACAACAACTGGTCAAAGTCTTGGGCAATGCCAAAAGCTTGTACAATCTCATACGTCTCTATGGGCATTATGAGTTACTCGAGAAGATAGACTTTGCCCAACTCTCCAAACTCTACATAGAAGCACGTAACCACCTAAACCTGCTCAACCTTAAAAAGAACCTAGAAGGAGATGGAGACAGTGGTAACCTACTAGATGTGGCACTCGAAGACATCGTCTTTATGTTTACCAAGGTGGGTGAAGAGGAGCTACTGCTTGCAGACAGGCTCAAAGACACACTACGCAAAGCCAGAGAAGAGTTGGCGAGTAATTTTGACCAGAAAGACCCTGAGTTTATCACGCTCAAAGAGGAGCTAGAGAGGCTCTTTAAAAAGAAAAAGCTTAGCGAAGTAACCCAAGAGGACATGAAACGCAACATAGGAAGCCTCAACAAAATACTAGAAAAGGTAAGAGAACTCAACCAAAGAAACAACAGACTAAGCGACAAGTACAAAAAAGATGACAAATATGCACGCATACACAAGCGTATGGCAGAGCGTGGAGACATTAGCAAAAAAGAGATGCAGATATTTGATGCCTTGGCGTATATCAAGATGACTGCTGATGGTCAAGTGCTTAAAAACACCAAGATACTAGAAAACGAAGAGTATTTTGACAAAGAGATGGTCAAGATGGTCATAGATGCTTTCAAGACCAAACAAAAAATGCCTTTGTCTGCGGAGGCGTTGAAGTATATCAATGCCTTGGTAGTCAAAGAGTATATAGATGAATTTAACGGAGTAGTGGGTTGGTAACAGTAGATTTCGAGCGTAAAACAAAAGAGCTGATAGATGGACTCAAAAGCACATGTGCGACATACGGACTAGGCAATGATGGTAATGAATTCAAAATCATCACGCAGGTGTTTTTGTATAAGTTTCTCAACGATAAGTTTTCCTATGAGGCAAAAAAGATAGATACTAAACTAGCCCAAGCAGACAAATGGGAAGATGCCATAGCCTCTTACAGTACAGACGAGTACGAGATACTCACCATGCAACTCGGAGCAGACACAGCGACACTCAAACCTGAGCATTTCATCTCTCATTTGTACAACCGTCAAAATGAGTCTGACTTTGCCAAGCTTTTTGATGACACACTACGAGACATCGCCATTACCAACAACGACATCTTCTCTGTCAAGACCGATGGAGGCTCGAAGATAGTCCTTTTTGATGAACTCAGCCAGTTCATCACCGATACTTCCAAGCGTGACAGCTTTGCCAAGGCTCTTATCAACCAGTTAACAGAGTTTAGCTTTGAGAGTATTTTTGAGCAGAAGTATGACTTTTATGCGACCATTTTTGAGTACCTCATAAAAGACTACAACAAAGACGGTGGAGGCAAATACGCTGAGTACTACACCCCACACGCCGTAGCCAAGATAATGGCTGCTATACTCGTGACCGAAGAGGTGCAAGATGTCACTTGTTATGACCCGTCGGCAGGTTCTGGTACCTTGTTGATGAACATCGCCCATGCCATAGGTGAAGACAAGTGTACCATCTACTCTCAAGACATCTCACAGAAGTCTTCTAGCTTGCTAAGGCTCAACCTCATACTAAACAACCTCGTACACTCCATACAAAACATCATCCAAGGTAATACTATATTGGAGCCATACCACAAAGCCAAAGATGGTAGCTTGATGAAGTTTGACTACATCGTCTCCAACCCTCCGTTCAATTTAGATTTTTCTGATTTTAGAGATGACTTAGATACGAAAGAAAATCATGAGAGGTTTTTTGCAGGTATTCCAAATATACCCAAAAAGAAACTAGATAGTATGGATATTTATATACTATTTTTACAACATATTATCTATTCACTTTCTGATAAAGGAAAAGCGGCAATAGTTGTACCAACTGGATTTATAACAAAAACAGGCATAGGTATGAAAATAAGAAAATATCTCGTAGAGCATAAGATGCTTGCAGGGGTAGTGAGTATGCCTAGTAATATCTTTGCTACTACTGGAACCAATGTTTCCATACTCTTTTTAGACAAGTCAAACACAGAAGATGTCGTACTCATAGATGCTTCTAGTTTAGGTACAAAGGTAAAAGAGGGTAAGAGCCAAAAGACCGTACTTAGCGAAGAAGAAGAGCAGAAAATAATAGATACATTCAATTCCAATGAGCAAGTAGATGAGCTCTCGGTAGTGGTAACGTACGACGAGATAGCCAAGAAAAACTATTCGCTCAGTGCAGGACAGTACTTTGAGGTAAAGATAGAGTATGTTGATATCAGAGAAGATGAATTTGAGTCAAAGATTAGTGAATTTAAGTCAAATTTAAAAGGGCTTTTTGAGGAGTCTAAGAGCTTGGAAGCTGAGATTATTGGGTCATTGGAGAATCTAAAGTATGTTTAGGAAAATTTCTATTTATGATATAGCAGAATTAAATAATTCTAATATAACCAAAGATGATAATTTTACTTATATTAATTATTTAGATACTGGAAACATCACTAAGAATAAAATAGATACTTTACAATTATTAGAAATAAATAAAGATAAAATACCAAGTAGAGCTAAACGTAAAGTAAAACAAAAAACTATTATATATTCTACTGTTAGACCCAATCAGGAGCATTATGGATTTATTGATGAAACTATTGACAATTTGATTGTATCTACAGGATTTACAACAATCGATTGTATTAATTCTAATATAGATGCAAAATTTTTATATTATTATTTATCTCAAGGTCATATTGTTGAATATTTTCAAGGGATTGCTGAAAATAGTGTTTCATCTTATCCTTCTATGAAGCCAGAAGATATAGGGAATTTATATATAAATGTACCAACTGATATTTATGAACAACAAAAAATAGCCTACATCCTCTCAACTCTAGACAAAAAAATAGAACTAAACAATCAAATAAACCAAAACCTAGAAGCAATGGCAAAAACACTTTATGACTATTGGTTTGTACAGTTTGATTTCCCTAATGCAAATGGCAAACCCTACAAAAGCTCTGGTGGAAAGATGGTGTATAGTGAAGAGTTGAAGAGGGAGATTCCTGAGGGATGGGAGGTTAAGGAGCTGAAACATATTACAGGTGTTAGCAATGATTCTCTTAACCCTATGCTAGAACCTGATAAGAATTTCAAGCATTATAGTATACCTGTGTTTGATGAAACTAAAACATATGCTATAGAAAAAGGTAAAACTATAAAAAGTAATAAGTTCATTATAGGAGAAAATGATATTTTAGTTTCAAAATTAAATCCAAAATTCAATAGGGTTGTTTATCCCATTGATGAAAAGGATTTAATTTCATCTACTGAATTTGTTGTTTGGCGAGCAGATAATAAAGCTATAAAAAACTATCTATATATTGTTGCTAAACATGAGCATTTTATATCATTTTGTATGCAGTCGGCTTCTGGAACATCAAATAGTCATAAAAGAATTAATCCTACTGTTATGATGGATTACAAAGTTGTATTCCATAAAGACATTGCTAATATCTTTGGTACAAAGATACATCCGATGCTGAAGAAAATAATTGAAAATCAAAAAGAAACCCAAAAACTAACCCAACTAAGAGATTGGCTTCTTCCTATGCTGATGAATGGACAAGTCAGCGTAAATGTAGCCACAGAACAAGTAGAAGAACTAATGGTAGCAGAACCTAAACAGGGGTATGGAGTGTAGGCGATGAAGATAAATGAGGATATGATAAATATATTGCCTGTTTTATTGAAAAGCCTAGCCAATGGTGAGAGTCTCAATATCGCTTTTCTTCATGAACAGTATGAGATACCAGAAAGAACACTACGAGAAAACATCAAGAAAAACCTACTCCCCTTGTTTCCTGAAGATATAGCCTATGACCATAAAACAAAGAACTACTATGCAAAAAGAAACTTTTTGTCAGATACACTGCTAAGTGCAGAGGAGCTTGTGACCATCAAGCTCTTAGAAAACCATAGCGATACGCTTGGCAGACGATTTAGCATCGCTTCTACAAGGCTTTTTAACAGATTTAAAAGAAGAGCATCTTTGAGTATATTTAAAAAAACCAAAATGGAGAAAATAGGCAAAGATGATGAAGGAAAACTTGCCATCATCAAAAATGCTATTTTAGCTAAAGATGTACTAGCGTGTTGTTATGGAGGAAAAGTGAGGGTCATACACCCCTTAAAGATAGTCATGCTCGAAGGGTATTGGTATCTTTTTTTATGGGATGCAAAAGATGGCATCATCAAAAAGTTTCACTTGAAAAGCATAGAAGCTTTAGACGTCATAGGAGAACAGTTTGAGCTACCGCATACAAATATACTAGAAAAACTAGACGGTGCCATAAATGCATACTTCAAAGATGCAGAGCCTATAGACGTGGAGCTACTTATACACAAAAAGGTGCTACGGTATTTTGAAAGACAGCCACTTTCTCCCTCTCAAAGACTATCTCCAACAAATGACCCAGACTATACCAAACTAGAAATCCGTGTGACAGACGAAATGGAAATCATCCCTACCATACAGCAGTTTCTCCCTTATGTTAAGGCTATAGAGCCTCAAACACTCTGCGATACTATAGAAGAAAATCTTAAAAACTACTCCATAACAGACCTCAATTAATACCAAAGGCGGACTAAACCGCCGTGACCTACTCTATAATTTTAATGTAGGAATCTAACAAAGGTTCCTCATAAAAACTTATAGGAGTATACACATGACAATAGATTTAAAATCCATAATGACAGAACAATTCACACGTATGTTTGAGAATCATCTTGGTCTCATAGCGATAGTTTTCGCAGTAGCAATAGTAGCATTCACATTCAGACATACCATAGCTTATAATTTAGATCTCAATAAAAGAGAACGTAATAAATTTTCAGAAAAAACATTACTTATCCCTACAGTTATAATAATGGCAACGGCAGGGTATCTTTACATAAAACAAGACTTTTTTCTCCTTTCTATCATAATATCTTTCATTTTGACATATTTTCTGTATTTGCTTGGGATATTGGATATGATTGTTGAAAAATTGGAGGGTAGATATGGGAAATAATCAAAAATTTAGAATACTTTCTTTGGATGGTGGAGGAGTTCGAGGGTATCTTACTATACGAATCCTTGAGAATATAGAAAGCCATCTAAATATGAAAGAGGGAAACGATAAACCACTTGGAGAAAGGTTTGATTTAATCGTTGGAACATCTACTGGTGCGATTATTGCAGGACTACTGGCTATAGGGAAAAGTGCGAAGGACATTAGAGAATTATATGAAAATGATATTCCCATAATTTTTGGTAAAAAAATGAAAAGAAACAAATTGACAAGTTTTGTGTATCCACAATATAAGCCTACAGCATTAGGTAAAAAAGCACAAAGCTATTTTGAAGACTTGACATTTGAAGATGTTAATACAGACTTGATAGTAACATCTGTTGATATATCTACAATGTCACCAAGATTTCATAAATCAGATTTTTCAGAGAAAAATAAAGGGCGTGTTGATGAAAAATTGTCGAGTGCAATTATTGCATCAGCCTCGGCACCTGTTTACTTTCCCGTGGCAAGAGACTTAAAACACTCAGATTATCTTATAGATGGAGGTATAGTTGCCAACAATCCATCTATGGTTGGTTTGGTTGATGCTTTAACTTTTGACAGAAACAGTAAAAGAGGAGTACAAAAACCATCTAATCTAGAAGATGTTTTATTGCTATCATTAGGTACAGGAGAGCAAACTGAGAAACCTTATGATTTAAAACCGCTTTTAAATACTGGTGGATTGGATTGGTTATTCCAATTACCTTTAGGAAGATATGAGAAGAGTACACCACTTATTGATATTTTGATGGCTTCACAAGCAAAGTTAATTGAATTTCAAGCTAAAACACTTCTTGAAACGTCATCAGGTGCATATAGAAGAATCAATCCAAAATTAAGTTCAAAAATGAAACTTGATGATGTTGGTTGTTTTGGAGAGTTGAAAAATATTTCGGACTTAGTATCTGATGATTTTAAATGGTTAAATGAAAATATGATAGGAGAAAATAAATGATATATGATTGTTCAAAAGAAATTATGGGGTTTTTAGATGGGAGGGTAAGACTTTCACAAAAGGAACAAACCAAATTAAAAGACTACAGAGATAAAAATCTTGATCGATTAGAAAGAGGTTTGAAAAAAAATGATAATCCTATGTATAAAAAAGCTATCAATCAAGGCTCT
>Ga0256839_1003899_pt1 | contig 14999 bp, 15 predicted proteins | sample 354166metaG_FD_185968 | JGI IMG/M metagenome (GOLD analysis project Ga0256839, IMG submission 185968) | Hydrothermal vent microbial communities from Mid Atlantic Ridge, Atlantic Ocean - 354-166 | ecosystem: Environmental > Aquatic > Marine > Hydrothermal vents | place: Atlantic Ocean: Mid... | reverse complement strand
CCGGGTTGCTTACCACCAGCACCAGGGCGTCCGGCCGCAGCCTGGCCTCCTGCACCTGCTGCAAGATGGTAAGGAACAGATCGACGTTGCGATTGATCAGGTCCAGGCGGCTTTCGTTGGGCTTGCGACGCAGCCCGGCAGTGATGCACACCAGGTCCGAATCGGCGATGTGCTCGTAGCCCCCGGCGGCGATCTCCTGGTCGGCCAGCAGGGGGGAGCCGTGTAGCAGATCGAGGGCCTGGCCGTCGGCCAGCTCCTGGTTCACGTCCAGCAGGGCGATGCTGCGCACTACACCGCCAGCCTGGAGGGCAAACGCAGTGCAGGAGCCCACCAGTCCGCCGCCTCCGATAATGCTCACTTTCATGGTTTGCGTTCTCCGTGGGTGCGATGGATGACAAGTTTTGTGTTTTACGCTTCCGGCCAGCGGCCGGTGGTTGTGTCGGTAGTGTTCTTATGGTTCCGGCGAGCCGCGTGCGTCAGCACGCGGTTAAAAACGGCACCGATTCCATTTCATCAAACGCCGGCTTAAACCGCCGGCTTACGCCGGCGGCTTGCCATTGGTGATGTCTCTCCGCATTGGCGAGCCCCGGACTTCAGTCCGGGGAGAGCCGGATAAACGCTTCTTGTTTTTTCTCCGCCAGCTAAAGCTGGTGGCTCGCCGGTGGTGTGTTTACATGCTGGCGAGCCGCGTGCGTCAGCACGCGGTTTTTCAAGTGTCGTTGGTGCGTATCAACCGCCGGCTTACGCCGGCGGCTCGCCGATGTGTATGTTCGCGCTTGTTCTTGTTGCGGTGCGGAAGCACCTGCGCAAGCCGCACGGCGCAAGCCGCAAGCCGTGCAACTACCGGTTGCCGAGTGACTGCATCACCTGGTCGGTAATCAGTTGCACCAGGGTTTCTTCGTCCAAGGGGGCCGAGCTGCCTTTGTTCGCGGCGGCCGTGCCGTTCCGGCCGGAGCTCCCGCCGGGAAGATTGCTACAGGTGCGCGTGCCCATCGGTTCCGGCGGCACGAAAGCCCGGCGCTGCACGCCGGTTTCGGTCCAACTGTCGCGGAACACGTCGTTGCCGCACAGGTCGCAGTTTTGCATCGAGGGATCCAGCCGCGGATCAGGGAAGCCCAGGCGTTTTTTCAACTCCAGCAGCTCGCGCACCTCCGGCTCGCGGAAGTAGGTGATGTTGCCCAGCCCTCGGGCCAGAAGCAGAATGCGGCAGTAGGCATCCAGGATTTCGGTCCACCAGTAGGCCCGCTCGACCGTCTCCCCGTAGCTGACCGTGCCGTGGTTGGCCAGGATCATCACGTTAGTTTTGTGCACGAAGGGGAGCACCGTGTCGGCGAACTTCTGCGTGCCGGGAGTCTCGTAACGGGTAATGGGCACATCGCCTAGGAACACCTCCACTTCCGGCAGCACGCACTGGGGGATGGGCTCCCGGGCCACGGCAAACGCCGTGGCATGGGGCGGATGGCAGTGGACGACCGACTTCACATCGGGCCGGGCCTTCATGATGGTCAGGTGCAGCAGGATTTCGCTGGAGCGTTTCTTGCGCCCAGAGAGTTGCTTCCCCTCCATATCGACGATGCACAGGTCCTCGGGGGTGAGGAACCCCTTGCAGTGCATCGTGGGCGTGCAAAGCACTTCGTTTTCGCTCAGGCGGTAGCTGATGTTGCCGTCGTTGGCCGCAGCAAAGCCCCGGTTGTAGAGGCGGCGGCCGATTTCACAGATTTCCTGCTTGATCTTGTAGAGGTTGGTCATGGCTGGAGGTCCTCGTGCAAGTGGGGTATGCGCTCCATTGGGTGCCGGCTGCGGCCGACGATCGTGTTCTTATGTCTCCAGCGAGCCGCAAGCGTGAGCTTGCGGAGTGAGTCGGATTCAAACGCTTGATGGTGGTTTCTCTCCGGGGGCTTACGCCCTCGGCTCGCTTGCTCCGCCAGCTAAAGCTGGCGGCTCGCCGTTCTATATGTCCACGTTTGTTCTCGCCCGGTGCGGCAGCACCCTACGCAGGACGCAAGCCGCAAGTCGCAAGCCGATGCTTGCCCGGTGCGGAAGCTCCTAGCGGCCGCGGCCCGGCCGCACGGTTACCTAGGGAGTGCACTGCTGCACGGCTTGCCGGTTCAGTTCCACGTGATCCAGCACCACGGCCACCGAGGCGTCCAGGGGTTTCAGTTCCGGGCGAAACGGCTGGGCCGCCTCGGGCCCTTCGGCCAGGGCCACCAGGGAACCCACGCCGCTGCCCAGCGGGTCCAGGGCCACCAGGGCCTCGCGCGTGGGGGCCTGCCCCTGCTGGAGTTGCTCCAGGCTCAGCGGCACCACCAGCTTGAACGTGCCGGCGGCCAGGCCCGGGTGGGCGCGGTTCAACGTCACCGTGCCGATCACGCAGCCGATTCTCACGGAGCTGTCTCCTTCAGTTCCGGCGGAATGCTTTCCAAGGGGCGCATGGCAAACCACCGAACCAGCCCCCGCAGGGCCCAAGGCGCAGCACACGTCGGGGCCACGACCAGGCAGTTGGCCGCCACTTCGCTCACGTGCCGTCGCAGTTGCAGTGGGTCCTCACCTCCGGCGGCCCGCACGCCCCGATGGCGATTAACCAGGCACAAGGCCACCTGCGGGCGGCGGGTCCAGACCAGCCCGCGTTGCCCGCCCAAACGCACGGCCCGGGCCAGCTCCTCCAGGGCCAAGGAAAGCCCAAGTTGCGGCAAACGCTGGACCGGAACCTCTGCACCTTGCAGCACGCGGTCCAGGGCGGCTAGCTCCAGCCGGGGCACATCTGCCACCACCACCAGGGGCGGGGCTGTTTTTTGCGAGGCGGACTCTGAGGTGCGGCGAAGCTCGATCCCCCGCCGGCGAAGCAGGTCCCGAGCTGCAGGCGTGACCACGCACCGCCGCGGCACTTCCAGCACGCGCACCTGCCGGGGCAGCTGCTCCACCTGCTCGGCGGCAAGCACCGGCAGCGAAAGCCGCTTCGTGCACTGCTCTGTTTCCAGCCGGACCGGCTTTTCCTCGCGGGGCACAGCCCCCGGGAGCTGGTCCAACTGGGCCAGCACGTCGGCCACGATGCGTTTGAGCAGCTCAGGGTCCAGGTTCATCGATCCTCTCGGGCCATCACGCTCCAGCGGACCGGGGAAGTTTCATCGCCCAGTAGTTCTCGCCCGGCCGGGGCATCGCTTGTCACCAGCACCACGTCCCCGGCGGTGGCCGCCGTGGGATCGACCACCAGCAACGGGTCTCCGTCGGGACTGCACCCGTCGGCCCGAAGCGGCTGCACCACCAGCAGTTTCCGGCCGGTAAACGACGGGTGCTTGATCGTTCCGGTGGCCGTGCCGACAACCAGGGCGCGTTGCATGGGGTCTTGGGTCGTGGGTCTTGGGTCTTGAGTCGTGGAGTGGAAGTCTTGGATCGTAGTACTTGCAGGAGCCCCCGACGTAAGTCGGGGGAGGTCAACTCAAAAAACGTCTCCGGCCGTTATCTCCGCCGACTGAAGTCGGCAGCTCGCCGTTGGTGTGTTTACACGCTGGCGAGCCGCGTGCGTCAGCACGCGGTTTTTCAAGTGGTCGTTGGTGCGTATCAACCGCCGGCTTACGCCGGCGGCTCGCCGTTCTGTGTGTTCGCGTTTGTTCTTGCTGCGGTGCGGAAGCACAAGGGCAAAAGCGCAAGCCGCTACACTTCCGGCGGACCCACGTCCGGGTGGCCCACCACGCGCAGGTCGCCAATCAGCGAGCAGCGGCGGAACCGGGTAAAGGTAAGCGGCGTGGTCACCCCCTCGCCGGTGGGCGTGGCGATGGAGAAGGAGAGGTATCCTTCCCCGCCCAGGCCCAACGAGGCCATACAAGGGCCGTTTTTCACAAACAGCGTGGTGTCCAGCGCCCGGCCCATCTTGGTCATGTTGCGCACGTTGGTCGAATGAATGATGGCCGTGTGGCGGAAGCCGTGCTCGTGCTTCTTGGCCAGGGCGATCGCCTCGTCCACGTCGCGGCAGCGGACAAAGGGCAAAAAGGGCATCATCTGTTCCACGGGCACGAACGGGTTCGATTCATCCGTTTCGCCGTAGAGCAGTTCGGTCTGCGGCGGGACGGTTTTGCCGATGGCTCGGGCCAGCACGGCCGCGTCCTTGCCCAGCAGTTCCTTGCTGGGGGCCAGGTGTTTTTTCTCCCCTTCGCCCACAGGAACGATGGCCACCTGGGTCAAAGCGTCCACCTCCTGGGCCGAAAGCCGCACGGCTCCTGCCCGGGCCATGGCCTCCATGAGCGGCTCGAACACTTGCTCCACCACAAACACTTCCTTTTCGCCGATGCAGAGGAGGTTGTTGTCGTAGGCGGCCCCCTTGATGATGCTGCGAGCCGCGCGGTCCAGGTCGGCCGTTTCATCGACCACCACCGGCGGGTTGCCCGGCCCGGCCACAATCGCCCGCTTGCCGCTGTTCATCGCCGCCCGAGCCACCGCCGGCCCGCCGGTCACGCAGATCAAAGCAATATCGGGATGGGAAAAAATCTGGTTGGCCGTCTGGAGCGTCGGCTCGGCGATCACGCAGATGAGGTTGTCTATGCCTAGATCGCGGTGGATCGCCTCGTTGAACCGCCGCACGCCCTCGGTCGCCACACGCCGCCCGGCCGGGTGCGGGTTCACCACCAGCGTGTTGCCCGCGGCGATCATGTTGATGGCGTTGCCGGTGATGGTGGGCAGCGAGTGGGTCACGGGCGTAATGCAGCCAATGACGCCAAAGGGGGCGTGCTCCTCCACGGCCAGCCCGTAGTCCCCGCTGAACACCTCGCTACGCAGAAACTCCACGCCAGGGGTGAACTGGCCCAGGATTTTGAGTTTTTCGATCTTGTGCTCCAGGCGGCCGATCTGGGTCTCCTCGAACTCCATCGTGCCCAATTCCACCGACTGGTCGATGGAGATACGGCGAATGTGGTCGATGATCCGCTTGCGGTCCTCGATCCGCAGCCGGGCCAGCTGCTCGAAGGCCTCGCGGGCCGCGGCCACCGCTTCGTTGACACAGGTAAACACCCCGTGCCGCCCGGCGAACGAGGCGGTGCTTGCCGCTCCGGGGGACTTCTGCACGGCGGCCAGCACTTCGGCCACCACGGTGCGGATCAGTTGCTCGGTTACAGCGTTCATGGCGAAACCTCGTGATGGAGTCGTGGGTCTTGGGTCTTGGGTCTTGCAGGAGCCCCCGACGTAAGTCGGGGGAGGTTGATTCAAAAACGTCTCCGGCCGGTATCTCCGCCGGCTTACGCCGGCGGCTGACTGTTGGTGGTGTCTCTCTGTATCGGCGAGCCTCGGACTTCAGTCCGGGGAGGACCGGATAAACGCTTCTCTTGTTTTTTTCTCCGCCAGCTAAAGCTGGCGGCTCGCCGTTCTGCATGTTCGCGTCTGTTCTTGCGTTGGTGCGGAAGCACCCCCGCGTGCGGCGCACGGCGCAGGTCGCAAGCCGCACCGGCTTATGTCTCCTCCTGGCCGGCCGGGGAGCCGTTTTCTTCGCGGCTGAACACGCAGCGGCCTTCTACGTCCACGCGGTCCACGATGCCGATGATGGCCGTATCTACCGGCAGGTTTTTCGTCTCGGGAGTAAGTCGGGCACTGGACCCCTGGACGATGAGCACCATCTCGCCCAGCCCGGCTCCCACCGTGTCCACGGCCACAAACGTGCGGCCCAACGGGTAGAGCCGGTCGCGGGTCTGCTGGTCGATGCGGTACGGCTCCACCACCAGCAGCTTCTGCCCGACGATGTTGGCTACCTTCTGTGTGGCCACCACGGTGCCTGTGACCTTAGCCACGAACATGGCCTTGTTCCTCCAGCAGTTGTCGCGTTTGCCGGGCGACGATCAGTTCCTCGTTGGCCGGGACGACCCAAAGCTGCACGCGGCTTTGGGTGGCGTGGAAGGTGCCCTCGCCCTGCAGGTTCTGGTTGGCTTGCCCGTCCATCACCAGCCCCAACTCCTCCAAGCCCTGGCAAACCATCTGCCGCACGCGGCGGCTGTTTTCGCCGATGCCGCCGGTGAAGACCACCGCGTCGGCTCCGCCCAGCTCGACCAGGTAGGCCCCCAGGTAGTGCCGCACGGCCGAGACGAACACTTCCAGGGCCAGTTGGGCCCGGGAGTTGCCCTGGTCGGCCGCCGCTTCCAGGTCGCGCACGTCGCCGCTTGTGCCGGAAAGCCCCAGCAGCCCGCTGCGGCAGGCCAGGTCTTCCAGTAGCTCTTCCAGCGTTTTGCCTGTTTGCTTCATCAGCACAGGCAGGGCAAAGGGATCGAAGTCGCCCACGCGGTTGTTGTGCGGCACGCCTGTTTGTGGGCTCATGCCCAGGCTGTTGGCCACGCTGCGGCCGTCGCGGATGGCGCACAGCGAGCTGGAGCCGCCCAGGTGGCAGGAGATGACCCGGTGCTTGGGCCCCAAAAGCTCGCTCATCCGCGTGGCGATCCAACGGTGGCTTGCCCCGTGGAACCCCCAGCGGCGGACCTGGTGCTTTTCGGCCCAGTCGTAAGGCACCGCGTAAGTGCGGTTGCGCAGGGGGATCGTCTGGTGGAAGTTGGGCTCGAAGGCGGCCACCAGCGGAATGCCCGGAAACGCCTGCCGCAGCATCCGCATGGCGTTGATGTAAGGCGGATTGTGCGCCGGGGCCACCACGGCCATCTCTTCCATGGCTTCGAGCACCTGGTCGTCCACCAGGTGCACGCCGTGATAGGGACCGCCGTGCACGGCCTTGAACCCGATGGCAGCCACATCCTCGGCGGACTGGATGCAGCCGTGCTGGGGGTGGGAAAGCTCCCGCAGGCAAAGCTCCAGTGCCTGGGCATGATCGGCAAGCGCCGCTTCGCCCTCGCTTCGGTGCGAGCCCACCTCGATCCGATAGCGACTCTGGCCCGAGCCGATGCGTTCCACGGCTCCGCGGGCCAGTTGCTCCTCGCCGTCCATGTCGAACAGCCGGAACTTGAAGCTCGTGGAGCCCAAGTTGGCCACCAGCACTTTCATGCCACGGGTACTCCTTTCCGTTTGGTTAACCGCCGTTGCACGCTGCCGGCTTGCCGGTAGTGTGCTTTTACGTCCTCGGCGAGCCGCGTGCGTCGGCACGCGGTTTTTGTTTCAGCGAGCCGCAAGCGTGAGCTTGCGGAGTGCGTCGGATTCAAACGCTTGTTTGCGGTTCATCTGCGGGAGCTTACGCCCCCGGCTCGCTGTTCTCCGCCGACTGAAGTCGGCGGCTCTCCGGTGGCTATTCGATGCTTGTTCTTGCCGTGGTGCGGAAGCACCCAGCGCAAGCCGCAGGCCGCACGGCGCAAGCCGTAGTCGCCGGGCGGGCTAGGCCAGGTAGGCTTCGATCACGCCGTCGGCGGGCCGAGGGATGATGTGGCTGGCCACTAGCTCGCCCACCTGGCCGGCGGCGTTGGCTCCGGCTTCCACTGCGGCCCGCACGCTGCCCACATCGCCGCGAACCACCGTGGTAACAAACCCGCCGCCGATGTGGACTTTCTTGATAATTTGCACGTTGGCCGCCTTGGCCATCGCGTCGGTGGCCTCGATCAAGGCCACCAGGCCCTTGGTCTCGATCAAGCCGATGGCATCGTTCATGGGAAATCACTCCTGGGGTCAAGGGGAGTCGGGAAAACGAGACAGTTGGCGTGGATGGTTTCGTCGCAAATGCTTTTTTGCTTGCCGCTTGCGCGGAGATTCTGGCAGCATCCGGAGCCCCCGGCGCAAGTCGGGGGAGAGACGCTTGCATCCGGTCCTCAGCGATTCAAACTCGGTGGCCCGTCGGCGCGTTTAACCGCGCGAGGCCTTGGCCGGGGGCTTGGGCTGGGGGATCACTTTGTTCAGGTCCTCGTGCGGCCGGGGGATCACCTGCACCGAGATCACCTCGCCCAGTCGGGCCGCGGCCGTGGCTCCGGCATCCACCGCCGCCTTCACCGCGGCTACGTCGCCCGTCACATAGGCGGTGACCAGGGCGCTTCCGGCCTTCTCCCAGCCCAGGAACTCCACGTTGGCCGCTTTCATCATCGCGTCGGTGGCTTCCACCAGGGGCACAAACCCCTTGGTTTCGATCATTCCCAGGGCTTCCATCGTCTTGGCCATCAGTTGCTTACCTCCGCAAACGAGTGGAAAAAGAAACGGGTGTGCTTGACTTCACCTTACGCCGGGGAGGGCGGCAAAGGGGCCTCTTCTCCCGTGCGGCCCCGCTTGGGGATCACGGTTTGAACAACTCGCACCGCGTGGCGTGTTCCAGGTCCAGGGCGTTGCCTTCGTCGGTGTCCACATGCACCTCCAGCTTGCTGTTTTCATCCACGCGCACCACCAGCCCCTCCAACACGCCCGGGCAGGGGCTCTCCACGCGCAGGTTGATAAGCTCGCCGTGCTTTACTCCGTAGTAGGCCGCTTCGCGGGGGTTCATGTGCACATGCCGCATGGCGCGGATGACCCCCTGCTGTAGCTCCACCGCCCCGGCCGGACCCACCAGCACGCAGCCGGGCGTGCCCTCGATGTCGCCGGAGAGCCGCACCGGGATATCCAGCCCCAGCGAGATCGCGTCGGTAAAGGCCAGCTCCACCTGGCTGTGGGGCCGCGTGGGGCCCAGCACCCGCACGTTGGGCAGCATTCGCCGCCGGGGCCCGATGAGCATCACCGTCTCCTTGGCCGCGTAAAAGCCGTCCTGGTAAAGCGGCTTTTCCGGCGTGAGCTTGTGCCCGGGACCAAAGAGCTTCTCTACGTGCTCGTCGGTCAGGTGCACATGCCGGGCCGAAATGCTCACCACCAGCTTGGGCTTCCAGTCCCCCGAGCCGTTTCGGCCCAGGTGCTGTTGCACCATCTGCCGCACGATCCGTTCGACCAGCTGCCGATCGATCGAGACTGCCGTGCTCATGCTTGCCACCTGCACTGATTTTCAATTGCCTGGCTTGGATTCCGACTTGGCCTCGTTTGGCTCGTCCACCAGCGGGGCCAGTACCAGCTCCACCCCGGCCCGGCGAATCCGCTCTTGCCACCGGGGGGAAAGCTCTTCATCCACCACGATGCGGTCCACGTCTTTCAGCGGGGCCAGGTGGGCCAGCGAGGTGTGGCCGAACTTGGTGCTGTCGGCCAGCACGATCACTTCGTCGGCCGCCTGCATCATGGCCCGTTCGGTCTCCACCAGCAGCAGGTTGGAGTTGTAAAACCCCTGTTCGTTGATCCCGGCCACGCTCAGCAGGCTGCGGCGGACGTTGATCTGCTTCAGTGCCTGGTTGGCCAAGGGTCCCAGGGCCACCCCGGTGCGCGGATAGACGATACCGCCCAACAGCACCAGGTCGGCAAACGCGTTGGCCGCAAACAGGTTGGCCACCGGCAGCGAGTTGGTCACCACTTGCAGCGGTCGGCCCACCAGCACCCGGGCCAGCTCGTAGGTGGTGCTTCCCCCGTCCAGCAGCAGCGTGTCGCCGTTTTGGATCAACGAGGCGGCGGCGCGGGCAATGGCCCGTTTCTTCTCCCACTGGGCCGGCTCGCGCAACTGGAAGTGCGGCAGCCCGGGAAAGCTGCCTGTGTAAAGCACCCCGCCGCGGGTGCGTCGGGCCACGCCGGAGCGTTCCAGGTGCTCCAGATCCCGCCGCAGCGTGGACTCGGAAACCTGGAGCTCCTTGGCCAGCTCCGGCAGCGAGGCGAACCCGCCGCGGAGCCGCACCAGCTCCAGCACCCGATGCCTGCGTTCGTCGGCCAGCACGCTCGATTCCTTTCACGATTTTCACGCAATTCCGCACAAACTCCGATACAATTTCTGCTACTTTGCGAACGATTATAATCATCTATTGGTAGGTTTCAACTATTACATGATCGTTTTCTTTCGAGTTCTGAGCACGTATATGGCAAGAATCTGGCCGTTTTTTCCACATGGTGCCGACGTGGCCGCAGGCCCTCCACTAGGGCAGCTTGGCCAGCGATTGTCCAAGCTGTATCCCCGCGGCAAATAAATAGTTGACTGTTCCCCGGGATAGCGTCAGGATGAGGGGCACTGTCAAGTGGTTCTAGGATCAAGGGGCCCGAGGGACCGGGATTTTCCTCCTGGAAACCCAGCAGGACGCGCTTTCCTGCCCTGCTCTTGGAGAAAGTTTCTGCGTCACAAGGGGAACTGCACCATGTCCCTCATCGTGGAACTAGAGTTTCCGTTGTTGGGAACCGCTCCCATTCCGGCCGATCACGGCTACTTGCTCTACGCGGCTGTCTCTCGCTTGCTACCAGAAGTGCATCGGCCCAACGCCATCGCCCTGTGTCCCATCCCGGGTCGGCAGCTTGGCAATCGGCAACTGGTCCTGACTCGGGTCAGTCGGCTGCGGTTGCGCGCCCCCCAGGAACAAGTGCCGCTGCTGGTCCATCTGGCCGGCAAGGAGCTGCAACTGGGGCAAGCGCGGCTGACGGTGGGCACGCCCCGGGTGCGGGCGCTTCAGCCGGCCGAGGCCCTCCGCAGCCGCTTGGTGGTGATCAAGGTCAAAGAGGCCCCGCGGGCCAGCGACCTCACCGCGGAACTTTTCGCCCAAGCCGCCCGGCGCCAACTGGATCAGCTTGGCATCTCCCCGCAGGCCCGGCTCCACGTGGGCAAGCGACGCACGCTACGGCTGAAACACCGCGAAGTGGTCGGTTACGAGTTGGCCGTTTGCGGACTTACCGACGAAGAATCGCTCGCTTTGCAACAGCATGGCCTGGGGGGGCGGCGTCACATGGGCTGTGGGGTGTTTGTGCCCCTGCGAAACGGAGCGGCACGCGATGAATAACCTCCCACGTTTTGAACGCCTGCTGGCCAAAAGCTACTCCGGCTCGCCGGTGCCCGACCACGCCACACTGCCGGGACACCTGCGCTACACGCACGCTTGTGCCCTGGTGGTGCTGGATTGCACGGGGGAAGCGCAACTGCGTGCCCTGGGCCTGGACGTGGAAACCTACCTGCCCCGACTGCGACGCATCGTGGAAGTGGCCGCGGCTATTCACGACCTGGGCAAGGCCAACGATCATTTTCAGGGCATGATCCACCGCCGGCGCAACCCCGCCCGCCCTCAGGGTGCGCGGCACGAGTGGGTAACCTATTACCTGCTTACCATCTCCCCGTGGAAACAGTGGCTCTGCCGAGCTTTTGACCGCGAAGAAGACTTTCGGATAGCCCTCTGGTGCGCAAGCGGACATCATCCGGCCTATGGGCGGCAAAGCCCGCCCCGGAAGGCAGCCGACGGGGGTGGCAGCCAGATGCACTTGCTGTTGTCCCACGAGGATTTTCAAGAGGCCGTCGGCTGGATCTGCGAGCAGTTCCAGCTTGATCCTCCGCCGCAAGAGGCCTTTTCGGACCAGACCATTAGCCTGCTGTTCGACGGTCCGTTGTTTCCTCATTTGCGCCGCCAGTTGATCCAGGACCGCAGCTATTGGGAAAGAATGTCCCCGGAAGAGCGCAAGCTCACCGCCGCGGCCAAGGCCTGCCTAATCGCGGCCGACATTGCCGCCTCGGCGCAAGCCCCCCACATCTCCCCGGAGGAGTGGAAAGCCACTCTTGCTAAGGCTTTTTCCACGGCTCCCACCGGCGAGGAACTGCAACAGCTGATCCGTGACCGCCTTGGTTCCCGCGGCACCTCGCCCCCTTTGCGGCCGTTTCAGCAAGCCGCGGGCCAATCTGCCAGCCGCGTTACCTTGCTGAAAGCGGCTTGCGGCACCGGAAAGACCATCGCCGCCTATTACTGGGCGGCCAAGCAGCATCCTGGCAAGCGGCTCTATCTGTGCTATCCCACCACCGGCACGGCTACCGAAGGCTTCCGCGACTACCTGTTCGATCCCGAGGCCCAGCAAAGCCGGTTCGGCGCCCAGCTTTTCCACAGCCGGGAGGAAGTGGACTGGGAACTGCTGCTGGGCGTCCGGGGCGACCAGGACGAAGCCGAGCAGGAGCTTCGCGTGGCTTCGCTTCGGGCCTGGTTTACCCCGATTGTGTGCTGCACGGTGGATACGGTGCTGGGGCTGCTGCAGAACCAGCGTCGTGGGCTATATGCCTGGCCCGCGTTGGCGCAGGCGGCGTTTGTGTTCGACGAAATCCACGCCTACGACGAGCGGTTGTTCGGCACACTGTTGCGTTTTCTGGACCAACTGCGAGGCGTCCCTGTGCTGCTGATGACGGCCAGCCTGCCACAGGTGCGATTGCAAGCCATCCAACAAGTGCTTAGCCGCAATGGCGAACAGCTCCACCAGATCGCAGGTCCCAAGGACCTGGAAACCCTGCCCCGTTATCGCCACCTGCAATGTGCTCCCCAGGTGGTAGAAACCCGGGTGCGCCAGGAGCTGGCCCGGGGCGGCAAGGTGCTGTGGATTTGCAACACGGTGGATCGGGCCCTGGCCGTGACCGGACGGCTGGAGGACTGCAACCCGCTGGTTTACCACAGCCGCTTTCGCTACTGCGACCGCGTGGCGCGGCATAAGGAGATGATCGGCGCGTTTAAGCCGGAGCGGCCAGAGCCCGCCTTGGCCGTTTGTACGCAGGTGGCCGAGATGAGCCTGGACATTTCGGCCACGCTGCTGGTAACGGAGCTGGCCCCGGTGCCCGCCCTGATCCAGCGGCTGGGGCGGCTCAATCGCTTTGCCGGACCGAACCAGCCCCCCAGACCCTTTATGGTGGTCGAGCCGCTGGACGAGCAGGGCAACTTCTCAGCCACGCCTTATGGGCAAGACTCGCAACAGCACGGCCCCTGGCCCCAGCAAGCCCGAGAGTGGCTCCGGCGGCTGGACCCAGGCCCGTTGAGCCAACGCGATCTGGCCGAAGCCTGGGAGGAAACCACGGAGGAAAAACCCCCGCGGCCCCTTTTCAGCCTCTGGCTTGACGGCGGCCCCAGCACCCAGGTGGACTCGGTCCGCGACACAACCCCGGGCCTGGTGGTGCTTTTGGAACAAGATGCCGAGCCGGTGCAGCACAATCCCAAGGAACTGGTCAAGCGGGCACTGCCGATGCCTCGGCCTCCTAACAGCTTTCCCTGGAAGGAATGGGACCGCCTTCGTGGAGTCCGAGTGGTTCCAGAGAAATACATCCACTACGACACCCAGCGAGGTGCCCAATGGCGAAAGGAAGGGTAAGCGCCTGTCGGCGTCAGGGAATTTGTAACTTATTGCCAATTCACCACTTGCGTGAAACCACAAGTGCTAAACGCCTGAAGGCATCCAAAAACCACTTTCCTATCTGTAAAAGACCATCCCTCTGCAAGCAAGACTACAAGAAAAATTTTCGGTTGACAAGTCTTGCTCTAGTGGGATTATAAGGGTAGGGGTAGATGTTGTGCTTTCAATGAAGAGGTACGGAGAGCAGCTGTGAACAAACGATCACCAGACGAGCGCAAACTGGCCAACGATCTATATGAGCTCTTAAAAAAACTGCCAGCTCGAAATGGCATTGTTCCCCTTGATGCCCTAAGTGATGTCTTCCTTGCGCTCCGCCAGCGCGTACCTCCGGATAACCAAGACCTCCAACGGTGGTTGCGAGTCCAAGCACGATACGCCCTCCGCAAGTACATCCACCAAGAGTTATCAAATCGTATCCAGCAAACGTCAGGAGGTGAAGAATGAAGTTCTTATCTCTAAATCCCCAGCATATTCACGATCCCTCTCCACCACCTGAGGAACTGCTGATGAAACGGGAGGAGATCGCTACGTTGTACCATGTTCTTGAGTCTTTGCCCTCTCGTGAGCGGGAAGCCTTCCTTGCTTATCAGAAGGAACACCCCGCCCAGCTAACTGTTTCCCAACTAGCGGCCCGATGGAGGGTTTCAAGACAGCGCATTTACCAACTTGCCGATCGGGCGCGTCGCCGAGCCAAAAAACGCCTCCAGCAAATTGGGGGAAACATCCTATGAACTCTCAGGTTTTGGACTTGGCGTTTCATATCACTGCGTCTGGTGCCATCCCTTGCGATCATGGCTACTGCTTGTTCGCCTCCTTGTGCAAACACTTGCCGTTTTTGCATTCAACCCCTGAAATCGCCATTCATCCTATTACAGGATGTGCTGCAGGAGATGGCTTGATGCTGCTTAACCCTTGTAGTCGGCTTATATTCCGAACACCCATGGAATGGGTAAGCCGTTTGCTATCTCTGACAGATAAGTCTTTGCGGTTACAATCCGCGAACCTTCGGATTGGAGTTCCAGAACTCCGCTGTTTAAAACCTGCTACCACTTTGAGGAGCCGACTGGTCGTAATCAAAACAACAGTAGCCCCCAAAGCAGACTTGTTAACTAAAGAGATTTTCCAATCCGCAATAGAAAAACGACTCCGACAAATTGGCCTGTCCGCATCACCACTTCTCCGCGTATCCAAACGACGTGCCCTGCGAATTAAAAACCGGCGAATCGTAGGCTATGAGCTTGTTGTAACTAACTTATCGCCAAGTGATTCGCTGATCCTACAAGCGACAGGACTTGGAGGACGACAGCACATGGGATGCGGGATACTGGTTCCCTATCACCGGACAAGGAGCTAAAAATGGCTAAAAAGAGACCAGCACCTCCCGATCACCTGGTGCTGGAGCTGCACGCTCCGGGAATGTCGCCGCTTCATCGGGCGGGCCTGGGCGGACTGGCCTGCACGCTGAAGTACATCGAACGGGCCTACCGCGACGGGCAGCTTGATGAAGACCAACTCCCCGGCGCCCCCTGGCCGGATGACAATCCCCCCTGGGAGATCGAACCGGGACGAGTGACGCTGTATTTCGGAAAGCCGGAAGGTGCCCAGGAGTACCTCAAGCGGCTTTTCGACCTGGCCTTTCAGATCCAGGAAGATGCGATCTTCCTGCCAGGGCAATATGACCTGGCACCACCTTCCTTGCCAGTTCGCTCCCTGCTGCAACAGGGAATGACGCTTACTTTCCTTCAGCATGGAAAAGTCCGTTCCCTGGATCGGAAAGAAACCGTGCTTAGCTATAATCCAGAAGATAAACCAGAAGCCACGATTGAGATTCCGCATAACCGATGTGCTAAGTATAAACATCAACAAGGATGGAAAGACCTGGTTGATAATCAGGGGCGATTGAAGCGAGGAAC
>Ga0256839_1003898_pt1 | contig 15000 bp, 14 predicted proteins | sample 354166metaG_FD_185968 | JGI IMG/M metagenome (GOLD analysis project Ga0256839, IMG submission 185968) | Hydrothermal vent microbial communities from Mid Atlantic Ridge, Atlantic Ocean - 354-166 | ecosystem: Environmental > Aquatic > Marine > Hydrothermal vents | place: Atlantic Ocean: Mid... | reverse complement strand
CAATATTTTCAATTTTCAAGCCACGCGCTAATTTTTGCAACAAGTGTAACTCTTCAAGTGTTGAGTTGGCTGAGGCTAAAACCCCGACCTCTTGATTTGCATTCAATGTTGCTTGCAAGCCTTCAACCGTCGCTTGCAACGCAGTCTCCCAATCCACTTCAACCCACTGACCGTTCTCTTTTACCATGGGTTGCGTTAACCGGTCTTCAGAGTTAAGCCCTTCGTAAGAAAAACGATCGCGATCAGAGAGCCATACTTCATTAATGGCTTCGTTGGTACGTGGTACCACTCTTTTTACCTGATTATTTTTGGTATGAACTAAAACATTGGAACCCATACTGTCATGTGCCGCAATTGAGGCGTGAGACTTAAGCTCCCAAGGACGCGCAGTATATCGAAAAGGTTTAGAAGTCAACGCACCTACTGGACAAAGATCAATCATATTACCCGACATTTCAGAGGTAATCGATTTCTCAATATAGGTTCCAATAGACATCCACTCACTACGTCCTGTAGCACCTAACTCCTTCATTCCTGCGATTTCTTGACCAAAACGAACACAGCGTGTGCAGTGAATACAACGCGTCATATCGGTCTTAATTAACGAGCCCGCATCACGATCAGCAACGACACGCTTTCCTTCAGAATAACGCGAAACATCATCGCCGTATTCCATTGCAACATCTTGCAATTCACACTCGCCACCTTGATCACAAATAGGGCAATCTAGCGGATGATTGATTAACAAAAACTCCATAACCGATTTTTGTGCGGCAATCGCTTTCGCCGATTTGGTATGTACCTTCATGCCATCGGTTACTGGTGTTGCACAAGCAGGCAAGGCTTTCCAAGCCCCTTCCACTTCAACAAGACACATTCGACAGTTTGCGGCAATGGACAATTTTTTGTGGTAGCAAAAACGGGGAATTGAAATCTGGGCATCATCCGCGACATCAATTAACATGTCACCTTCATGTGCCTCAACAACTTGTCCGTTTATTTCAACTTTTACCATAATTCTTTAACCTAAGTTTTCTGATTAATTTCACACTAAACATATTACAGGAGCTTATGAATCACTCACTGCGGCACTATTAACTACGATCGTAAATACTGCAACCATGTTCAATGTAATGAACAAATTCATGTTCATAGTGTTTTAGTGCACTGGTCAATGCAATGGTGGCCGCATCACCCAGACCACAGATAACATTCCCCATGATTTTTCCAGAAACATCTTTAAGCGCTTCAATATCTTCTGGTCTACCTTGACCCGATCGAATACGTTTTACCACTCGGTACAACCAACCTGTTCCTTCACGGCAAGGCGAACATTGCCCACAAGATTCGTCCCAATAAAAATGGCTTAAATTTTCAATCACTTTAACAATATCAGTTTGATCATCCATGATGATAATAGAGCCCGCTCCTAAGAAAGAACCCGCTTTAGCAATGGAGTCATAATCCATATTCATTGCCATCGCATCTTCTGCCGGAAGAATAGCCGTTGATGCACCTCCAGGAATGACAGCCTTAAGTTGACGTCCCTTCCAAATGCCGCCCGCTAACTCTAATACTTCTTTAAACGGGGTTCCCATTCTCACTTCAACGTTACCAGGATTATTAACATGCCCTGAGATCGAATAACATTTCGTTCCACCTGCATTCGGAACACCTAACTCATCAAACCACTCTCCACCTTTGGCTAAAATCATCGGAATAGAGGCTAAGGTTTCAGTGTTGTTAATCGTCGTCGGGCGACCATAAAGTCCGTAACTTGCAGGAAACGGGGGCTTGAATCTAGGCTGACCTTTTTTACCTTCAATCGACTCAATCAATGCCGTTTCTTCACCACAAATATAAGCACCAGCTCCTAAGTGTGCATATAAATCAAAGTCATAACCCGAATCTAAAATATTCTTTCCTAAAAGACCAGCGTCACGCGCTTGCTTAACGGCATTGGTAAAACGCTTATACGGCTCCCAAAACTCACCTCGGATATAATTATATCCTGCCGAAGCGCCAATCACATAAGCCGCGATCATCATCCCTTCAACTAAGGCATGAGGGTTGTAGCGTAAAATATCTCTATCCTTGAAGGTACCAGGCTCTCCCTCATCCGAATTACACACAATGTATTTTTGCCCTGGAGCAAAGCGGTTCATAAAGCTCCACTTTAACCCTGTAGGAAATCCTGCTCCACCACGTCCTCGAATATTCGAGGTTTTCACTTCTTCAATAATTTCGGACGGCTCTAACTCACCCGCTAAGACTTTTTTCCAAACTTCATAACCACCATTTGCGATATAAACATCAATATCCCAAGAATTATCCAAGTGATTTAGACGGAAACAATTTTCATTTTGTACAGCCATGTAGTTACTCCATACCGTCTAGAATTTTATCAAGAGAAGCTTCAGTAAGGTCTTCATAATACACTTTACCAACCTGCATCATTGGAGCGCCACCACAGGCCCCCAAACACTCCACTTTCTTTATTGAAAAACGCCCGTCTTCGGTAATTTCACCCGGTTTAACATTTAGTTTCTTTTCTAAATATTCCATAATGTCTTCACTGCCACGCAACATACACGAAATACTGGTGCAAACACACAAGTTAAACTTACCGACCGGTTGGTGCTCATAATTAGAATAAAAAGTCGCCACCTCATAAACTGAAATAGGCGGTATTTCTAGGTAATCTGCAATTTGATTCATTAAATCAGTGGTTAAATGACCACCATTCACTTCTTGAACGATACGTAAAGCGGCCATGGTAGCAGATTGTTTTTGATCTTCAGGGTAGTTAGCGATCCAGCGATCTATACGCGCCTTCACATCCCCTTGAATAAAGTTTGTTGCATTGCTTACTGTCGAACTCATCGATCCACCTCTCCAAAAACAATATCTTGCGTCCCAATAATAGCCACTACATCGGCAATCATATGCCCTTGCACCATTTCATCTAATGATGATAAGTGCGCAAAACCAGGCGCACGAACTTTTAAGCGATAAGGTTTATTCGCGCCATCTGAAACCATGTAAATACCAAACTCCCCTTTGGGGTGCTCAACCGCTGTATAGGCCTCTCCAGGCGGAATCGAATACCCTTCCGAAAACAGCTTAAAGTGATGAATCAAGGCCTCCATATTCGATTTAGCATCTTCACGACTAGGTGGTGCTACTTTATGGTCATCCGACATCACTGCACCTGGGTTCACTTTCAACCAATCAACACACTGCTTAATAATTTTATTGGATTCACGCATCTCTGCAATTCGCACAAGGTAACGATCATAACAGTCACCGGTTTTACCTACGGGAATATCAAAATCCAACTTATCGTATACTTCATAAGGTTGTTTGCGACGTAAATCCCATGCAATACCAGAACCTCGTAACATAGGCCCGGTAAACCCAAGCTGCAATGCTCTCTCAGGCGAAATGATTCCGATATCAACGGTACGCTGTTTCCAAATACGGTTATCCGTTAATAACGTTTCGTATTCATCAACATAGTTAGGAAAACGTGCTGTAAACGCCTCAATAAAGTCCAACAAAGAGCCTTCTCTGTCCTTGTTTAACTTATTTAACTTCTCGCCAGAGTGCCATTTAGATTCTAAATTCTTTGCCATTGTATCCGGCAGATCACGATACACGCCACCAGGACGGTAATACGTTGCATGCATTCGAGCCCCTGAAACAGCCTCATAGCAATCCATAAGGTCTTCACGCTCTCTAAAGGCATACAGGAAAACGGTCATCGCGCCAATATCAAGGGCGTGCGCACCGAGCCACATCAAATGATTCAAAATTCGTGTAATTTCATCAAACATCACACGAATATACTGCGCACGCTCAGGAACTTCAATTCCCAGCATTTTTTCAATGCCCATTACATACGCATGCTCATTACTCAGCATTGAAACATAATCAAGACGATCCATATAACCAATGGACTGATTATAGGGTTTGTACTCAATCAGTTTTTCAGTACCACGGTGCAGTAAACCAATATGAGGATCAGAACGAACAATGGTCTCTCCATCCAACTCCAAAACTAAGCGCAATACACCGTGCGCAGAAGGATGCTGAGGACCAAAGTTAAGGGTATAGTTACGAATTTCAGGCATTTCTTATTCCTAATTACACGTTTTCAGGTGACTGTTTACGAATCACTCTTGGAACATTGACTCTATTTTCAATTGTGACAGGTTCATAAACCACTCGACCTTTCTCTATGTCGTAGCGCATTTCAACATGACCTATCAAGGGGAAATCTTTTCTAAGAGGATGGCCTATAAAACCATAATCCGTCAATATTCGGCGAAGATCAGGATGACCTTTAAATAGAATACCAAACAAGTCAAACGCTTCACGCTCAAACCAGTTAGCACCACTCCAAACATCAATCACACTATCAACAATAGGCATACTCGTTGAGTCAGGATAGACTTTCACTCGAACACGAAGGTTGTTTTGAACCGAAAGCAAGTGATAAACCACCGCAAAGCGTCGCTCCATATCCAGAGCGTCACTCGATTCATCTTTTTCAAAATCAAACACTCCTCGACTGAACCCCGTATTTACAGCAGTCATCGTCTCCCAGTTTGCAAGACCATAATCCAGGTAATCAACCCCACAAAGGTCAATCAACTGCTCAAAACCCAAATCATCTTTTAATGCCTGAAAACCAGACAGTGCCGTTGATGGAGACAACTCAATCGTGAGCTCATCAAAACAAATATCCGAAGAAATCACTTCAGAACCTAGTGCCTCGGCAATATTATTTTGTAAATTTAGTACAGACTGTTTCATAGTAAAAGCACTCTATCGTTCTAGGGTTAACGCGCAATCGTATTCGTGCGTTTAATTTTATTTTGTAACTGGATAATGCCGTACAACAACGCCTCAGCGGTTGGAGGACACCCTGGCACATATACGTCGACAGGAACGATTCGATCACAGCCTCGCACAACGGCGTAAGAATAATGATAATAGCCTCCGCCATTTGCACAAGAACCCATTGAGATCACCCAACGAGGTTCCGCCATTTGGTCATAAACCTTACGAAGTGCTGGCGCCATTTTATTCACAAGCGTACCTGCAACTACCATGACGTCAGACTGCCTGGGACTTGGACGAAAAATAATACCAAAACGATCTAAATCGTAACGAGAGGCTCCTGCATGCATCATCTCTACCGCACAACACGCCAAACCAAAGGTCATTGGCCAAAGAGAGCCTGTTCGAGCCCAGTTAATTAACTTATCCGCAGAGGTTGTTACCACACCCTCTTTTAAAACGCCTTCTACTCCCATTCCAGCGCTCCTTTTCTCCACTCGTATATAAAACCAACCACTAAAAGCAATAAGAAAATCCCCATTGCAAGCAAACCAAACGTTCCAATCTCATCAAGAGAGACTGCCCAAGGGAATAAAAAGGCAATTTCTAAATCAAAAATAATGAATAAGATAGCAACAAGATAAAAGCGTACATCAAACTTCATACGTGAATCTTCAAAGGCCTCAAACCCACACTCATAGGGTGAGTTTTTTTCAGCATTAGGCTTTTGTGGCCCCATTAAATATCCAATTAAAATTGGACCGACACCAAAAAGAGCACCTAGTACAATAAAAACTAGGACTGGAAGATAATTTTCTAGCATGGGTGTTGACCTCGTCTAGCATTAAATAAACGGTTGCATTACCACAATGCAACCGTATTGAATATGGTGCCGATGGCCGGAGTCGAACCGGCACAGCTTGCGCCACTACCCCCTCAAGGTAGCGTGTCTACCAATTTCACCACATCGGCATAATAATTTTAGAGCCTTTTGCTAAGCAAGCAGCCCTTAAAAACTGTTAGTTATTTGGAATAACCGGTATATCTGGGTTTTCAGTTACGTTACTTTCAACCGCTTCTTTTGCCACACTTTGATAGCCTTTTGCTTGCTGACTGGCAAGGTAAGCCAGCGTCAAACTGGTCACAAAGAAAAGCGTAGCAACAACGGCGGTTAATCTAGATAAAAACGTAGCCGTACCACCACTTCCAAAGACCGACTGAGAAGAACCTCCTCCTCCAAAGTTAGCCCCCGCATCCGCTCCCTTACCATGTTGTAGCAACACCAAGGTAATCAACAAAAATGCAATAATAATATGCACTGTTAAAATAATCTCAAACATTAAATTTCCGCCGCCTTACAAATTGCAATAAAGTCATCTGCATCCAGAGATGCACCACCAATCAGACCACCATCAATATCAGGCTGTCCAAATAATTCTCTTGCATTACCCGGTTTGACGCTACCGCCATACTGAATAACAATATTTTCTGCCACTACAGCATCTAAACCTGCCAATTTAGCCCGAATAAACGCATGCACATCCTGTGCTTGCTGCGGAGAAGCCGTAACCCCTGTACCAATCGCCCAAACCGGCTCATAAGCAATCACAACGTTTTTAAACGCTGCTATACCAACCACGCCCAAAACAGCATCAAGCTGCTCAGAAATAACCGATTCCATTACACCAGACTCTCTTTGCTCAAGCGTCTCACCCACACATAAGATTGGCGTAATTCCGGTAGCCAAAGCAACCTGAACCTTATTTGCGACCTCTTCATTCGTCTCACCATAGAGCGCGCGACGCTCAGAATGGCCTAAAATAACATAACGACAACCAAGATCTTTTAACATTGAGGCTGAACCCTCTCCTGTAAAAGCGCCTTGATGAGGCTCTTCAGCCATGTTTTGAGCACCAATCGCAATCGCATCCGTTGACAGACTCCGATTGGTAAAATCGATATAAAGTGACGGTGGACAAATTGCCACATCAACACCCTTAAGTTCATTCGCCTTAGAATTTAACCCTGTAACCAAGTTCAAAATAAAGGCTTTTGAACCATGCATTTTCCAGTTACCTGCAACAAATGGTTTTCTCATTGAATATTCTCCGACACAAAAGTTTCACAATGGTAGCGGTTTATTAAGATAAAAACAACATTGAATTTTTAAGAAAATTCTGATTTAACCAAATTAGCCAATTCAACGGCTACTTTTTCAACCAACTCCGCCTCCTTCCCTTCAACCATCACTCGAATTAAAGGCTCAGTTCCTGAAGCACGAATCAAAATACGCCCTTCAGCCCCCATCATATCCTCAAGTGAAGCCACTTTTTTTTGAAGCAACTCATTGCTTTCTAACCCAGTGGCGCTTTCAACAGGAATGTTTTTTAATACTTGAGGATACATATCTAATGATTCGGTAAGTGTCGCCAAACTCAGACCCGTATTCACCAGTACAGATAAAACCTGTAACGCGGCAACAATTCCATCCCCTGTTGTAATTTTATTCAAACACAACACATGACCCGAGGGTTCAGCACCAAAACACAAACCCTTCTCAAGCAAAGACGCCATCACATAACGATCACCAACCGACGTTCGATGCAATTCAATACCTCTATTTTTTAAGGCATTTTCCAATCCTAAATTACTCATTACCGTTCCCGAAACCGCAGAAACAGCCTCTTCACCGGCCGTCGCTAAAATATAAAGAATCGAATCACCATCCAAAACCCGGCCCGATTCATCCACGAGCATAACACGATCCCCATCCCCATCGAATGCAACTCCCAAGTCGGCATCATGCGCCAAGACGGCTTGCTGAAGCGCATCCAGATGTGTTGCACCGCACGCCTGATTGATATTAAGCCCATTGGGCTCAACCCCAATCAAAACAACCTCCGCTCCTAACTCTTCAAATACACAAGGCGCAACATGATAAGTTGCTCCATTCGCGCAATCTAACACTATTTTTAATCCATCCAATTTCTTTTTAGCAGAGTAGGTACTTTTGCAAAATTCAATATAACGACCCGCCGCATCATCAATTCTACGCGCCTTACCTAGTTGCTCCGACGGAACGATCTCAAGAGGTTGATCAAATGTTCGCTCAATGGCCAGCTCAATTTCATCCGTAATTTTTTCCCCTTTAGCGGAAAAAAACTTTATGCCATTATCATAATGAGGATTATGAGATGCGCTGATCACAATTCCCGCATCCGCATGAAATGTTTGAGTTAAATACGCAACGGCTGGAGTCGGCATAGGGCCTAACAACAAAACATCAATGCCAGCCGCGATAAAACCCGACTCTAATGCTGATTCAAACATGTAGCCCGAAATCCGCGTGTCTTTACCGATCATAACGGTTGACTCCCCACGTTCTTTCATAATCCGACCCGTAGCCCAACCTAACTTCAGCACTTGATCTGGACTAATCATACCTTTGCCTACACGATTGCGGATACCATCAGTTCCAAAATATTTCTTTTTCATGTTTTTTACCTAAATAGCTCAGCTTAACAGGAGCTTTCTCAAATTTATATCAAACGCATCGTAACCCTTAATGCATCCACTGTCTCTTTTACATCATGAACCCGTACCATCTTAGCGCCTTTCAACGTAGCTAACACTGCGGCAGCCACGCTACCATTAACACGCTCATCAACAGGAACACCGCTCAGTAAATCTGCAATCATTTTTTTTCTAGAGACGCCAACGAGTACCGGATAATTCAATGCTGTAAAAACATCCAGATTTTGAAATAACACCTCATTATGAGCCAACGTTTTACCAAACCCAAACCCTGGATCCAATATAATCCTATCTTTCTTCACTCCCTGTGACTCACAATAACGAGCACGCTCCAATAAAAATGTCATTACCTCAGACACAACATCTTTATAAAAAGGAGCCTGTTGCATAGTTAAACACGCCCCCTGCTTATGCATTAAGCAAACTGAAACCCCTGATTTTTCAGCAATAGAAACCGCACCCTTAGCTTGCAATGCATTCACATCATTAATGATTTTTGCACCACTATTTACAGCCTCCTGCATGACCTCAGGCTTATAGGTATCCACTGAGATAACAGTATCAAAGCGCTCTGCCACCCATTCAACCACAGGAATTACACGCCCTAACTCTTCAGATAAAGCCACTTCTTTAGCACCCGGTCGCGTTGACTCCCCTCCTATATCAAGCACATCCGCTCCCGCAGACAGCATCGCAAGCACTCGAGCTTCAACCGCCGAAGAGCTGACAAACTGACCGCCATCCGAAAACGAGTCTGGGGTCACATTCAAAACACCCATCACAACGGGAAGACCTTCCCGTTCTTGCATTTTTTTATCTATAAACGACTGAATACTAAACATTGCCAACCTAACCCCTGATCCGCAGACAGAAAATACGTTTATAGCACATCCCCTTGACGCGCTTAGCAAACTCAAAAAAAAACCCCGCATCAACGGGGCTTCTCTCTATAAAAACATAACCTTAATGCAACTTTGGCTCACCTTGCTCAGAGGTACCTTCACCGCTTAGATCATCTGAAACAACCTCTTCGGCTTTCTTCTCTTCTGATACTTTTTCCATCGACTTTTCTGCCGTCGTATCAGAACCCTCATCATCAGAGTCTTCCCAGCCTTTTGGCTTTCCTGGCGGTAATCCTTCCATAATATTTTTAATTTGCGGGGCATCAATGGTTTCAAACTCCATTAACGTCTCCGTCATAATTTCTAACTTATCTGCATGCTCTTTTAAAATCTCTTCAGCGCGTTTATAGTTGCGGTCAATCAAGTTACGTATCTCAACATCAATTGATCTAGAAATTTCTTCTGAGACATTCGCATTACGCGAGCTACCCATAAAACCATTGTCTTCTTCTTCGTACAGCAAAGGACCTAAATTGTCAGACAAGCCCCACTTAGTAACCATATTACGTGCAATATGCGTTGCTCGCTCAATATCATTACTCGCACCCGTTGTAACCAAATCGGCACCATAAATCAGCTCCTCTGCCACACGACCACCATACAAGCTAGACAACTGACTCTCTAACTTCTGCTTACTATAGCTATAAACGTCCTCTTCAGGCAGATACATCGTCACCCCTAAAGCACGCCCTCGGGGCATAATACTAACTTTATATACAGGATCATGCTCTGGCACCAAATAGCCAACAATCGCATGACCGGCTTCATGATAAGCCGTCATGCGACGCTCCTTATCATTCATAATCATACTTTTACGCTCAACGCCCATCAAGATCTTATCTTTGGCTTGCTCAAAATGCTTTTGCGTTACAAGCTTATCACTGTTTCGAGCAGCAAAAAGAGCGGCTTCATTAACTAAGTTAGCCAAGTCTGCGCCTGAAAAACCAGGCGTTCCACGTGCGATATAAGCAGGCTTAACATCATCTGATAACGGTACTTTTCTCATATGAACTTTCAAAATCTGTTCACGCCCTTTAATATCCGGCAAACCAACCGACACTTGACGATCAAAACGACCAGGACGTAATAAGGCACTATCCAGCACATCGGCACGGTTAGTCGCGGCAATAACGATAACCCCTTCGTTGCCTTCAAATCCATCCATTTCAACCAATAACTGGTTCAGTGTCTGCTCACGCTCATCGTTACCGCCACCCATTCCTGAACCACGACTGCGACCCACTGCATCGATTTCATCAATAAAGATAATACAAGGTGCATGCGCTTTGGCTTGTTCAAACATATCCCGAACACGCGAGGCTCCCACCCCAACAAACATCTCAACAAAATCTGAACCCGAAATAGTGAAGAAAGGCACTTTAGCTTCTCCCGCAATCGCTTTCGCTAACAGCGTTTTACCTGTTCCCGGGGGACCTACCATTAAGACTCCACGAGGAATTTGTCCACCTAAGCTCTGATACTTTCCAGGATCCTTTAAAAAATCTATAATCTCGCCAACTTCTTGTTTTGCTTCATCGGCACCGGCAACATCATCCAACGTAACTTTAATCTGCTCATCACTCAGCATCTTAGCTTTACTCTTACCAAAGGACATTGGGCCACCTTTCCCCCCCATTCCGCCGCCCATCGACTTCATAAAGAAGATCCAAACGCCAATCAACAGTAGCATTGGGAACCAAGAGATAAAAATCTGCATTAAAACACCTTGTTTCTCGGGTGGTTTAGCACTCACTTTCACTTTATTGTCCAGCAGATCTCCCATCAAACCCGGATCACCAGGGCTATAGGTTGTAAAGGCTCTACCATCGACATATACCCCTCGAATGGTCGGCCCTTCAATCGACACTTGGCTCACTTGCCCTTGGTGTATTTGATCGATAAAGTCGGAATAATCAACACGACTTGTTGCAGCACTACCTTGTCCACTAAAATGATTAAACACAGACATCAGCACCATCGCTGCAACTGCCCAAATCAACATATTTTTTAACATATCATTATTCATTGGCTACCCTTAACCATTTGTTTAACCTAAACCCTAATCCGCAGATAGAACATCTGTTTATAGCGCAAGTCCTTGACGCGCCTAGCAAACGCAAAAAATGACGCATCATCAATAAGGTGACGTTGTCTTTTTTGCATTCACTATGCACATCAATTACTGACACTCTAATTCACATTTCTATCTGCGGATTAGAGCTAAAATACAAGCCGATTACTTTAACACAATTCTTCATAAAAATATCTTATGCCAGAATTTTCTCAATATAGCCTTACTTTTTGCCTCGAGCCAGTAAGTATATCTCCTTACTTCTTGATCGCGAAGCATCTGGTTTTCTTGTGATTACTTTTTTATATTTTGATTTCAATGTGGCTAGAAGCTGATCGTACCCTTCTCCTTGAAACACTTTCATTAATAAATCCCCGTTTTTCTTCAAAACTTGATCCGCTAAATCAACACACAGTTCAACTAGATACATTGCACGGGGAATATCAACACCTTTGTTGCCACTCATGTTAGGAGCCATATCAGAGATAACCACATCCACATCGCGCCCATCGAGCGAAGCAAGCAATGCACTATAGACCTCTTCCTCTCTAAAGTCACCCTGTATAAAAGTCACCCCAGCAAACGGCTCAACAGGCAAAATATCTAAGGCAAATACTTCTCCCTTTTTCCCTACCTTATGCGTGGTCCACTGTGACCATCCCCCGGGGGCAGCGCCTAAATCAACAACACACATGCCCGATTTAAACAAACCATCTTTGTCATCAATCTCTTGCAACTTATAGACCGCACGAGAACGCCACCCTTCCTGCCGTGCTTTTTGCACATAAGGGTCATTAAAATGCTCTTTTAACCACCCATCACTCGATTTACTTCGCGCCATAATAAAATTTCTACTACAATATATGAATTGAGACCTTTTTCTAAAAAAGGAACTCGAATTACTTTAAATAATAACGCTGACTGGAATATTCAATGAGCCAACCTGAAAAACTTTCAAATAATCAAAAAAAATACCTTCGTGGCATTGCGCACGGCTTAAACCCTATGATCATGATCGGCTCTAACGGCATCACCGAAAGCCTGATGGAAGAGCTAGAGAGTACATTAGAACACCATGAAATTCTAAAAATAAAAATCGCGTTTGGTGACAGAGATGAACGCCAAGAGATCGTACAACACATTATCGACCAAACAGGTGCCTTACTTGTCCAATCCGTCGGAAAAGTGTGCGTCATCTATCGTCAAAAAGAAGAGACTGAACTGCCCCTTCCTAGAAACTAAGATAATTGATCTAAGCCTCTGGCCAAATCGGTTTTAATATCTTCAATGGACTCTAATCCAACGGATACTCGAACCAAATTATCCGTAATTCCTGCTTTCAAACGATCCTCTGGCTCCACACGACAGTGTGTCGTCGTTGCTGGATGGGTGATACTGGTTTTAACATCGCCTAAATTCGCGGTAATGGATAACATCTGAGTCTGATCAATCACCGACCACGCTTCAGCTTGCCCCCCCTTTACTCTAAAACTCACTAGTCCGCCACCAGATGACTGCTGTTTACACGCCAAATCATACTGAGGATGCGAATTCAGCCCTGGATAAAAAACCTTCTCTACCGCCGAATGCTCAGACAACCACTCTGCCAACAACAATGCACTCTGACAGTGCGCCGCCATTCGAATAGGAAGCGTTTCTAGCCCTTTTAAAAATATCCACGCATTAAATGGGCTCATGCTTGGCCCTGCTGTACGCATAAACCCTCTCACATGCTCTTCAACCACGGCCTCAGAGCCCACCACCGCGCCACCAATGCCTCGGCCTTGCCCATCTAAAAACTTGGTGGCTGAATGAATGACAATATCGGCTCCCTGCTCTAAAGGACGTTGTAACACGGGGGTACAAAAACAGTTATCTACAATCAATAAGCTATCACACTGCTTAGCGATCGCACTGATCGCCGCTAGATCGGCGATTTCAGTTAAAGGATTGGAAGGGGTCTCTAAAAAAAAAGCCTTAGTATTGGCCTGAATCGCTTTTTGCCACTCAGACACATCCGTTTGAGAAACAAATGTCACCTCAATACCAAACTTGGCTAAATATTTATTAAAAAGCACTTTCGTCGTGCCAAAAATACTTTGTGAAGAGACCACGTGATCGCCTTGCTCAAGCAAAGACATAAAGGTCGCTAAAATAGCAGACATTCCCGAAGCGGTTGCCACACAAGACTCCCCTCCCTCCATTAACGCCAAACGATTTTCAAACGTTCGCACGGTCGGGTTGGTAAATCTAGAGTAGACATTCCCTTTCTCCTCGCCACTAAAACGTGCCGCGGCCTGTGCCGCAGATTCATAACGAAAACTCGACGTTGGAAAAATAGCCTCACTGTTCTCTTGCTCGTGAGTCTGCTCGTAACCCGCACGAATGGCTAAGGTTTTAATATCAAATGATTGCATAAATAATTCTCTAAGTATGCCTTAAACGCCGTTATAAATACCAACGGTTTCTTGGCCTTGTGCTTTTTTAGATGTTTGAGCATCATCATTACGTGCCGTATCAATCGAATCTAAATACTCAGGGGTAATATCCCCCGTGGCATAAATGCCCGTAAAGCAAGAGGTATCAAACTCTTTAATATCGGGATTCCCTACACTCACGGCTTGAATCAGATCGTCAATGTCCTGATAAATTAATTTATCTGCGCCTATCACCTCTGCAATTTCATCCGTGGTACGGTTATGAGCGACTAATTCAGTCGGTGAAGGCATGTCAATGCCATACACATACGGATAACGTACAGCGGGCGCTGCAGAAGCAAAATAGACCTTTTTAGCCCCCGCCTCTCGTGCCATTTGCACAATTTGAGCAGACGTTGTGCCCCGAACAATGGAGTCATCCACCAATAAAACCGTTTTACCTTCAAACTCCAAATCAATAGCATTTAATTTTTGACGAACCGATTTTTTACGCTGCTGTTGCCCGGGCATAATAAAAGTACGCCCAATATAGCGGTTTTTAATAAACCCTTCTCGGTAAGGCGTGCCTAAACGAAACGCCAGTTCCAATGCTGAGGTACGGCTGGTATCTGGAATCGGCATAACCACATCAATGTCGTGTTCTGGCCACTCTTTTAAGATTTTATCTGCTAATTTTTCACCCATGCGTAACCGTGATTTATAGACAGAAATATTATCAATCATCGAATCTGGACGTGCAAAATAGACAAATTCAAAAATACAAGGCGACAATTTTGGCTGTTCTGCACACTGTTGATAGCTAATTTCACCACCTTCAGTAATAACAACCGCCTCTCCAGGCGCCAAATCCTTCTCTAAAGTAAACCCCAACCCTGTAAAGGCAACCGACTCAGAGGCCACCATATAATCAATACCTTCAGGAGTTTCACGTTTACCAACGACCACGGGACGTAAACCAAACGGGTCACGAAACGCGACCAGTCCAAAACCAGAAATAATTCCAACCGCTGCATAGCCACCACGCACTCGCTTATGCAACGTTTTTACCGCGTTAAAGACATCTTCATTTTCAATAAATAACTTCTTTTGCTGCATCAATTCATGCGCAAACACATTCAGCAAGACTTCCGAATCTGAGTTGGTGTTTAAGTGACGTAAATCTTCGCGATATATTTCTTGTGCCAATGTATCTGCATTGGTTAAGTTTCCA
>Ga0256839_1003897_pt1 | contig 15002 bp, 15 predicted proteins | sample 354166metaG_FD_185968 | JGI IMG/M metagenome (GOLD analysis project Ga0256839, IMG submission 185968) | Hydrothermal vent microbial communities from Mid Atlantic Ridge, Atlantic Ocean - 354-166 | ecosystem: Environmental > Aquatic > Marine > Hydrothermal vents | place: Atlantic Ocean: Mid... | reverse complement strand
CGCAACAAAAGCCTTACTACTGTCTAATAATAAAATAACAACTCCAAAAACTGCTCTTCCCATGCAAGAAGCGCCAAATCTAACCAGTAGTAAAAGCCAGCTTACAGCGCCCATTCCCCAACCGCGCTTAAAAAGATCTGGCTGATCATAAGGGTATTTACCCTTTACTATGAGGCTGTACTCCCCTGATGCTACTCCAAAGCAGCAGCCTCTCTTTTAAGCCGCAAACGCACTGCCTAGCGTTTGCGGCTTAACTTTACCTATTGGAAAATTTATAAATCTAGGCTAGATAAAAATAATGAAACATTTACCAAATTTTACTGAAATAAAAGAAAATCTAGAATTCTTAGATGATTGGGAAGATCGTTACCGTTATCTAATAGAATTAGGCCAAATGCTAGAGCCTCTAAGTGAAGCAGATCATAATGAAGACAATAAAGTCCATGGCTGCGCATCACAAGTCTGGCTAATCGTTGATGAAATAAAAGCACAGAACAACTTAATTCTTAATTTCCGCGGCAATTCAGATGCCCTAATAGTAAAAGGCTTAGTTGCAGTAATCACCTCACTATATTCTGGCTTAACTCCCAGTGAAATTTTAAAAATAGATGCGCTTAAAATCCTTGATGAGTTAAATCTGCACGAGCATTTATCTTCACAACGCTCAAACGGTCTTAAGGCAATGGTGCAACGCATTCAAAATTACGCAAGCTCACGAGTATAACCCATTTTACTAAAGCCACTACCAACCGCTAATTCACTAAGACCAAAACCAATCGCTAATTGCTCTAAGCCAATTCGCAACACCAGCTTTGCAGATCGAGCTGGCCAGCCTCGCTCACTCTCAACAAGTTGTAATCCCTTCTCCATTCCACACACATCAATAATAATAGATGCACAATCCTCAGGCAGGTTTTCTAACGCTCTATCCATCTGTTTACGGGCATCAATTGCCATATCAGAAATATCAAGTTCACTAGAAAAAGACTTATTAGATGACAAACCACCCACCTGCCCATAATCCATGCTAATCCTCTTTTGCAATTGAGTGCGCTGATAAATTAACGCAAATCTCTTGCCAGCTTCAACATGATATGGTTTTAAAAATGCTTCCCTGTTCTTTTGCGCTACACTAAGGCGAGAAAGGGGACTTTCGTTGAGGTTCACCCTCTTACCACTAACATCAAATTTAATATTTTGATGCTGCATAGTAAAACACTCCTGTTCATCAGCCATTTTCCGCTTTAGCCAATTTTTACTCTGAGCATTAGCCTTCACTTCACCAGAGGTAAAACTAACCACCCCATCACTTGCCAGTTTTTTTACCTGACTTAATGAAAGCGAGATAATACGATTGCAAAGATCAATCTTAAATAAATCATCACCTGAAAAACAAGCGGTTTTCCTAGCTAATAAAGCTTTGACGAAAGCAATTTCTCTACGCATTTTAGATGAATTTACACTCATCTTTTTAAATCCAAATTTTCATCACTCTCAAAAACCTGCAATTCTATCTCTTCTTCTAAGCTTAAAACAAAATCATCAAATTTAATTTCATCACGCCTATCCTCAATTTTATTACACGCATGTGAAACAGTGGTTCTATCACGACCAAAAAACTTTCCAACTTCACTCATCGAGCGACCCATGCCAACATGCAATAAATACATAGCCAATTGCCTAGCATCAGCAATATTTGAGCGACATCTTGAATGATGTAAAATTAACTCTGGCGAAATACCTGTATGTTTTGCAATAAGCAAAACAATTCTTCTTCCTTCACTCTCTAAACACTGTGAACTAATAACAGCACTTAGCGATGATAAAATATTCTGCTCCGAAACTGATTTTTCAGTATCGATTGAAATAGATAAAAATTTCATTTTTTCCTCCATTTAATTATAGGACTATATTCCTATACTCTCATTAAATGGAGGCGGGGATAAGATAGTGGTTAACCTAGGGTAAAAATATCATGTTAACTAAAAATGAGATAAACAAGCAATATTCATCATCTTGCATCCAAATATTTCTGGTGCAATATAAAGATTATTAAAATAAATTGAAAATTAAATACCTATTCTTCTAGCTCTTTTATATCAAGGTCTGTAATATCAGTAGCGCTCGAGGGTTTATAACCCGCCAAAAGCGAAGCCCGTGCAAGTAAATGCGCAGAAACTGGCATAGTTAGAAATAAAAACACAAATCCAGCAAAAGCACGCAAAATAACAGACACCTCAAAAGAAACAACAGCTATAGCAACAAACATCAATCCAGCCCCCATAGTTCCAGCCTTTGATACAGCGTGCATCCGTGTATAAAGATCAGGAAGTCTTAAAATCCCAACTGCAGCTAAAAGGGAAAACAAACCCCCTACTATCATCAAACCACCAGCTAAATATTGAAACACTTGAACAATCATCTGGCCGCCTCTTTTTCTTTTTTCTTCTCATCTATTTCAATTTGCCTATTTTTCATTCCTCGATGCAAAATAAACCGAGCAAATGCAACAGTTGCCAAAAAGCCAACTAGGCCAAGTGATATTGCGATATCTAAATAAAGAAAATACCCAGTAGTAATAGCACCAACTGCAATATAAGCGATACCAATTGCCACCAATAAATCTAAAGCCAACACACGATCAGGCAGTGTCGGGCCGCGCACTATTCGAATGATCGTTAGCAAAAAGGCAAAGGTCAACAGTCCCAAAGAAATAATAGATGCTATTGAAAGAAATTCAGAACCGCTCATGAAAACACCTTCATAATTTTTTTCTCAAATCCTTGTGCAATCGAATTTATAAGTTCTTCTTTATTATCAGCACTAAGAGCATGAATATAAAGAATTTTATGATCTTTAGAAACATCAACACTTAAAGTGCCAGGGGTAAGAGTAATTAAATTTGCTAGTAAAGTAATTTCAATATCTGATTTAACACTCAAAGGAAAAGCAATAATTCCGGGCTTCAAATGTTTCTTCATATTTGGAGTAATTACTAAAATAGCAACCTTAATCGCGCTATGCCCAAGCTCAAAGAAAAACAAAAATATCAATGCCAATACCCAGCGCATTTTTTGAAAAAATCGTGGCGTAATAATTTGATCACGAACAAGCCACAAAGCCGCCAAAGCTATCAACCAGCCTAAGAGCAGATTTAATTCAGATGTATTTGCAGTTATAACCACCCAAATAAGAGCAAGAATAACTGAAACTAATGCAAAATTCATTGGCTCACCTCTAAATCATCTTCCTCTACATCAAGCGCAAGCCCAGTAGATTGAATATAACGCTCAGGATATAATAAATCAGCTGCAGCTGTCCTACTAGCGTCAATCACACTATTGGGGAAAAGCCCAAACCAAACAATTAAAACTACTAAAATTGAAGTTGGAGCTATTCCAAACCATTTATCTTTTTTACTAAGAGGCTTTAGCCTATCATTTAACTGTTCAGAATTCTTTCCCTCACGACCATTTCGCCAAAAAATATGGCTCCAAAGTCGAGTGCCAGCAATTACTGTTAAAAATGAATTAAGCACCAATGCAACAACAAGAACACTATCTGCTTGCCCAAGCCCAGCTTCGATTAGCAAAAGCTTTGGCCAAAAACCAAGGAATGGAGGCAAGCCTGCAATAGCAAATATTAACACTAAAAATAATATCGACATCATTGAGCTGGCATTATAAATACCACCCATTTTGCGTGTATCGTCAGTCCCACTCATACGCTCAATCAACCCAGCAACTAAATATAGCGCCGCAATTGTCAGCATGGAATGAAAAACATAAATTGAAGCACCAGCAAGACCACGCATACTAGGCATAGCTAATCCAGCTAATACCGCACCAACCCCTCCAATAAGAAAAAACCCAATTGCACGACGTAAATTTATTTGAGATAACGCCCCCAATGGTGCTAATATAAGCGTTGCAACCGCCAATATTGTAATCAAGGGATCTAAAAATTCTCTTGCACTTGGCATCAACACAACCAAAGTGCGAAGCAGAGCATAAACCCCAACTTTCGTTAGCAAACCACCAAATAATGCCGACACAGCAGGGTGCGGCGTATGATAAGAGGCTGGCAACCAAGCGTTTACTGGAAAAGCGGCCGCCTTCATTCCAAAAGCAAGTAATAATAAAGCCCCAATTGCAGCCAGCGGACCAGCAGGAGCATCAGCGGCAACAATGGCAATGTCTGCCATATTCAGCGTTCCCATTAAACCATAGATAAAACCCAAAGCTGCTAAGAAAAATGACGTAGCAAGAAAGTTTAAAAATCCGTATTTTATCGCTCCATCAAGCTGAAGTTTTCGCCCGCCCATGATGATAAGTCCAAATGATGAAATCAACATCACCTCAAACCAAACATAAAGATTAAACAAATCGCCAGTCATAAACGCACCGCTAACCCCAGCAAGCATCAATAAAACCAGCGAGTAAAACCCATACTTAACTTCTCTCTTGGCAATATCTGCCTGCACATAAAGCAATACAACCAGCGTAACAATAGCCCCAGCAAGCGCAAAAGAAGCGCCAATAACATCAACAGAAAAACTAATGCCAAACGGAGGCAGCCATTTTCCCATAGTCATACTCTGTGGGCCTAATTCTAAAATCTTTAGCAATAACTGCACTTCAATCACAATAATCGCCATCACCACAAGAATAGCAAAAACCGCCTGCCCTCTAGTAGTTGAGCGCAACATCAATAATAATGCCGAAGCCAAAAGCGCCAAAACAACAGGCAAAATAACTAGCCAATCAGCAGCACTTGTTGCCACTTCAATCATCGCCTTTGGTAAAACCAGTGTCTCTTTTACTATTTCAGTTTCCATTTTTACTTCTTTTAATATCTATCTTTAATAGCCCAAGTGAGAGCAAATAAATAAGTGATGTTCAATAACTTAGTGGTGGCCTTGGCGCATTTTCAGGCTCTGCAATTCGCATCGTATCAGTATCATCAGCATCAAGCTCCTGATAAGCGCGATATCCTAAAACCAGCAAAAAGGTAAATAATGCAAATCCAATAACAATCGCGGTCAAAATCAAAGCTTGCGGCAATGGATTAGCAAAAGGCTCAATCAACTGTTTCTGCCCCTGTGGCACAATTGGCGGAATTTCACGGGTTAATCTACCTGCCGTAAAAATCAACAAATTCACCGCATTGCCTAAAATTGCAATACCCAAAAGCATACGAATGACCGCCTTTGAAAGTAACAAATAAATCGCTGTAGCAAAAAACAAACCAACAAGTGCAGCTAATGCAAATTCCATTTATTCACCCTCCTCATTTTCCTCTAAAGCCAAAGCAATAGCCGAAATAGTGCCAAGCACTACGAGATAAACTCCAATATCAAAAATCAACACGCTCGAGAGCGCAACTTTAGCATTACCAATTTCAAAATAAGTCCAAAGCCCAGTTAAAAATGGCGCTTCTGCTCCAAGAGATAGCAAACCCGCCAAACCAGCAATAAACAAACCAAAACCAGCAATAGCCAATGGATCAATTTTCAAGGCTTTACGAACCTCACTAACACCTGCCGCAATGCCATAAATAGCAATTGCAGAGGCCGCAATTAAACCACCAATGAACCCGCCACCGGGTTCATTATGACCGCGTAATAAAACAAACACCGAAAAAACCACCATGATAGCTACAAGAAATGGCGCAATAGTTCTAAAAATTATTGTGTTCATTTAGCAACCCCTTTTTTAGCCTTAGTTTTACCTTTAGTTTTCACCTTACCAGCTACCTTAGGTTTACTTGCAGTTTTAGGTTTACTTGCAACCTTGGCCTTGCTTACAGTCTTAGTCTTACTCACAACCTTGGCCTTACTTGCAGCCTTGGTTTTCGCACTTTTCTGCGACACATTTTTTTCTACAGCTTTCGCCCTTACCGCTACCTTTGTCGCTACTTTTGCCGCAACAGCTTTACTAACCTGTTTTTTCACTGCAGGTTTTTTTCTTGTTGTGGTTTTTCTTGTTATATTTTTTCTTGCAGATTTTTTAGGCGCTCCAATTCCAGTTTGCGGCCCACCTGCTCTAATTCGAATAAGCGCCAAAATAGAAACACCCGCCGCCATCACAACAGCAATTTCTCCAAACGTATCAAGACCACGATAATCAACCAAAATCACATTTACAATATTATGTCCATGCGCAATCGGCACACTAGTTGCAGCAAAAAACTCACTAAGACGTAAATCAATCGGCGTTTGTAGTACGGCCATTAACAACACCATTAAACCAACACCACAAATAACAGCCAAGCCACCATCACGCAAAATGTCTTCAAATCTACGTCTATCACGCTTATCCAAATAAAGCCGCGTCATAACCAATGCCAAAATCACAACTGTCAAAGTTTCAACCATAAACTGCGTAAAAGCCAAATCTGGTGCGCCAAATAACAAGAAAATAAGTGCAACCGCAAAACCCTGAATACCAAGTGAAACAATCGCAACCAATCGAGTTTTAGCTAAAAGCACCGAAACAAGTCCCGCTACAGCCATTACAAATACACCCCATTCATAAAAAGTTAAGTCTGGCATATCAGGAACAGGTGGCAAGCTATTGGTCAAAATTAGCGGCAAAATACTTGCTACACCAAGCGATATGAACACCACAATCATATAAATTTCTAAACGACCATGATGCCAAATGCGCGTCACTTTATCAGCAAAACGAATAAGCCCAAACATCAACCAATCAAAACCAATGTCAAAATCCCACTTAAAGCTTTCATCAACTCTGCGTAAAATTTTACGAACCTCATCAAACTTCCAAAACAACAACCCACCAATCACCCAAGTCAAAACCGAAAGTAATATAATCGGTTTTAAGAACATTCCTAAATACCATTTCAAATGGTTCTCAACTTCTAAATTATAAATAGCAGAAGCAGTAGGGGAGATAAATATATCACCAAATTCTTTAACAAAAACCCCAGCACTCAAAGCCGCAACGCCAAAAATAACTGGCCCTATTATTAAAGCAAGCGATCCATCATGCGGCTTAATAGAAGTAGCTTTCAGCCCGCCAAAAAATGGCTTTATAGCAATTGCCGCTCCAACTACGAGCATCATCGCATTGCCCAAAATCAAAACAATCAACACAGCAATTGTGTGCCACTCCATTTGCGCAAGCGCCAAATACATTTCTTCTTTTGCAAAAAATCCAACAGCAGGCGGGAATCCAGCCATAGAAATTGCCGCAACAGCGGCCACAATGAATGTAAGCGGCATAAGCTTCATCATGCCACCAAGCTCGGTTATTTCTCTCGTGCCAGTGCCATGGTCAATTATGCCTGCAACCAAAAATAAAGTCGCCTTATAAAGCGCATGCGCAATTAAATAAATAACCATCGCCGCAATTGCAATATCCGTTCCAATGCCAATTAAAATCACCAAAAGACCAAGCGAAGCTACAGTAGTCTGCGCCAGCATTTGCTTCATATCACTCTGCCTTAAAGCCCAAGTTGCACCCCATAAAAGCGTAATTGAACCAAAAGCCACCAAGGTAATTGTCCATATTTCATTAGCGCCCAAAACTGGGTTCATTCTTGCCAATAAATACACACCCGCCTTAACCATTGTTGCTGAGTGCAAAAATGCCGAAACAGGAGTTGGAGCTTCCATTGCATTTGGAAGCCAAAAATGAAAAGGAAATTGCGCCGACTTGGTAAAAGCCGCCAAAATAAACAATATTAAAATTACAGGGAAAATCGCCTGCTCTTGTAAAATCTGACCATAATTCCTTAAAGCGCTTAATTCCCAAACACCCAAAACCTGCTGCAATAAAATCACACCAACCAAAAGCGCTAACCCACCACCACCAGTAACAACCAGCGCCTGAATTGCCGCACGGCGTGAAGCCTGACGAGCATGATCAAAACCAATCAATAAAAATGAAGTAATAGAAGTCAATTCCCAAAAAATGAATAAAACAACCATATTATCTGCTAAAACAAGCCCAAGCATCGAGCCCATAAACATCAATATAAAGGCCAAAAATCTACCCTGATGCTTGTGACCCTTAAGATATTTACCACTATAAATTACAATGATTGTGCCAATGCCTGAAATAAGCAAAGCAAATGTCAAGCTAAGCCCGTCAAGAAAAAATGAAAAATTCAAACCATAAGATGGCACCCACTCAAGTGCAGTAGAGACAAAACTACCGCTCGCAATTAGCTGAATAAAATTCAACAAATAAACAAAGACACTTGCTGGAATTATTGCCAAAATCCAACCAGCATACTGCCCAGTAAACTTATGCACCCAAGGTGCTAAAAAAGCCGCCAAAAATGGCGCTATTGGTATAAGCGCAATTGTAAAATCTAGTGAAGGAGCCAAACTTACCTCTTAATCTATAAAAATCGAATCACTTACATTCAACTTAACTCATCGCAACACAAGAACAAGTAAGTATAGCTAACAAGTTAAACTCAGCTATGGATAACTCAATTTCACTATGTTTTTTACCTTATTTCTTCTAAACTTTACCATAATTATCAATAAAGCAGAACAAAATGATAAATAAAACAAATATTCAATGGCGCAAACAACTAAATACTGAGCAGTATCGTATAACCAGAAAGAAAGGCACTGAACAGGCTTTCTCCAGCCCACTTAACAATGAGTATAGTCAAGGAGATTATCTATGTATCTGTTGCAAAACCCCCCTGTTCCACTCCTCAACAAAATTCAATTCAGGAACAGGCTGGCCAAGCTTTTTTGCTCCTCTTGATGAAAAGCTAATCTCATACCATATAGATAAAAAATTATTTACAAGTAGAGATGAGGTTCGCTGTAAAAATTGCAATGCTCACTTAGGTCATAAATTTTCTGATGGCCCAAGACCAACAGGTTTGCGCTATTGCTTGAATGGAGCGGCACTTGAGTTTAAGTCAGAGCAATGATTCTTTTTTAACCACCTTTTTTACTACCCATTGGAACAAAAATGACAAACCCACCAATTGCAAAAAAAATAGCCCATTATGCCACCAACCACGCCATTAAACATAATGATGATTATCACTGGCTAAGGGCAGATAATTGGCAAGAGGTTATGCAAAAGCCAGAAAAGCTAGATAGTGAAATCCGCAATTATCTTGAAGCAGAGAATAATTATTTTGAAGAAAAATTTGGCAAAGAAAATAAAAATCTTAGTGAAGAAATTTATCAAGAAATTCGCGCCCGCATAAAAGAAGATAATTCAAGCGTGCCTTTTCCTCATGATGAATATTCTTACTTCTCAAAAATGCTAACTGGCAAACAATATGCCCAGCTAATCCGCACCCCAAGAAATGGTGGCAAAGAAGAAATTCTGCTAGATTGCAATATCGAAGCAGGGGAAGGATATTTCGGCTTTGGCGGTGCTTCCCACTCACCAAACCATGAACTACTAATTTGGTCATGCGATAAAAAAGGCTCAGAATATTACACTATATATGTAAGAGATTTAAAAACTGGCAAAGAGCTAAAAGACGAAATTAAAAACGCCAACGGAAGCGGAGTATGGTCAGCAGATTCAAAAAGCTTTTATTATAGCGAACTAGATGAAAACCACCGCCCCTTTAGAGTATTAAAGCATATTTTAGGGACTAAACAATCAGACGATGAAGTCGTGTATGAGGAAAAAGACAGCGGCTTTTTTGTTGGTGTGGGAAAAACCCTCTCAGGCAATTACATTCTCATCAATGCCCATGATCACCTAACCTCAGAAGTCTGGCTAATCGATGCTAAAAAGCAAAGCAAAGCAAAACTCATAGCAAAAAGAAAAACAGGCCATGAATATGACGTTGATGAAAGAGATGGGCAATTATTCATTCGCACAAATATCGATAATGCCCAAGACTTCAAAATCGTCACAACCACAATCGACAAACCAGAAGTAGAAAACTGGCAAGATTTTATCCCAGCAAAAGATGGCGTGCTTATTCTCGATACAATAGTTATAAAAAACCATTTAATTCGCCTTGAAAGAATTGAAGGTCTGCCACGCATAATCGCCCATGATTTTGCAACAGGCAAAGAAGAGGCAATCAGCTTCGAAGAAGAAGCCTATTCACTAAGCATGGGGGTCGGTTATGAATTTGATACTTCAACAATCCGCTTTTCATATTCCTCCCCAACAACCCCAAACCAAACCTATGATTTAGACCTAAACACAGGTAAGCGAACCTTATTAAAAGAACAAGAAATCCCATCAGGCCACAATAAAGACGACTATATAACAAGGCGCATTTTCGCTACAGCCAATGATGGCGAGAAAATCCCCGTCACACTTTTATATAGTAAAAACTTCAAACAAAATGGCAAAGCCCCAACTCTGCTTTATGGCTACGGCTCTTATGGCATGTCTATGCCTGCCGCTTTCTCAATCTCAACTCTCTCACTTGTAGATAGAGGCTTTGTCTATGCCATAGCTCATATTCGAGGCGGAATGGAAAAAGGCTATGCTTGGTATAAAAATGGCCGCCACAAAAAGAAAATCAACAGTTTCACCGATTTTCTAAGTGTCGCAGATATGCTTATTGAGCAAAAATTCACCTCAAAGAAAAACATAGTTGCCATGGGCGGCTCAGCAGGCGGAATGTTAATGGGAGCAGTAGCAAATATGCGACCAGAAATATTCGCAGGCATTATCGCCCAAGTGCCATTTGTTGATGTGTTAAACACTATGTTAGACGACACCCTCCCCCTCACCCCGCCCGAGTGGCCAGAATGGGGCAATCCAATAAAATCAGAAAGTGATTACAAGCTAATCGCCTCATATTCCCCCTATGACAATATCAGCGCACAAGATTATCCAGCAATCTTTGCCCTTGGCGGATTAACAGATCCACGTGTAACCTATTGGGAGCCAGCGAAATGGGTAGCAAAACTCCGTAGTTTAAAAACCTCAAACGAAGCCCTATTCCTAAAAACCAATATGGAAGCAGGACATGGCGGCGCATCTGGTCGTTTTGAAAGAATAAAAGAAACCGCTTTAACATATGCTTTTGCTATCTGGTGCACAAATAAACAAAATAAATAAAACACTGATTGCGAGATAGTTTAGAATAGTTATAATAAGAGCAATGCAGAATTTATAAATTCAAAAACTCAAAGGAATAATCATGACCTTCACTTTACCAGAACTACCCTATGCCTACGATGCCCTTGGCGAATATATGTCAGCAGAAACATTAGAATATCATCACGATAAACACCATCAAGCCTATGTCACCAATGGCAATAAACTACTTGAGGGATCAGGACTAGAAAAAGAAACTCTAGAAAATATAATAATCCTAAGCCATGGCAAAAACGCAGGCCTGTTTAACAACGCCGCACAACATTATAATCACAATCACTTTTGGCGCTGGATGAAACCAAATGGCGGCGGAAATCTACCAGGCAATCTACTAGAAAAAGTAAATTCAGACCTAGGCGGACTAGAAAAATTCCGCGCCGACTTCATCAACGCAGGTTTAACCCAGTTTGGTTCAGGCTGGGCATGGCTAGCGCTTAAAAACGGCAAACTAGAAATCATGAAAACCCCAAATGGCGAAAACCCACTTATCCATGGCGCAACACCATTGCTTGGCGCTGACGTGTGGGAGCATTCATATTATATTGATTATCGCAACGCCCGCCCAAAATATATGGAAGCATTTTTCGACAATCTAATAAATTGGGAATATGTAACCGAATTATTAGAAGCTGCAAAATAATTGCACTTAAACTCCATCAATACCTTCTCCCCTCATGGGAGAGGGTATATCTAACTAAGTCTAATTTTTTGTGTTAGACATAATTTTAACATTGGAGAATTGGTCTGGCTTTTCAATCAAATCAGACCCCTTAGGCTCAAGCCAACTCATGCCAGAAATTGCAGCCACTTTTGAGCCTGTTATTACATTATCAGAAATATGTGCAATTCCAGCACCCTCCACCATGCTTACCCCAATTCCAATCATAGTATTGCGAACGACATTATTTGATACTAACACATCGCGTAAATACACTCCCCAACCAGCATAAATTCCTAACCCAGGGACGTTTTCGATAACATTTCCACTAACTGCAGTGTCTGCCTCCACAAAAATAGCCACTGGATAAGTATCTGGATTAGTTGGTGATGACTTCCAAATATTACGAACAATATTTCCTGAACAAACAGCAAGCCTGCCGCCATCATCAAAATTTGTAATTGAAATGCCAGTTGCAGCTTGGTCAATTATATTGTCTGCAATGATAGAGCCAGAAAAAGCAAATTCAGAGAAAATTGCAACTTCTTGGCATTGCGTGCAGATGTTTCCTTTAATAATTGTGTTGTTTGTAGTATTGGCACGCACCGCAGAAAAGGCACAATCTGTAATAGAATTATTAGCAATAATTACCTCATCAGCGTTAAAAATATTTACGCCATTACCATTCTGCCCATTTCCTGATTCAGAGCCAATAGAGGCAATTTGATTATCGGTGATAACTGATCCGTCACGCCCTCTATTATATCTCCAAACTAAAATACCACCATTATTACAATTTTTAATATGATTGGCACTGACAATCATACCCAAACTATCCTGCAGATGAATTGCCGCAAGTTTAATGTTTGAAATTGCACAGCTAGAAATTTCTCCCTGACATTTTTCAAGAAAAGCACCATTACCTGATGAATTTTTCAAACCAATATTATTTAGAGTGATATTTTGGCAATTTGTAAAATGGATAAGATTTTTTGAACCCGCCTTAGCACCATCAATATCAATATCTTTAATATTGATATTTGCGCCATTTTGACAGTTAAAAACCGTTTTCGAATCGGCAGCTTTTAATATTGTTGCCCCGCTTATGCCAAAAATTGAAATATTTGAAGGCAGGGATATACCGCTTACATTATATATTCCACTTGGAATAAATAATGGCAGACCAACATCTGCCGCACTATTGATTAAACCTTGCAAAATTACACTTTGCTCAGCGCTTGAATTATCTATCAACCCTAAGTCTTTTGCATTCAGCAAAGAGCCAAGTTGCGCCACTGCACTATTTGGAGCAACAAGCGAGGCACTGCACAGGCCAAGCAATGTTTGGCGGCGATTTAATTTTGGCATCGAGGCCAGTAATGGGGCTAAGTTTTTCATCTTCAAAGTTATGCCGCTAACAGCCATGATTTGCCAGTAATATTTGACAAAGTAGTAAATGTTAAATTTTACGAATTTTTATTGCTGTTCCTGAGGCCGTTACCATAATCATTGCTGAGCGAGAGCCAATTGTTTCATAATCAAGTGAAATGCCAATCACTGCATCTGCACCAAGAAGTCTAGCTCTATCGCTTAATTCATCTAATGCATTTTGCCGTGCCGCTGCTATTTCTTCTTCATAAGCATTTGATCTCCCCCCAACCACATCGGTAACAGAAGCCATAATATCACGAACAAAATTTGCACCCTTTATTGTTTCACCCATAACAAGGCCAAGATAATCCGTTATTTCAAAACCAGATAATGTGTCAGTAGTGCTTAAAAGCATTATTTTTCTCCCTTTTGCAGTTAACTAGAAAATCAAAGGCTTGTTAGTGACGTTATTTAAGCATTATAAAGACAATATAAAAACATGAGGAAATATATCAAGATGTTTAAAGATGATGCTGTTTATTTAGGAACAAGTGAGAAGCCAGAATATCTCAAGCTTAAATATGCTAACCGCCACGGTTTAATTACAGGTGCTACGGGAACGGGCAAAACTGTTACGCTACAGATTATGGCCGAAGGCTTTTCACGCGCTGGTGTTCCTGTGTTTTGCGCCGATGTAAAGGGTGATTTATCGGGCATTGCTGTTGCTGGCACACAAAAAGATTTTTTAGCGGAACGGGCAGAGAATATAGGCTTTGACGATTATGAATATAATGCTTTTCCAACAGTTTTTTGGGACTTATTTGGCAAACAGGGGCATTCGATTCGCACAACTGTTTCTGATATGGGGCCGCTATTATTCTCTCGCTTGCTAGATCTAAATGACACGCAAGAAGGTGTATTAAATATTGCCTTTAAGCTAGCTGATGATGAGGGATTATTATTGCTTGATCTTAAAGATTTACGCTCCCTTTTAATTGAAATAGCTAATCGAAAAAAAGAAATATCACAAACCTATGGCCATGTTTCAACTGCTTCAATTGGCGCAATCCAACGCGGATTATTAGTGCTTGAACAGCAAGGTGGCAAAAAATTCTTTGGTGAGCAAGCGCTTGATATTGCTGACTTGATGAGAGTTGATGAAGATGGGCGCGGGATTATTTCTGTTTTAGCGGCTGACCAACTAATGCATTCGCCAAGGCTATATTCGACCTTTCTTTTGTGGCTTTTGTCTGAATTATTTGAAGAATTACCAGAAGTTGGAAACCCTGATAAACCAAAATTGGTTTTCTTTTTTGATGAGGCGCACTTATTATTTGATGATGCACCAAAAATCTTATTACAAAAAGTTGAGCAGGTTGTAAAACTTGTGCGCTCCAAAGGGGTGGGGATTTATTTCGTTACGCAAAATCCAGTTGATATTCCAGACCCAGTTTTAGCGCAATTGGGCAATAGAGTACAGCATGCTTTAAGGGCTTACACGCCAAGAGAGGCAAAGGCTGTGCGTGTGGCAGCTGAAACTTTTAGGCCAAACCCTAATTTTGATACAGAAGATGTAATTAAACAGCTTGGAGTTGGCGAGGCTCTTGTTTCCACACTAGAGAAAAAGGGCGTGCCTTCAATAGTTGGCCGCACTATGATGCGCCCTCCCTCTTCTCGCATGGGGTCAATAACCACAAAAGAGCGAAAAGAAATTATGGCAGCCTCCCCAATGGCCTCACTTTACGATGAGGAAATTGATAGGATTTCTGCCTTTGAAAAACTAAAACAGCGAGCACAAAAACGCTTAGAAGAGGAAGAGCGTCAGCGCGAGCGCGAAGATTTTGAACGCCAAGAAAAGGGTCGCATGCGCCGATCACGCACTGGCTATGAAG
>Ga0256839_1003896_pt1 | contig 15008 bp, 11 predicted proteins | sample 354166metaG_FD_185968 | JGI IMG/M metagenome (GOLD analysis project Ga0256839, IMG submission 185968) | Hydrothermal vent microbial communities from Mid Atlantic Ridge, Atlantic Ocean - 354-166 | ecosystem: Environmental > Aquatic > Marine > Hydrothermal vents | place: Atlantic Ocean: Mid... | reverse complement strand
CGCCCTCAACAAATTTTAAGTAACCTCTGAAAGGTTCTTTATTTTTTGGTTTTACTTCTATAAGTTCATCTTTAAATAATGAGAATACAAACTCAAAGCTTTCATCTACTTCTATACCCTTTATAGTATTATTTGGTAATTTTTCTTTTTCAAAATCAGCAGGATAGAGAAAGATAAAATGATATTTCCCTTCTTTTTTAAATACATCAACCCTTTTAACTTCTCCATTTTCTGCAACACCACCATTGACTTCAAAAGTACCTTTTACTTTTTCTAATTTTTTAGAACGTATGGTTTCTTTGTGTGCCGCACCTGTTACCTTACGCCTAGGAGCATTGGAAACAAATATCTCATCTATGCTCTTTTGTACTTCGTCTCTAAGGTTTTCCATGGGCGGTGTAAACCTAAACTTTTTTGACTTCTCTTCACTCTTTTCATAGGCAAAACCATCTCTTTTAGCCGATAGTGTAGAAAGCTTTTGTACTTCACTATCTGTAGCAAAAGCAATGATGATGGCATCTACAGCGTGATGCAGATGCGTATCTCTACTTTTATTACCTACTCCCCAATTATGCCTAAGCATATTGGTTAGTGTACCGTTAATGGTAATTACTTTTTTTGTAGCATTGCTGGTAAGTTCCAGATTGTCTTCTATGAAACTTTTTATATATCGTGCCATATAAGCAGTATCTCGTATGTTTCTCTCTCTAAATTCATTTTCGGAGTTTTCATCAAAATTCTTTTTGAGTAACCTTTGACGCTTTACCCGTTTAAGACTTTTGAGCATACTGTTTACAAAGACTTCATAGTTATACCAATCTCTACCAATACTCTCAAAATACTCAAAAGGAGTCATGTTTTTCTTTTCTTGATTTTCTTTTGCCAAACATAAAACTTTGTTGTTAAGTCCATCATCCAGGCTTCTACTGTATGGTAGTATGTGGTCTATCTCTGCATACTTCACATCTGCTATGAGTTTTTCGGGTCTAATGTATGCTTTTTCTCCCATAAATCCACTGTATGCACAATAGCCACCTTGCTCTTTCCAAAGTCTAAATTTGAGTAGTTCATTTCCTTTAGGTTCTCTGCCAAATAAGCTGACGAAATCTTGCACTACCTCTTCTTTAAATTTCTGATATTTCTCTTGACCTTTTTTAATCTCATTTCTATCTTTATGGCTTTTCTTTATCTCCCTTGTAAGTTCTATATGTACTTTATCGAACTGTCCATGCTCTCTTATGAGTGCGTTGATGACTTTTCTTGTTTGTGCTATAGCTCGCTTGACTACGGGATTGGTAAGTTCATTTTGCTCTTCTTTATTTAATGCTCTTAGAAATTTCTGTTGTGTACCGCTCTCTTTTTTGTAGCCTACCAAAGCCACAGCTTCATCATAACGTTTACCCTCTCTCATATATGGCAATAGCTTATCTAACGCCTTTAAACTCAGGTAAATAAACTGGTCAAAGCTTATGGAAGAGATAAGAGCTTCTTTGACTTTTTCTGCCTCTTCCACTGTAAGCATACTAAAAGAGAGTTTGTCCAAAGCTTCTTTTATCTTTTCATCACTTTTGTGTATAGAAAAAATGGTACCTATTTCATCGAGTAATTTAGTATCTTGTGAAAGATTGTGCCAATGTGTTTTTGATAAAGCTTTTGTTACGGTAAGCCTAAGTTGATGATAGCCCTTAAAGGCACTGACAAATTTTGTAGGTTTCTTTTTTAGAAACTCTCCTGTCTCTTTGTCTGTCTCATAATCTTCTATGTTTTTAAATGTAGATGTACTTTCAAGTCCTATCGTCTCTTTTATTTTTATGTAACTAGGTTTTTCACTCTGCTTACATAAAAGTATAATCTTCTCTAACTCTTCTTTGTTAAGCCCTCTTTCGCTTCCATCTTCTAAGACTACTTTTGTGTTTATGAGCTTAGTGAGTGTAACAAACTCTTCAGCACTGTACGTTCTTTTGGCGGCTCTTGGTTCAGTTTTTTCAAAAGTACATATACCTACCATTCCATCTACAGAGGCAAAATCTCTTTGAGAGAATGCAATCTCTATGTATGCGTCTCTTAACTCATTCGTAGCCAAAGTATTGTTAAGTGCTTTTTGTTTTTCAAATATAGTATGCACTTCATTCAACAACATCTCTCTTGAAACACTATGAGAGTAGTCTCCATCTCTATTTCTAAATATACCTTTATCTTTACTCGTTTCATAGATGGCTTGACCTATGGTTTCATATTTTTCTAAAAGTGCTAAATTATTTTCTATGGCTCCTAATACTTTTTTACCTTCACTATCACCTTTTTCATCCACTTTTCTATTGGATTTATAGCCTCTTCTTTTTGCTATATGGGTCAATACTCTTGCAAACTCTTCATGGTTTAGTTCTCTTTGCAATGCTTCTGCTCGTAGCTGCCATACATCCATACGCCCTTTTTTACTATAGATAGTTTCATCAACCTCTCCTACAAACAAATCATTTTTAGATAGAGACATTCTCTCCATAAAGAGTCTTTTAATACCTTTCATCCTTTGACGTTTTCGTTTCAGTGTCCGTCTAGCACCACGAGCCAATCTTCTAGGCATAGCCAAAGAACTACCATCTTTAGGATGCTCTGCTTGTGTAAAAATACGCACACCACTTTTTACAATCTTATTTTGCGTACTATCATCTTTGTTATAATCTACAACAGCCCAACCCACAGAAGCTATTCCTATATCTAAACCCAATATTCTTTGCCCCATTTTATCTCCCTTTAAAGTTTTTTAGTTTATTATACCCCATAGCTTATTTGTGTGGGGACACGAAAGTGCTATAATAATCGTTTTTGAAGTTTTTCGAGCAAGGTCGAACTGACATTTAGTTGTCATCCTCAATAAAACTTCACTTTTTATACCTGCCAAACCTCAACCCAAAGTCTATCCCATATCTCTTTGTTTTTATCGAAATAACGTACATTAACATTTAAATTTACACCATTGTCTAATAGTGAAGCGATAATGCGACTATTGGTTCTTGGTATATAGCCTACTTTACGTTTGTCAAGATAGATTGCAACTGCATATGCATCATAAAGGTTATCTTTCTCTCTAATAAAACTTAGTTTTTGTGTAGGTATAAATACATGTTTTGACATATCTCCATACTGTAAACCTGCTACTTTTAAAGTACAAAGTTTAAATCCTTTTTGTTTTTTGATTCTACTTAGCCCCCACACAGGAACAACCGCAAACAATACACCCAGTTTTTTTATAAATTTTCTTCTTGTATATATCATTCTGTTATCTTACCACAACCACCTAGACACCTATATGTCCAACCTATCACTCTCATGGCTGTAAATCTCCAAATCTCTCATCATCTCATCGTGTAACCATTTGGGTTCTAGCACATAGACACGAGGTAGCCAATATTTTATGTGAGGGAGGAGTTCTAGTTTATGGGTGATAGTACAATGCACTTCTAGTCCACCATCATGGTGTTCATCGTAGATGGTTTGTGACTTATGGAGTTTGATATCTTTGATATAGTGGGCTACAGAGGGTTGGACGTAGAGCTTTACAAGCACTTCACTTTCACCTGTACTACTCCAAATACTCTTAATATTATCTGCTTCTTTTTGCATGTTAGGGGTTAAGGTAGTTTTACGAGAACTTACTTGAAAGTTTTTTATTTTATGTAGATGAAAATGTTTTACTTTGTCATCTTTATAGTCTCTGGCTATCACATACCATCGTGAATTTTCTGTATATATTTTGATAGGATCAACATTTCTTTGTGATGTGCCCTCTTCTTTTACATAACTAAAACTACATTGTTTCTCTTGCGTGATAGCTTTGAGTATCTGCTCTCCCAAGTTTTTAGGTAAATGTTTATACTCTATGGCAAAGGCTATGTTCTCTTTGTTAGCATTGGACTTTTCAAGACAAGCGATGTCTATCTCCATATTTTGTGCAAAGGAAAAGAGTAGAGCCTTTTGTAAAGAGACATCTTCTAAACCTAACCCTTCTATATCTAATCTCCAAATGCCAAAATCATTAAGTAAAGGGATGCTTTTAGATATCTTCACCATATCTCTATGTATGGTTCGTGTTGTAACATCATACTCTACACTCAGCTTAGAACTTTGTAGTTTTTCTAATGCATATAGCCTCTTGGTAATAGCCAAGATTCTTTTTGTGGGTGTTTTTTGTTTTAAATGTACCATAAAAGATTATAGCAACTTACGGTAAAATACATATAATTATTCATGAGGGAAAATTTTGCGACTTAAATCCATATTTACCAACAGCTTTGGCATACTCATATCACGTATTACGGGGCTGGGACGTGATGTACTTATGGCTTCTGCACTTGGTGCTTCAGTGTGGTCAGATATGTTTTTTGTAGCATTCAAACTGCCTAACCTTTTTCGTCGTATTTTCGCTGAAGGTGCGTTTACGCAAGCGTTTATGCCTTCGTTTATAGCCTCAAAGCATAAAGGAGTCTTTGCCACAGCTATCTTTTTGCGTTTTTTACTTTTTCTCATGGCCTTTTCTCTACTCATCACCTTTTTCCCTGAGCCCATCACAAAACTACTCGCATGGGGCTGGGATGCCAAACTTATAGCCAATACTTCACCAATGACTGCTATAAATTTTTGGTACTTAGACCTCATCTTTATCGTCACTTTTTTGGCTACGCTGTTACAATACAAAGAACATTTTGCCACCACTGCCATGTCCACAGCACTTCTAAATATCGCGATGATAGTTGCACTGTGGCTATACATGAAAGAAGAACCCAAAAGTGTTGCTTATGCACTTAGCTTTGCTGTGCTCATCGGTGGTGCATTACAGGTGATAGTACACTTGATTGCCATACGTAAATTTAACTTACATAAAATTCTTTTGGGTGGGTGGAAATACAGAAAAAGAAAAGATGTGGAAGAAGAAAAGAAACATTTTAACGCCCTCTTTTTACCAGGGATTCTTGGAAATTCTACACCTCAGATATCTGCTTTTATCGACACTATTTTAGCTACCTTTTTACTCACAGGTTCTGTCTCCTACCTTTTCTATGCTAACCGTATTTTTCAACTTCCTCTTGCTATCATCGCCATTGCTACTGCTACGGTACTGTTTCCTTCTGTTTCCAAAGCACTGAAAAATGCTCATGCAGCAGAAGCCTATGCTCATCTGAACAAAGCTTTTTGGCTCTTGGCCTTTTTACTCGGTGCTGCCATGTTAGGTGGTATTCTTCTGGCTGAGCCCATCGTATGGTTACTGTTTGAAAGAGGTAAATTCACCCTCACACAAACACATGAGACTATGAGTGTACTACAGATGTATATGGTAGGGCTTTTGCCTTTTGGACTGGCAAAACTCTTTTCACTTTTTCTCTATGCTTCACACAGACATATGAAAGCTGCTAAGATAGCAGTTTATTCCCTCATAGCCTCAGTCACTTCTTCACTCATACTTATGCACCCATTAGGGGCATCTGGATTGGCTCTTGCAGGAAGTATCGGGGGATGGGTTTTGTTTATTTTTACAGTAAAAGAAGTAGGATTAGACAAGTTTTTAAACATTATCAAGTCTAAAAAATCATTGTATTTTGTCACTTTTATGTCACTTTTTACCCTACTGCTATTTGCACTCAATAGCTGGCTGGTTACGCTCATTAGATAAATTTGCTATAATCACAGTATTAATTACACAAAAAGGTCACACACCCTATGCAACTCTATGACTCAGTCAAAAAAACAAAAGTACCTTTTGAACCCATCCATGAAAAAAAAGCTTCTATTTACGTCTGTGGACCTACCGTCTATGATGATGCACACTTGGGGCATGCACGCTCTAGTTTAGCCTTTGACCTGCTCTCTCGTACACTTAAAGCCCTTAACTATGAAGTCACCCTAGCGAAGAACTTTACAGACATTGATGACAAAATTATCAAAAAAGTAGAAGAAACGGGTCAAAGTATGCAAGAGATTACCTTGTTTTATATAGATAGATACCTAGAAGAGATGGATGCCATTGGTGTACAAAGGGCAGACATAGAACCCAAAGCCACCGAGTCACTAGAAGCCATAGAAGCTATGATACAAAAACTCATAGACAAAGATGTTGCCTATGTCATCTCCACAGGGGATGTCTATTTTGATACTTCAAAAGACAATGCCTATGGGAACATCTCACACCGTGTAGCAGATGATGACATTGCACAAAGTCGTGTCGCACATACGTCTGAAAAACGAAACCCAAAAGACTTTGCCCTTTGGAAAGCCTGTAAAGGAGCCGATGATATCTGTTTTGATACAGCCTTTTCACGTGGTCGTCCAGGCTGGCACATAGAGTGTTCTGCGATGATAGAAAAACATTTTGATGGAAATGATGCGTACAGTATAGACATCCATGGTGGGGGAGCAGACCTACTCTTTCCTCACCATGAAAATGAAGCAGCACAAAGCCGATGTGCCACAGGACATGAACTTGCCAAATATTGGATGCATAATGGATTTGTCCAAATAGATGGTGAAAAAATGTCCAAGTCTTTGGGCAACAGTTTTTTCCTTAAAGATGCACTGAAAATATATGATGGAGAGGTTTTACGTTACTATCTTAACTCTATACATTACAGAAATGATTTTAATTTCTCAGAAGAGGAATTACAACTTTCTAAAAAAAGACTGGATAAGCTATACCGACTTAAAAAGCGTGTTTCTCCAGGAAAAGGTTCCCTGCCAAACAAAACGTTTAAACAATCCCTCCTAGAGACCATGAGTGATGACTTAAATATCTCTATAGCCCTTTCCATCATTGATGAAATGATTGCTACAACCAATGATACCTTAGATGCTAACCCAAAAGATAAAGCCCTTAAGAAAGAAACTTTAGCCAACATAGCATTCATAGATACACTTTTAGGTTTTGGTGCTAAAGAGCCATTTTCCTACTTTCAAATTGGGGTAAATGAAACCCTCAAGAAAAATATAGAATCACTTATCAAAGAGAGAATGCAAGCAAAAAAAGAAAAAGATTTTGAGCGTTCTGATATGATACGTGATGAACTCCTTGCTTTGGGTATTTCCATCATGGATACATCAGAAGGTACACTCTGGGAAAAAGTATAAGCGATGAAAGAACTATTAAAGCAATATTTACCTTATCTTTCAGGCTATAAACAACAATTTTTCTTTGCTGTGTTAGGTATGATTGCGGTAGCTGTGGGAACAGCAGGTACTGCACAACTTATCAAACCAGTCTTAGATGATGTGTTTATAGACAAAGATGAAAATATGCTTGCACTTATGCCGTTTCTTTTAGTGGGCGTTTTTGCACTTAAAGGTATAGGTGGATATATACAAACCTATTACACCTCATACATCGGTCAAGATGTTGTCAGAAAACTACGGAACAAACTCGTTTCACATCTTACTTACTTAGATATGAACTTTTTCAAATCCATGCATACGGGAGAAATTTTGTCTCGTGTCACCAATGACATTACCCGAATACAAGTTGTGGTTGCAAATATCATTCCTGATCTTATACGTGAAAGTTTAACTATTGTAGCATTAACAGGGTATGTCATTTATGAGAGTCCCAAACTTGCATTTTATTTTCTCATTATTATGCCTATTGCTATTTTTCCTTTAACAAAACTGGCTAAAAAAATGCGTAAATACTCCAAGCTCTCACAAGAAAGTACAGCAGATATGACCTCAAGACTGGGAGAAATACTCTCCAACATTGAAGTCATTAAGTCCAACTCAACACAAACCTATGAACACAAGCGTTTTGCTCATGAAAATCAAAACGTGTTTAAATTCATTATGAAACAAATAAAAACCAATGCCCTCACATCACCTATCATGGAAATATTGGGTGCTGTTGCAATTGGGTTGGTCATCTATATAGGAGGTAAAGAAGTCATAGACGGTCACATGACTGTGGGTGCTTTTTTTGCATTTGCTACTGCACTTTTCATGCTTTACACCCCTATAAAACGTCTCTCTTCCCTTTATAATAAAGCACAAGATGCCATTACTGCCAACACACGTATGCACGAGCTTCTTGATACCAAACCTACCATAATATCTGGTACACAAGAGCTATCTCAAACTATTGAAACCATTTCCTTTCAAAATGTTGGGTTAACCTATAAAGATGTACCTGCACTTAAAAATGTTTCATTTGAAGTCAAAAAAGGCACATCCATTGCATTGGTAGGAAACAGCGGTGCGGGAAAAAGTTCACTTGTCAGTCTTCTTGTCCGTTTTTATGACCCAAATAGTGGAAAAATACTCATTAATGGAAAAGATTACAAAAACTTTACACTTACCTCTTTACATCAAAAAATTGCCTATGTCACACAACGTATTTACATTTTTAACGACACCATCGCTGCCAATGTGGCTTATGGAGAGGAGATAGATGAAGAACGTGTCAATACGGCTCTGAAAAAAGCGTATGCTATGGAGTTCATCAATAAATTGGAAAATGGTATACATACACTTCTGTCTGAGAGTGGTGATAATCTATCTGGTGGACAAAGACAACGTATTGCACTTGCCAGAGCACTTTACAAAAACCCTGATGTACTTATACTTGATGAGGCAACCTCAGCACTGGATAATAAAAGTGAAGCACTCATCCAAAAAGCCTTGTCTGCACTTCGCAATGAAATGATTACATTCACTGTAGCACATAGGCTAAGTACCATTGAAGATGCTGATACCATTTTGGTATTTGAAGACGGAGAGATACTCTGTAGAGGTACCCACCCTACTTTATTGGAAGAATGTCCTAGCTATAAAAAATTATCTACAAACACTTTATAAGATTTTTTTAACACAAATATAGGTACTATAACAATAATTATATATTAACTAATATTTTTTGGAGAAATGTATGTCTAAATTTGTTGTTCTTTTTGTATTGTTAGTAACAACACTTTTCCCAAAAGATGCTACTGAAAGCTTCCCTTTTCTTGGTTTCACACTCTCTTCGGAGAAAGTAGATGTTGAATCATCTGTAAATATCCCAAACCCTAAAGAAACAAGTTTTGGACTACGCTATGGAAAACAAACGATAGATTGGCGTACGATGTTCACTATATCAGGAAATAATAACTTTCAAACCTTTTCTATTGAAATAGATAAAATACTTATGGATGATATGTTTGGATACCCTGAAGTAAGACCCTATCTAGGAGCAAGTCTCGGTTATCTTCATTATACAGACTTCCTCACTGAAGACAACAATGGATTTTATTATGGAGGTAATTTTGGTTTTCTTTTCTATATAACAGATAATATAGATGCAGACATTTCATACCATTATAATAATATCGAAGAACTTCCACCCTTGCGTAATATGCAAGGTACTACCTTTGGATTACACTACTTTTATTGATACTTAGCTATAATATATCCAATTCATTATGGAGATTATAGTGTCATTTTTTTCTTACCAAACCCTCAAAAAACTACTCTTTAAGTTAGAACCTGAAACTGCACATACCCTTGCAAGTATAGGACTAAGAACAGCTGCACATTTTCCAATACTTTTACGTTTTATAGCAAAACAGTATTTTGTGACCCATCCTATGCTTCGTCAAGAAATTTTTGGGACAACTTTCCAAAACCCTGTGGGTTTAGGTGCAGGGTTCGACAAAAATGGTCAATACATCACTGCCACACCTGCTATGGGTTTTGGCTATACTGAAATAGGTACCATTACACCCAAACCACAAGATGGAAACCCCAAACCAAGACTTTTTAGACTCATCAAAAATCAATCTATTCAAAATGCTATGGGATTCAACAACAAAGGCAGTTTTTATATGCTGCAACAACTCAAAAAACTTTACTTTTTTGATTATCCTATAGGTATCAATATTGGAAAAAACAAATTTACAGCTGAAAATGAAGCCCTCAGTGACTATGAAACACTCTTCAAGGCGTTTAAAACATATGGAAATTATATTGTTATTAACATCTCTTCACCCAACACACCAGGACTAAGAGACTTACAGAATGAAGCATTCATTCAAGCTATCTTTAAAATAGCAAAAGAGATAACTTCACAACCCGTACTCCTTAAAATTGCACCAGATATGGCACATGAAGATGCCATACTACTTTGTAAAACTGCCGTTGATGCTGGTGCAGCAGGTATTATCGCTACCAATACCACTATAGACTACACTCTTACAGAAGATGCTAAAGATTTTGGTGGGATAAGTGGTGCTTTACTTACAGAAAAGTCATATGCACTCTTCCGTGCCATAGGAAAAGAACTCTATGGTAAAACATTACTTATCTCTGTAGGTGGTATAGATTCTGCTGAAGAAGCATATAGACGTATCAAAGCCGGTGCTTCTCTCGTACAAATTTACAGCCTGTTTATCTACAAAGGTCCTGCACTTATTAAAGAGATTAATGAAGGTCTCATCCAACTTTTACAAAAAGATGGATATAACCATATATCAGAAGCTATTGGAGCAGATTGGAAATGAAACACAACACATTCTTAGCCCAAATAACTACTTTATTATTTTTACTATCAGGAGTATTAATGGCCAACTCATTGCCAAAACATTTTACAAAAACATTAGAAAACGGTATGCAAATCGTTGTCATACCTATGGATAATGATTCGGGTGTGATTACCACAGATATTTATTACAAAGTTGGTAGTAGAAATGAAGTCATGGGTAAAAGTGGTATGGCTCATATGCTTGAACACTTAAGCTTCAAATCTACAGATAAACTCAAAGAAGGTGAATTTGATACCATTGTAAAAAGCCGTGGTGGTGTAAATAATGCTGCAACTGGTTTTGATAAAACACACTATTATATTAAAACTGCAAGTAAAAACCTTTCGATGACACTAGACCTGTTTGCTGAACTTATGCAAAACCTAAAACTTACCGACAAAGAGTTCCAAAAAGAACGTGATGTTGTTGCAGAAGAGCGAAGACTAAGAACAGACAATAATCCAATGGGGTATCTGTACTTTAGACTTTTTAACACACATTTTACTTACCACCCATATCATTGGCTTCCTATAGGCTTTATGGAGGACATACTCACATGGAAAATAGAAGATATTCGAGACTTTTACCAACGATACTATCAACCAAACAATGCTATCCTTATTGTTGCAGGAGATATTAATCAAACACAAGTATTTGAAGAAGCCAAGAAATATTTTGGAAACATAAAAAATAAACATGAGATTCCAGAAGTGATAGCAGTTGAACCAAAAATTGATGGGGCCAAAAGAGCTATACTTCACAAAGAGAGCAACAAGGTAGATACATTGGCTATCGCTTATGCTATACCAAACTATGCACATGAAGATCAAGTAGCACTTTCAGCTATTTCTCATATTCTTAGTTCAGGTAAAAGTTCTTGGTTTGAAAAGACAATAGTCAATGAAAAACAGCTTGCCAACCAAGTGTATGGATACAACATGGAGCTTACAGACCCAGGTATTTTTCTTATCATGGCAATGGCAGCACCGCAAGCCTCTATCTCAGAATTAGAAAAAGAAATTCTTTTACAACTTGAAAAACTCAAAAATGCTGAAGTAACACAAGCAGAATTAGATAAAGTGAAGATTAACACAAAAGCAGAGTTTATCTATTCTTTAGAGAGTTCTTCTTCTGTTGCAGGACTCTATGGAGACTATTATGTCAAAGGAAATATACAACCTTTACTTGAATATGAAGAGAAATTAGATAAAATTACACTCAAAGATATTCAAAAAGTCGCCAAAAAGTATTTTGATCACAATTTTTCTACGACTGTTATATTGAAAAAAAACTAGGATATTAACTATGAGTAATTATATTACAGGTGCAACTACAGCACTTATTACACCCTTTAAAAATGGTACATTGGATGAAGCAACCTATGCCTCTCTCATCCAAAGACAAATAGATAATGGGATTGATGCCGTTTGTCCAGTTGGTACGACAGGGGAAAGTGCAACATTGAGTCATGATGAGCATAAAAGATGTATAGAGATAGCTGTTGAAGTTTGTAAAGCCAGTACTACCAAAGTACTGGCAGGTGCAGGTTCTAATGCTACACATGAAGCCATTGACATTGCCAAGCATGCAGAAGATTGTGGTGTGGATGCTATATTTTCTGTCAGTCCTTACTATAATAAACCTAGTCAGGAAGGACTTTACCAACATTACAAAGCCATAGCATCTGCTGTAAAAGTACCTTTTATGCTCTATAATGTACCAGGGCGTACAGGAGTGGATATTTTACCAGATACAGTCAAAAGACTTTTCTGTGATGTAGAAAATATCATGGGGATCAAAGAAGCAACTGGTTCCATAGAACGCACTGTTGAACTTTTAGCTAAAGTACCTGATCTTTATGTTTTCTCTGGTGATGATGCTATAGACTTTCCAATACTTGCAAGTGGGGGGAAAGGTATCACTTCTGTGACTGCCAACCTCCTACCCGATATGAAAGCAAAACTGGCACATACAGCGCGCAAGGGTGATTTTCAAACCTCTAAAGCCATCAATGATACACTTTTTGATATCAATAAAGTACTCTTTTGTGAAAGTAACCCTATTCCTATCAAAGCTGCAATGTATATAGCAGGACTTACTGAGACACTTGAATATAGACTTCCTCTTGTTGCCCCAAGTAAAGAGAATATGAAAAAAATAGAAGAAGTTATGAAAAAATACAAAATTGCAGGAGTCGTTTAATGTCAAATATGAAAGGTAAAACACTTGTTATCACAGGTGCCACCAAAGGTATAGGTAAAGCTGTAGCAGAAAAATTTGCACAAAATGGTGTAAATATCGCATTTACCTATAATTCTAACAAAGAAATTGCAGATGAAATTGCCACAGACTTAGAAAATAAGTATGGTATCAAAGCAAGAGCCTATGCACTCAATATTCTAGAGCTTGATGAATTTAAACCACTTTTTAAAGCCATTGATGAAGATTTTGATAGAGTGGACTTCTTCGTATCCAATGCTATGATTTATGGTCGTCCCATTATAGGCGGATATGGTAAATTTATGAAATTACGTCCTGCAAAGGGTCTAACAAACATCTATACAGCAACAGTGGGTGCATTTGTACGTGGTTCACAAGAAGCGGCTGTACGTATGGAGAAAGTTGGGGGAGGTGCGATTGTAACACTTTCTTCAACTGGTAACCTGATATATATTGAAAACTATGCGGGACATGGTACAAACAAAGCTGCTGTAGAAGCGATGAGCCGTTACGCTGCTGTAGAACTTGGAGAAATGGGGATAAGAGTCAATGCAGTATCTGGTGGTCCCATCGATACAGATGCACTCAAAGCCTTTACAAACTATGAAGAAGTCAAAGCAGAGACGATTAAACGTTCTGCCGTCAATAGAATGGGAAGTCCTGATGACCTTGCTGGATCTATATATTTTCTTTGTACAGATGAAGCATCTTGGATCACAGGACAAACACTCGTTGTAGATGGCGGGACAACTTTCCGTTAGTAATAGATATAAAATAAAAGGTAGTCCAATTTGTTCAATGTTCCAAATACCCTTGCCTTCATACGTCTTTTACTCGCACCTGTAATGTTCTTTTTACTAGTCAATCGTGAGAGTCAGTTTCTTTCAGGAATACACTATAGCTGGCTTGATTACATGGCTGCTTTTATTTTTGTCATAGCAAGTACAACTGACTTTTTTGATGGCTATATCGCCCGTACATTTAATCAAATAACTACTTTAGGTAAAATACTCGACCCACTAGCAGATAAAATGCTTACTTTGGCAGGTTTTCTAGGACTTATGATGCTTGACAGAGCCTCAGAATGGGCTATCTTCCTTATCATTACGCGTGAGCTATTTATAACAGGATTACGTGTCTCTGCTGTTAGTCAAGGTCTTGAGATTGCTGCTTCCTGGATGGGTAAGGTCAAAACCGTCATACAAATGATAGCCATAGGGTTTTTACTTATGGAATGGCCTGGCGCAGAACTTCTTTTATGGACTGCGGTTGCCATAACACTCTATTCTGGCTACGAGTATGTGCGAGACTTCTTCAAAAACAATTCTGTTCACTAAATTATATTGATTAAAAATTAATCACCTTTTCACTCTTCATAGCTAAATAATTTTATATACTTATTGATATACATCAAAAACAAGGAAATAAAATGACAAAATTAAGTTTAGTAACAATACTAACGATGAGTGCTGCAGTTGCAGGAGGAGACATAGCTCCTGTTGAACCCGTGGTAGAAGCACCAGCTGTAGTTGAAAGTTCTACCTCTATCTCAGGTAAAGCATCTCTTATCTATATTACAAATGATAACGAAATAGCATCAGATATGTTTTCTAAAGGCGCATCCGAATCAGCAGCAGCCATTACGCTGGATGTTTCACATAAAATTATCGATAACATTGTTGCCAACTTCACAGCTATAGGCTACACAAGCCTTGGTAATACCATTGGGAATGGTACAGATACATGGACAGGCAACTATCTTGAAGGTCAAGAAACAGGTGCGTACTTCAACGTTGCCAATATTACAGCTACCTATGCGGATACAACACTTATTGCCGGACGTCAGCTACTAGGAACACCTATGCTCCAAGGATATGATTGGCTGATTGCACCAGGTGCATTTGAAGCCTATACTTTAGCCAATCAATCTATAGGTAATCTTACCTTAGTAGCATCATACATTGATAAATGGAGAGCGAACAACAGTGGAGAAACGTTTGCAGAGTTAAATGGAGATAACTGGACTGTTGGGGCAACATACAGTGAAGGCTTTGATGCAAATATTTGGTACTATAATATTGATGCAGCAAACTATACACAGGTTTATGCAGATGTAGGATATACGTTCTCAGGTATTGCTCTAGAAGCGCAATATGTCTCAACCAGTTTTGATACAGGTTTTGGGACCGACTCAAGTGCATTTGGGGCAAGGATTTCAACTACACTTGCTGGTTTTGATTTAAGTGCTGCCTATAATAGACT
>Ga0256839_1003895_pt1 | contig 15011 bp, 15 predicted proteins | sample 354166metaG_FD_185968 | JGI IMG/M metagenome (GOLD analysis project Ga0256839, IMG submission 185968) | Hydrothermal vent microbial communities from Mid Atlantic Ridge, Atlantic Ocean - 354-166 | ecosystem: Environmental > Aquatic > Marine > Hydrothermal vents | place: Atlantic Ocean: Mid... | reverse complement strand
TTCACCATAATCCATGGCAACCGTTGTTGTTCTTTTACGCCGCACAACACTATCTTCTGTAGGCTTTGCTTCGGTTGATATAGGATCAATTTCACTAACCGTTTTAATCGCCGTGGTTTTACCAGCTCCCACACACCCCGTAAAAACAAATTTTATTTTATGATTTGTATCCATTTTTTAATTCAAAATGTCTATTAGCTTAATGATTTTATACGCTTGCCTATTTTGGCATATAATTTTCGTTTATCAGTGCTGATAGTTTTTTCATGAATATCACTTTCCTGACACAACTCAATTAAATCAATCACTTTACACGCATTATAAAAATCAATGACTTTTGCAATAGGAAATCCGGTATTAACATGAATTGTCTGTAAATCAGCCGAATTACTATGCATATAAGCGGCCAATTGGATTAATTCACGACAACCTGGCAAATTAATATCAGGCCAGCGTTTTAGGCGCACAATATCACTACTTTGATGCCCTATTATAAATTTGCCTTGTGAGCTACAAAGCACACTATACCAAAGTAAATTATTTAAAGGCTGTGGTTTAAACGCTTGTTGTGCAACAAGCATTTGTAGTTGAGGTTCACCTATTTCCTTTAAGACAAAGCCTCCTTGACAGTTAAAATAACCCTGTAAAGCTTCTAGTTTTTGAGTGCCGTAATAACACTGATTTTGTAAATCAATATATAAATCAGCTACATTATCCAAACTAAATGCTAACTTTTTATCAGTATTTTTTTCTAGCAATAAACGAATAAACGGGTGTTCAGAAGGGGCGAATGACACGGATGTAAACAAGGACGACTCTTGCCCTGCGGGTTTAGTGGCTTGCTCGTTTTCCCGCGGCGTTACTGCCTTTGCAACCACTGGTTGCGATGAGGGTTTACTAAGAAAATCAGGCGAATTATGTTCTGCGCTAGGCATATCTTGACGCGCTGGTTCACTCGCCGTTTTTTTACTTTGTTTAAACTTTTCAAAAAAACCTAAGGATCTCGCTTTTGGAGCACTCACTTGCCCCTTATCGTTAACAGTAGACAGATTAGCTACATCAGGCTTATTTTTTTCAAAGAATCCTAAAGCGGGGGGCTTAATTTTTTGCATGCGCTCATGATTTTCCTGCGGCGAAAAATCAGCAACAATGGCACTATCAACCTCTAAACTATTTAGCAATTGAGTCAACGGCCTTAAAAAAGGAATATTATTTTTATCCACCAATAACTCATGTGCTACCGCACCAGTCTGCTCTAGTACACAAAAAATACAACGCTCTCGCGGCAAAGTTTGCAATAACTTATCCTGTTCAAAGACCTCTCTTAATCGGCTAGATAGCACAAAAAAATCGGCCTCATCTTTAATCAATGTTATCTGCCAAGAGCTATCTAACCGACTGCCGGCAAGCGATAAAATAGACTCAAAAGTCAATTTATCATTTTCACTAAATCCAATTAATTGCAACTGAAAAGATACGGGAGAGCTTGTTCTAAAATTCAAATATTCTTCCTTAAATTAAAAACATACACATAAATAGTATAGTAAAATAAACAACACTTACAAGCCTGTTTTTATTAATAAAAACAATAAAATTAATATTGGAATTCCTTTCGCGTCAATTTATCAAAAACTATTCACCTTAGCTCTAAAGCTTGTTTTATAATGGTAGATTCGAAACAAACTTTTGCTGCACTACATTCACCATGCCCTCTACTTATTCAATTTTATTTTTAGCATGATTTCCATCAACAAGCTCTCTTTTGCGCGCGGCGACAATAAAATATTCAACAATATTTCCCTTACAATTCAGCCTCATAAAATCACTGCCATTATGGGGCCTAGCGGGACAGGCAAGACCACCCTATTAAAACTCATCAGCGGCCAACTAAAACCTGATAGTGGCAGCATTATGATTAATGAGCAAAACGTACACCAGCTATCGCGCAAAAACCTGTATGCATTACGTCAAAAAATGGGCATGCTATTTCAAAGTGGCGCATTATTAACGGATATGTCAGTGTATGACAATATCGCCTTTCCTATCCGCGAACATACCGCCTTACCGGAATCTATGATACGGACACTGGTATTAATGAAACTGAATGCCGTCGGCCTCAGGGGTGCTAAAGACTTAATGCCGAGTGAACTGTCGGGCGGCATGGCTAGGCGTGTCGCAATGGCCAGAGCACTGGCTTTAGACCCTGAAATGATTATGTACGATGAGCCCTTTACCGGGCAAGATCCCATTTCTCTAGGCGTATTAGTAAAACTCATTGCCACACTGAATCAGACATTACAACTCACCAGCATTATCGTGTCGCATGATGTACAAGAGACGGCCGCCATTGCGGATTATATTTATTTATTATCTGCGGGAAAAATTGCAGGCCAAGGCACGCCTGAGGAGCTATATAGCTCTGATTCTGCCTGGGTGCAACAATTCATGCAAGGCAAACCGGATGGCCCTGTGCCCTTTCATTACCCTGCACAGGACTATCAAAATGATTTATTGGCACACTAAACAATGAAATTTTTTCACTCCATTGGCCAAATAAGCCTACAATCCCTTGCCAAACTAGGGCGTAGTACTTTATTTTTGAGTGCCATTATCAATAGCCTTGGCTATCCATTGTTACGCCCCAAATTACTGATTAGACAAATATACTCTGTAGGCGTATTAAGCTTTTGGCTCGTTGCCATTTCAGGGCTATTTGTGGGTATGGTACTGGGCTTACAAGGTGTTTATACGCTATCTACCTTTGGTGCCGAGTCCTCACTCGGTATTATGGTTGCTGCATCTTTAGTCAGAGAGCTAGGCCCTGTGGTCAGCGCCTTATTATTTGCTGGGCGCGCAGGCTCCGCCTTAACGGCTGAAATTGGCCTAATGAAAACGACTGAACAGCTATCAGGTATGGAAATGATGGCTATCGATCCATTAAAATATATTATCGCCCCGCGCTTTTTGGCCGGCTTCATCTCTTTGCCATTACTTGCTGCATTATTCAGTGCTATCGGTATCTGGGGGGGCTATATAGCCGGTGTGGAGCTATTAAATGTTGATGTCGGGGCGTATTGGTCACAAATGCAAAGTGCCATCGACTTTTATGATGATATTGTCAATGGCATTATCAAAAGCATTATTTTTGCGTGGATTATTACTTGGATTGCTTTGTTTGAAGGCTATGATGCCACCCCCACGTCGGCAGGAATCAGTCGTGCAACCACAAAGACTGTAGTCAATTCAGCATTTGCCATCTTATTATTTGACTTTTTACTAACCGCTCTTATGTTTGGTACTTCTTAATGATGCAATATAAAGCCCTAGAAATTTCAGTTGGACTTTTTGTCAGTGCCGCCATGGCCGCACTTTTCTTTCTTGCCATGCAAGTAAGTAATTTCAATGCGTTACAAAATACAAATAGCTATACACTCACCGCCCATTTCGACAATGTCAGCGGCTTAAAAACAAAGTCATTGGTTTCAATGGCAGGTGTTCCCATCGGTCGCGTCACTGAGATAAGTTTTGACCCAGAAAATTACGATGCATTAGTCAAAATGCGGATTGATGCACGCTACAACACTATCCCGAGTGACACTTCTGCCAGCATTTTAACAGCAGGGCTACTCGGAGAAAAATATATCGGCTTAACCCCCGGCGGCTTAGATGAATTCTTACAAGAAGGCGATGCCATTGAATTAACGCAATCTGCACTGGTCTTAGAAAAACTGATTAGTCAATTTCTATTTCAATCCGCCTCAAAAGACTAAGCGCTCCTCAATGCAAAATTTAGAAATAATCAAGACCTCCCCGTCCGATTACCAAATAAAAGGTGAATTAAGCTTTGCGACCATTAACAAATCGACCCTAAATGCCTTAAAATTTCAGCGCACGACCAGTGCCATCACAATTGACCTACAGAAGATTAGCAAAATTGATAGCGCAGGACTCGCTTTACTTATAGAATGGATAAAATTTGCGCGGGCACAGCAGACAGAGCTACAATTTACCAATATTCCTGGCCAATTAACAGCATTAGCAAATTTAAGTTACCTGTCAGAAACCGAGCTATTTACGATAAAATAACCTATACGCAATGGATAAATTACTCATTACAGGTGGCAAAAAACTGTCTGGCGAACTCACTATTTCAGGTGCCAAAAATGCCGCACTCCCCATTTTAGCGGCAACACTATTAAGTGACACCTCTGTCAGTGTCGGTAATATTCCTCACCTACACGACATTACCACGACCATGGAATTATTAGGTTGCATGGGCGTAGAGCTGTCAATTGATGAAAAACTCAATATTGCCGTCAATAGCAATACCATTAACAAATTAGAAGCCCCCTACGAATTGGTACGCACCATGCGCTCTTCCATTCTGGTTTTAGGGCCATTACTAGCACGTTTCGGGCAAGCCGATGTCTCCTTGCCCGGCGGTTGTGCAATCGGGGCTAGGCCGGTTAATTTACACTTAGAAGGCCTCAGCCAAATGGGCGCCGATATCCGTGTTGAAAATGGCTATATCCATGCCAAAGCAACCCGTTTAAAAGGCTGTCGTTTAGTACTAGAGCAAGTTACGGTAACCGGGACTGAAAATTTGCTGATGGCAGCAACACTCGCGGAAGGCACGACTATTTTAGAAAATGCCGCCCGCGAACCTGAAGTCAATGATTTGGCGCATTTCCTTAATAAAATGGGAGCAAAAATTACTGGCATTGGTACTTCGGTTCTCGAAATTGAAGGCGTAGAACGATTAGGGGTAGAAAACCTGCATTACGATGTTCTGCCTGACCGTATCGAAGCAGGCACTTATTTAGTTGCCGCGGCCATGACTCGCGGAAAAATTAAACTTAAAAAAGTGCAGCCCAATTTACTCGATGCCGTGCTCGCAAAACTAAAAGAAGCCGGTGCACAGATTCGTACCGGCGAGGACTGGATTGAACTGGATATGCAAGGCAAACGTCCTCAGGCCGTCTCTATTCGTACCGCACCCTTCCCTGCCTTTCCAACCGATATGCAAGCGCAATTTACTGCAATGAATGCCATTGCTGAAGGGGTCAGTACCATTACCGAAACGGTCTTTGAAAACCGCTTTATGCATGTGCAAGAAATGCAACGTATGGGCGCACACATCAGGCTAGAATCTAATACTGCCATTTGCACAGGCATGGAGAAACTAACTGCCGCCCCGGTGATGGCAACCGATTTACGCGCCTCAGCCAGTTTAGTGCTGGCAGGTTTAGTTGCCGAAGGCGAAACACTGGTTGATCGCATTTATCATATTGATAGAGGCTACAACCACATAGAAGAAAAACTTTCTCAACTCGGCGCAATCATTCGCCGTATTCCAAGATAACAAGGCTTTAATACTCATGCTAACGATCGCTGTTTCCAAAGGCAGAATATATGACGATGCACTGCCCTTATTGGCAGAAGCCAACATCATTCCTATTGATGATCCCAAAACCAGTCGCAAACTCATTCTGCGTACCAATCATGATGATGTCAAACTCGTGATTATTCGTGCTACGGATGTACCTACCTTTGTTGAGTACGGTGCAGCGGATTTAGGAATTGCGGGCAAAGATGTCCTCATCGAACATCAGTCAGATAACCTCTATGAACCACTGGATTTAAAAATTGCCTGTTGCAAACTGATGACGGCAGCACCGACTGATGCCCCGGAAATTTCAGGGCGCATACGTGTCGCAACGAAATATGTCAAAACAGCTGAACGCTATTTTGCCGGCAAAGGCATTCAAGCAGAAATCATCAAGCTTTATGGTGCAATGGAACTCGCCCCTATTGTTGGCCTCGCTGACTGCATTGTAGATGTGGTTGATACCGGCAATACATTACGCGCGAATGGCCTAGAGCCACGTGAACTGATCATGAACATCAGTTCACGCCTCGTTGTCAATAAAGCCTCCATGAAAATGAAGCACCAGTTAATTCAGCCCTTAATTGACCAATTTGAAAAAACCCTAGCGCAAAGATAAGACTATGACAGCAAATATTACCCGCCTTAATAGCAGTGATACCCATTTTTCTGCCCAACTCCAGCAATTGCTTGCCTGGGAAGAGTCTTCAGATGCTGATATGCATCAGCGTGTATTAGAGATTATTGCTAATGTGCGTAAAAATGGCGATCAAGCCGTTATCGACTACACCAATCAATTTGATCGCTGCAAGATAAACGATGCTGCACAGTTAGAAATTTCGCAAGCACAATTAAAATCTGCTTGGGATAATTTGCCCACTGATAAAGCAGATGCCTTACAAACAGCAGCTAACCGAGTACGTGCTTATGCCGAAAAACAAAAAATGGCATCTTGGCAATATACGGAAGCAGATGGCACCATGCTCGGGCAAAAGGTAACGCCTTTAGACCGAGCGGGGCTTTATGTACCGGGTGGTAAAGCCGCCTACCCTTCTTCTGTTTTGATGAATGCCATTCCTGCTAAAGTCGCAGGCGTACGTGAATTAATTATGGTTGTCCCCACGCCTGATGGTGTCACTAATGAGTTGGTACTAGCCGCCGCCTATCTTTCCGGTGTTGACCGTGCTTTTGCTATCGGCGGTGCACAGGCAGTGGCTGCACTAGCCTACGGCACACAAACGATTCCGGCTGTCGAAAAAATTGTAGGTCCCGGCAATATTTATGTGGCGACTGCTAAAAAGCTCGTTTTTGGCCAAGTAGGGATTGACATGATTGCCGGCCCTTCTGAAATCTTGATTATTTGTGATGGCAAAACCGATCCCGACTGGATTGCAATGGATTTATTCTCACAAGCGGAGCATGATGAAGATGCACAGGCCATTTTATTATCTGATGATGCAGACTTTTTAGAGGCTGTGGCAGCCAGTATTGAAAAACTACTCCCAACAATGGAGCGTGCCGATATTATTAACGCATCACTTTCAGGTCGAGGTGCTTTAATTAAAGTCACGTCATTAATTGAAGCGGCCGAAGTAGCCAATACCATTGCACCTGAACATTTAGAACTATCCGTTGCCGACCCTGAAAGTCTTTGTGAGCATATCTTTAATGCCGGCGCCATTTTTATGGGTCGCTATACTGCCGAAGCATTAGGAGACTATTGTGCAGGCCCCAACCATGTATTACCAACCTCTGGCACGGCACGTTTTTCATCACCATTAGGTGTCTATGATTTTCAAAAACGTTCCAGCCTGATTTTCTGCTCAGCCGAAGGTGCCAATACTTTAGGCAAAACAGCCTCGGTATTAGCACGTGGTGAAAGCTTAACAGCCCATGCACGCTCAGCAGAATATCGTTTAAAATAACCACAATTAAAGAGAAACAAGATGACTGATTTACCTGAAAGAACCTGCGAAATAGAGCGTTTAGTAATGCACCCAAAATTAGTTGAAGCCGCTTTGAGTGGTCGCAAAACGCAACAACGCCGCGATGGAGTTTACGGCTACCCTGAAGAAACCTTTACTCTTGATGGTGTAGATTTTGTTATCACCGCATTAGAAAGAAAAACCATTGGTGATATGACTGATGCCGATGCACAGGCCGAAGGTTACCCAACATTGGAAATGTATAAAAACCTTATTCTAAAAATGCACGCTGGTATGGAATGGGACGAATCTGCACCGGTATGGGTACACCACTTCAAGCGTGTCGCTTAAAATACGCATGTCCACACAAGCATTAATCAATTCCGTTATTCGCCCCGAAATTCGTGCTTTAACGGCTTACAAAGTTGCCGATGCGACTGGTTTTATCAAACTGGATGCAATGGAAAACCCTTATATCTGGCCGGATGCGTTAAAAACAGAATGGCTAAAGCGCGTACGCGATGCTGAAATTAATCGTTACCCCGATCCTGAGGCAAAATCGCTGTGTCAGATTTTAAAAGCATATAACCGGATTCCGGATACCTGTGATTTGATTCTAGGCAATGGCTCTGATGAAATCATTCAATTGTTGCTCATGGCATTACCTGCCCATGCAGCTGTCATGGCACCTGAGCCTAGTTTTGTCATGTACAAGCAAATTGCACAATGCTTAGGCTTAAATTATCAAGGGTTGCCGTTACTTGCTGACAATTTTGAATTAGATATTGAGGCAATACTAGGCGCAATCAAAGCACAACAACCTGCCATTATTTTTCTTGCCTACCCCAATAATCCAACCGGTAATTTATTTGATAGCGCCGCCATTGAGCGCATTATCACACACAGCACCGGCCTAGTGATTATTGATGAGGCGTACGCACCCTTCACCGACTTCAGCTTTATTGAAAGGCTTACCGAATACAATAACCTATTAGTCATGCGTACAGTGTCTAAGCTTGGTTTAGCAGGCTTACGCTTAGGCTTTATTGCAGGCCACCCCAGCATTATTAATGAGCTGAATAAAGCGAGACTGCCATACAATATCAATACTCTAACCCAATGCAGTGCCGAATTTGCACTCACTCACCCTGAGATGTTTGCAGAACAAACCGGTACAATTTGTACTGAACGCGCACGTATGTTTCTACAACTGAGTGTATTAGAAGGTATTAGCCCCAGTCCCAGTGCAGCTAATTTTATTCTTTTCCGCACCCCGCACAATAGAGCAACTGATATTTTTAATGCTTTGAAAGAAAAGAATATTTTAATCAAAAACTTGAGTTCACAACAAAGCTTATTAAAAGACTGTTTACGGGTCACTATCGGCAAACCCGAGGAAAATAATGCCTTCATTAAGGCACTCAAAGCAACGCTACAAGCCTTATAATAATCAAAAGAATATAAATCCGACTTCAAAATGCAGTGGCTCTCATGTACTATTGAGTCGGTAACAAATCATAAAAGCTAAACATATAGCTAACAACGAGGAGTGTTATACATGAGCGAACAAGGCGTGGATCATTCAAAACGCCAATTTCTAACAACAGCTTTAACCGTTGTCGGTGCTGTTGGTACAGGTTATATTGCAGTACCCTTTCTGTCACAAATGCAACCAAGTACCAAAGCAAAAGCGGCTGGAGCACCTGTAGAAATTGATATAAGTAAATTAGAAACAGGACAGCTTATCCGTGCAGCATGGCGCGGAAAACCTGTCTGGGTACTTAATCGTACCCCTGAAGTATTAGCAGTATTAGCAACAGAAACCAGCAAACTTGCTGACCCTAACTCGTTAGAATCTAATCAACCGGCATACGCTCAGAATGAATTACGGTCGATTAAACCTGAAATTTTTGTGGCAGTCGGCCTGTGTACTCACCTAGGTTGCTCACCAACCTTCCGCCCTGAAATAGCCCCTAATGATTTAGGCTCTGACTGGAAAGGCGGTTTCTTCTGTCCATGTCATGGCTCAGGATTTGATCTGGCAGGACGTGTGGTGCGCGGCGTTCCCGCTCCGACCAATTTAGATGTCCCCCCACATCGTTACATCACTGATACACGCATTATTATTGGCGAAGATACAACGGAGGCTGACGTATGAAATCCAAAATAGATAGCTGCGGCTCTTGGGTTCTTGATCGATTCCCACTGACTAAATTGTGGAATGATCATATGGCGCAATACTACGCGCCCAAGAATTTTAACTTCTGGTATTTTTTTGGCTCCTTGGCACTACTTGTACTCGTCAACCAACTGATTACCGGCATTTTATTAACCATGAACTACAAACCGGATGCTAGTTTAGCATTCGATTCTGTAGAATACATTATGCGTGAGGTTCCTTGGGGCTGGTTAGTGCGTTATATGCACTCCACAGGGGCATCAGCCTTTTTTATTGTGGTTTACCTACATATGTTCCGTGGATTAATTTACGGCTCATACAAGCAACCTAGAGAGCTGGTATGGATTTTTGGCATGTTGCTATTTTTAGCATTAATGGCTGAAGCCTTCATGGGTTACTTATTACCTTGGGGACAAATGTCATACTGGGGTGCGCAAGTTATCATCTCATTATTTAGTGCTATCCCGGTCATCGGTGATGACCTATCCTTATGGGTTCGTGGTGACTATGTCATTTCTGATGCCACCTTAAACCGCTTTTTTGCATTTCATGTCATTGCCATTCCACTGATTTTACTGATGCTGGTCTTTATGCATATCATTGCCTTACATGAAGTCGGCTCCAATAACCCTGATGGTATTGAAATCAAAGCCTCCAAAGATCCATGGGGACATCCTGTGGATGGTATTCCATTCCACCCATACTACACCGTCAAAGACATTGTTGGCGTTGCTGTTTTTCTGTTCTTTTTTGCAACAGTCATGTTTTATATGCCGGAAATGGGCGGCTACTTTTTAGAGCATGCCAATTTTATCCCGGCCGATCCATTAGCAACACCGGAACATATTGCACCGGTTTGGTACTTCACACCGTTCTACGCAATCTTAAGAGCCATTCCTGATAAGTTTGCCGGTGTTATTGCAATGGGTGGTGCAATTGTGGTTTTATTTCTCCTGCCTTGGTTAGACCGTAGCCCGGTTAAATCTATTCGCTACCGTGGCGGTATCTATAAAAAAGCAATTGTCTTATTTGTCATCAGCTTTTTAGGTTTAGGCTATTTAGGTATGCAAGCACCTACTGCCGGCGCAACCATGATGGCGCGTATATTCACCGCTATCTATTTTGGCTTCTTCTTATTAATGCCAATATATACACGCTGGGAAAAAACCAAACCGGTTCCCAAGAAATTGACCGAGCAACCGACCCTTGAAGACAGAATTCCCGCACTTAAGAAAATTTACGGCGAAGTCATCAAAGATGTAACGGAAGTAAAAGATGGTAAAACCATTACACATAAACGTCCCGATACGGCCGGAGTTGCCAGAGTCATCCGTCGCACTGCTACCAATATCAAAAAGGGCCTAGACTAATATGAAAAAATTACTACAAACTTGTCTATTACTCTTAATGCCTTTAGGGGTTTTTGCCTCTGCAGGTATGGAGCTAGAAGATGCCGACATTGATTTATCTAATAAGAAATCATTAGAAAATGGTGCACACCTCTATGTGCAGTACTGCTTAGGCTGTCACTCCACTAAATATATTCGCTACCTGAATATTGCGGATGACTTCGACATAGACCAAGAAGAAATTTTAGAAAAAGTAGCACCTGACGGTGCCGGCATTTATGACAAAATGCTGTCCGCGATGAATGCGCATGATGCTAAAAAATGGTTCGGTACTAAACCACCTGATTTATCATTAATTGCCCGTTCCAGAGGTGCAGATTGGCTATATAGCTACTTAAGAGGGTTTTATATCGATACCAAAAAACCTTTAGGCGTTAACAATACGGTTTTCCCTGATGTCGGTATGCCCAACCCTTTATGGCAATTACAGGGTACACAAGAAGCTATTTATGAAAATATTGATGGTCAAAACGTCATTACCGAATTGACACTTGTTGAGCAAGGTACTATGACACCTGAGGAATTTGACCAAGCAGTCAATGATATTGTTAACTTTTTAGTCTACGCAGGCGAACCTATCCAAGAGGAGCGGCGTAGCATGGGTAAATACGTTCTATTCTTTATCTTTATGTTTGGCCTCCTTGCCTATCTATTGAAAAGAGAATACTGGAAAGATATACACTAAAAATTGCAGATAAAATAAAGAGCCAGCTTCAGTCCTAAATACAGCATTATTCAATACTTGCGTTGTCGGCTCATTTTATTTCTCATGCAACACTTAACAAGGCACTATGGATTTTTCTATAGTGCCTTGCTTATATCTATCCGAAAACCCATTAGACACATCATAATCGCCCCTCCCTCCTATCATTTGATACAAATCTATTCCATAAACTCAAAATACCGGAAAAATTCAATTTTCTAAACTTCACTCTGTCATGTAAGCAGGCAGACAATATCGAAAAATGGGATAATACCAACATCCTGCCAAAATAACGCACAGACCTCATTAAAGAGTACCACCCCCTTATGACCACTCGTAGCACAAGCTTTGCTTCTTTGCCCATCCCCCCCACTCAAATCAGCAATCTAGAGTCGCTAGGTTATCACAACATGACACCTATCCAAGCTGAAAGCCTCCCCCCGATACTACAAGGTGCTGATTTGATTGCGAGAGCTAAAACAGGCAGTGGTAAAACAGTTGCCTTTGGCATTGGCCTATTAAATAATATTAATCCACGATTTTTTGGTGCGCAAGCATTAGTACTTTGCCCTACACGCGAACTGGCCGACCAAGTTGGCAAAGAAATCCGCAAGTTAGCGCGCTATACTGCTAATATAAAACTGGTTGCATTATGCGGCGGAAAACCATTAAGAATACAAGCCGCATCACTAGAACATGGTGCTCATATTATTGTCGGCACGCCAGGGCGCATACAAGACCACTTACATCGAGGCACGTTGAATCTTGACGGTTTAAAAACCCTCGTACTAGATGAAGCTGATCGTATGTTGGATATGGGGTTTATTGATGAAATGCGCGACATTATTGCACACACACCAAACTCACGCCAAACCTTATTATTTTCAGCAACCTACCCCGATAGCATAAAAAAAATGAGTCGGCAATTTCAGCATGACCCCATCACTGTGACGGTTGATGCAGAACACAATACCCATGTCATTCAACAGCAGTTTTACCAAATAAAACACAGCGAGCGCAATCAGGCTTTATTAAGCTTATTTGCCCATTATCAGCCTAAAACCACCGTTGTATTTTGTCATACCAAAATTCAGTGCAGTGAGGTTGCCGACTTTCTCCGACAACACAATATTGAAGCGCTGGCCATTCACGGTGACTTAGAACAATATGAGCGCGACCAAGTATTAGTTCGTTTTTCCAATCAGAGTTGCTCAGTATTAGTGGCAACGGATGTGGCAGCACGCGGCTTAGATATTAAATCCCTACAAGCGGTCATTAACTATGAACTGCCACATGACCCTGAAATTTATGTACATAGAATCGGTCGTACCGGTCGGGCAGGTGCAACAGGGATTGCATTAAGTTTATTAACAACGAATGAACAACAACGCATTGATGCCATTAGCGACTACCAAAATAGCCCCTGCGAATGCGCATCAATCCAAACGCTCACACAGCATACTGATTTTACTTTACAACCGGACATGATGACGATTCAACTGGACTCAGGGCGTAAAAATAAATTGCGCCCCGGTGATATTTTAGGGGCTTTAACAGGTGATGCAGGCCTTACCGGCAAACAAATCGGTAAAATTGATATTTTTGACATATTCAGTTATGTTGCCATTGAACGCAATGCAATACGTCAAACATTGAATTATTTTGCACAAGGAAAAATTAAAGGGCGCAACGTACGCGCACGTAAAATCAGCTAAAATCTTAAAAGTCCATCGCTAAGACATAAAATAATAAAAGGGCAGCACACTTAACAGTGCCGCCCTTCTTATTTTCTATTTTATTTTAAATAACGAAAAACATAGACCGACGATTTAGCAATCAACTCAATCGTTACAAGGTCACGACTTTCAGTGAATTCGTACTTCCATCATGCCCTGTCAAGTCGCCTTTTGTAATAATAAAACTATCCCCTTCTTGAGCATAACCCAGATTCATCAATAGATTAATAATTTCTCTATTCACTGCTACATGATCTTGTGCTTCCAAAGAAAAATAAACAGGAATGACCCCACGATACAAAGTCACCTTCCCTAAAGTGGACTCTTGACTGCTAAAGGCAAAAATAGGTAAGCTCGATTTAATACGCGACATCCACAATGGTGTTGCTCCCGATTGCGTAAAAGCAATAAGTCCTTGAATATCACTATGGTTTGCCATATACATAGCCGCCATCGCAATCGCCTCATCGACACGCTTGAAATGCCCATCAACACGATGCTTAGATACGCTTACACTTTGTTGCTTGTCTGTTTCAATGCAAACACGTACCATCGCTTCAACAGCTTGCACAGGATACTTACCTGCCGCCGTTTCTGCTGACAACATAATGGCATCCGTGCCATCAAAAACCGCATTGGCAACATCAAAAACTTCCGCGCGTGTTGGAATCGAATTTTCAATCATGGATTCCATCATTTGCGTCGCCGTAATCACCGCACGATCCAATTGACGTGCTCGCCTAATTAAGCGTTTTTGTGCTTGCGGTAAATTGGCATCACCGATTTCTACTCCTAAATCACCCCGAGCAACCATAATGACATCCGAGGCCAAAATGATTTCATCCATCGCCTCCATTGCTTCAGCTCGCTCTACTTTAGCAACAATGTGAGCAAAACAACCAACCTCTGCCAATAACTGCCGTGCCTCATGCAAATCATCGGCACAGCGCGGAAAGGAGACGGCAACAAAATCAGCTTGAATTTGGGCAATGGTTTTAATATCCGCCTTATCTTTGTCGGTTAATGCCGCAGCGGATAGCCCACCACCTAAAAGGTTGATACCTTTATTATTAGATAACTGCCCACCAATAACGACTTCACAATGAATACGACCGTTATCAACAGTCACCACATCCAGCACAATACGACCATCATCCAATAACAAACGGCTACCAGGCTGTACTTCATTTGCTAATGGCTCATAAGTAATCCCTACCTGTTCATGATTGCCTTCATTCTCACCCAAATGTATATCCAAAGCAAAATCCTGACCGGCATTTAACCAAACCTTATCATTAGCAAAGCGGGCGATACGAATTTTAGGGCCTTGCAGGTCACATAAAATACCCACGCGCCGCTTCGTTTTTAATGCCATGGCACGCACTTGTGCTGCTCTATCAATATGATCTTGTGCTGTACCATGTGAAAAATTCAGACGCACGACATCAATACCGGCATGAAACAATTTCTCTAATATTTCAGGTTCATCGGTTGCAGGCCCAAGGGTTGCAACAATTTTAGTTCTTCTTAAAGCACGCATGTACTAAGCTACCTATCTATATAATTTGGAAACAAAAGAATATTCACAGACTCGGAAATTCAAAAAAATAAGCACCGCGAACCCTAAAGGGTCGGCAGTGCTTATTAATACGAAGCTTATCAAGAATATAACG
>Ga0256839_1003894_pt1 | contig 15012 bp, 13 predicted proteins | sample 354166metaG_FD_185968 | JGI IMG/M metagenome (GOLD analysis project Ga0256839, IMG submission 185968) | Hydrothermal vent microbial communities from Mid Atlantic Ridge, Atlantic Ocean - 354-166 | ecosystem: Environmental > Aquatic > Marine > Hydrothermal vents | place: Atlantic Ocean: Mid... | reverse complement strand
ATTTCTGTGTCAGCGGAATACAATCCACGCCGCGCGTATCGAGTGCGGCGCAAATGTCCCTGGCCTGGTCAACATCCGTCAATCCGGCGGCGCGCAGCTGGTAAAGCAGGCGTCCGCCCGCCTCGACCGGCGCGATCACGCGCTGCAGTCCGGCGAGAATGTCGGAGTTTTCGGATTGGAAACGGTCCCATACGGCGGTGGCGTCCTCGAGGCTGTTGAAAGCGCCCAGTTGCACCAGCGCGTCGCCGGGATCGAGATAGGGATTGCCATAGGGCGGCGTCGGGCGCGGCGGCTCCGGCACCTCCTGCGAGGTATCGCCTTCCTCGGGCAGGACCTCCAGCAGCAGGTTGTTGATGATATCGGATTCATAGAAGCTCGGCGGGCGCCGCAGCGGGGCAACCATTCCGTCGGCGGCAACATCGGAAACGATCGGCTCCGCCACCGGATCGGGTTCGACCGGCGTGCCATCGGGGTTGACCTCGACCAGCATGCTGGACGCATCAACCCGCGTCGGCTCGGCGGCGGGGGCCGGCGCGACCGGCTGCAATGCGCTCATCGCCTGATCCTCCGGCTGGATCGCCGGAGTTGCCGGAGCCAACGTTGCATCGGTCTCGACCTGTTCGGAAATGTCCTGCGCCAAAACCTCGTTCACGGCCAACCCCTGATAGGCCGCCTGAGTGCCGCCGGGATCGTCGGGGGCGATGCGAGCGGCACCCTCCATCGCGCGGATAACCGGTATCTGGCTGGCATCGCGCTGGCCCAGCGAAACCGCCCAGTAAATGATGCTGAATACCAGCCCGACGGAGATAATCGCACCAGTTCCGCGAACGGCAAGCGTCACAGGCCGGCCACCCCTTACAGGGGCCGATCCGGCACGAGTCGATTCGTATTGCGATTCCTGCATCGGGTTCAAAGCCTTTCACGCACACTTTATATTGTGCGCGCCACTACTCCAACCCCAAAATGTGCTTGTTACTATCGCATCTCTTTAGCCGGGGTCACCCCTAGGATACCCAGACCCGCGGCAATAGCAACGGCCACAGCACGGATCAGGGCCAGACGGGCGAGACTCTGCCCGGGCGCATCCGGCTGGATAAAGCGCAGTTCCGGCTCCACCTTGCCGAGGTGTTGCAGGGCATGGAACTCGGATGCAAGGTCATAAAGATAGAAGGCGATCCGGTGCGGTTCGTGGTGTTTTGCCGCCGCCTCCAGCAGGCGCGGCCACTCGGCGAGTTTCTTGACCAAACCCGTTTCGGCCGCATGACCGAGCAACGACAGGTCGGCCTTTGCGAGGTTTTCGTCCGACACGTCAAACCCTGCCTCATCCGCCTTGGACAGCACCGACGTCACGCGCGCGTGCGCGTATTGCACATAGAAAACCGGATTATCCTTGGACTGCTCCAACACCTTGGCGAAATCGAAATCGAGCGGCGCATCGTTCTTGCGGGTCAGCATGACAAAACGCGTGACGTCGGCCCCAACCAGATCGACCACGTCCTTGAGCGTCACGAATGTCCCTGCCCGTTTCGACATCTTGAACGGTTCGCCGTTTTTATACAGCTTCACCAACTGCGTCAGCTTGATATCCAGCGGCACCTTGCCATCGGAAAGCGCCGAGACGGCCGCCTTCATCCGTTTGACATAACCGCCATGATCGGCGCCCAGCACGTCTATCAACTCATCAAAGCCGCGCTGGATCTTGTCATAGTGATAGGCAATATCCGGCGCGAAATAGGTCCAACTGCCGTCGGATTTCTTCACCGGCCGGTCCACGTCATCGCCATGCTCTGTGGACTTGAACAAGGTCTGTTCGCGCGCCTCCCAATCCTCGGGCAGCTTGCCCTTCGGCGGTTCCAGCACACCCTGATAGATCAGGCCCTTGGCCTCCAGTGTAGCCAGCGCGCTTTCGATCTTGCCGGTGCCGTAAAGCGACTTCTCGCTGAAGAACACATCCATCGTAACGCCGAGCGCCTTCAGGTCGGCGCGGATCATATCCATCATCTGCCCGGTCGCGAACTCCCGCAATTCCGCCAGCCAGACACTTTCGGGCTGGTCCAGCAGGCTGTCGCCGTATTTTTCGGCAATAGCCTTGCCGACGGGAATCAGATAGTCGCCGGGATACAGACCCTCGACAATTTTCGGCTCTTGCCCCAATGCCTCGCGATAGCGTTCATAGGCCGAGCGCGCCAGCACATCGACCTGCGCCCCCCCGTCGTTGATATAGTATTCGCGCGTCACATCATAGCCGGCAAAATCAAGCAGGCCGGCCAGCGCGTCACCGAACACAGCGCCGCGTGTGTGCCCGACATGTAACGGACCGGTCGGGTTGGCCGATACAAACTCGACATTCACCTTGCGCCCGTCGCCCATTTCCGAGCGGCCGAAGTCCGTGCCCGCATCAAGTGCCGCCGGAACAACAGCCAGCCAGACCGACGGATCAAGCCGCAAGTTCAGAAATCCCGGACCGGCCACATCAGCCGCCGTCACTCGCGGATCGGCAGAGAGCTTGTCCGCCAACGCCCCGGCAATGTCCCGCGGTTTCATGCGGGCCTGTTTCGCCAGAACCATCGCCGCATTGGTTGCCATATCCCCGTGCGCCGCATCACGCGGCGGTTCGACAGCTACATTCGACAGGTTCAGCCCTTCGGGAAAAACACCGTCGGTGACCAGCGTATTCAAACTATCCAACACCAGCGTGTTGATTTCGGCGAAAACATTCATGCGTTCAGTCCTGCAAAAGAGATTGGGCGCGACATAGCATAGCCAGTCGCGCCCTTCCAGTTCTCAATTGCCCCGCAAGGGGCAAAGGTTTAGTGGCCCAGAATCTGGGACAGGAACAGTTTCGTCCGCTCGTTCTGCGGGTTGTTGAAGAACTCTTCCGGTTCGTTCTGCTCCACGATCTGGCCGGCATCCATAAAGATAACGCGGTTGGCCACCTTGCGGGCAAAGCCCATCTCGTGGGTCACAACCAGCATGGTCATGCCTTCTTCGGCCAGTTCGACCATCGTATCCAGAACCTCGGAGATCATCTCCGGGTCAAGCGCCGAGGTCGGCTCGTCGAACAGCATGATACGCGGCTTCATGCACAGCGAGCGGGCAATCGCCACACGCTGCTGCTGACCACCCGAAAGCTGGCCCGGGTATTTGTGGGCCTGCTCGGGGATTTTCACCTTTTCGAGGAAGTGCATCGCGATTTCCTCGGCCTCTTTCTTGGGCGTTTTACGCACCCAGATCGGGGCCAGCGTGCAATTCTCCAGAATGGTCAGGTGCGGGAACAGATTGAAGTGCTGGAACACCATCCCCACCTCGCGGCGGATCTTGTCGATGTTTTTCAGGTCCGAGGTCAGCTCGGTCCCGTCCACGATGATGTCGCCCTTCTGGTGTTCTTCCAAACGGTTGATACAGCGGATCAGCGTCGATTTGCCGGAGCCGGAAGGTCCGGCGATAACGATACGCTCGCCACGGTAAACGGTCAGGTTGATGTCACGCAGAACGTGGAACGCCCCGTACCATTTATTCATATCGGTGATCTGGATCGCAACCTCGTCGGACACTTCCAGGGCCGAGTTGTCGGCGGCTTTTTGAGTAGATGTAGACATTTTACTTATAGCTCCTGATTAGTGTCCGGTCTGGAGTTTGCGCTCCAGATACATCGAATATCGGGACATGAAGAAGGTGAAGACCCAGAACATAAGGGCAACGAACAGGTAGAGTTCCCATACGATACCGTTCCAGTCTTGGTCGGCGCGAATTGCATTTGTCAGCGCCAGAGGGTCCATGAGACCGATGATGGACACAAGCGTTGTATCCTTGAACAGGCCGATAAACGTTCCCACAATTCCGGGAATCGCGATTTTCAGTGCCTGCGGCATGATAATCAACCGGTTGGCCTTCCAGTAATCCAGACCGAGCGCGTCGGCCGCTTCATACTGGCCGCGCGGCAAGGCAGCGAGGCCGCCACGGATGACCTCGGCCATATAGGCGGCAGAGAACAGCGTCACCATGATAACCACACGCAGGATGATATCGAAGTTGGTGCCCGGCGGCAGGAAGTAGTTCAGCAGAACCGACGCCACGAACAGCAGGGTAATCAGCGGTACACCGCGGATAAACTCGATATACGCCACCGAAAGGGTTTTGATGATGAAGAGGTTCGACTGGCGACCAAGCGCGAGCAATACCCCGATAGGGAAGGACAACGCGATCCCCGCCACACCGATGATAACCGACAACGCCAGCCCGCCGAACTTCGAAGAAGGGATAGCCATGAGGCCAATCGGAGCCACATCGCCCAGCGCGCCCGCAATAGGTCCCGCCAGAAACAGCCACCAGACAATAGGCGTCAGGATCGAGGCAATCACCGCAACCAGATTTCCGGCCATTGGCGCCAAAACCCGGTAGACAATATAGGCAATCGCGAAACCGGCAATGGCTGTCAGCGGCCCCCAGATTGTGCCACCCCAAAGCAGCCAGTACCCAAAGAACGGATAAATGGCCGAAAACAGGATCATCTTGCGCGGCAGTTTGTCAAACAATACCGGAGCAACAGCAACCAGCAACAGGACAAACGCAACAATGATACGCCAGCGTTGATCCGGGTCTCCGTCAGTGCCGTTCGGATAGAACCCGAACACCAGCTGCGGGAACCGTTCATTGATCACGGCCCAGCAAGCACCGGGGGCATTTTCCCGACATTCGTTCAACGAACCCGCATTCCAGGTACTGTCCAGCGCCCAGGGCAGAGTTTCCAGAAGGATAAAATACACGGCAACGAGCCCGAGAATCGTCAAGATGGAGTTCATCCAGCCCGAAAACAGGTTCTCCCGCATCCATTTGATAATGCCAGTCTCGCCGACAGGCGGGGCCTGCTCGGGCAACATTTCGGTGCGGACGTAAGATAGGTTCTTCATATCACCGCTCCTTCAGGGATACAGAGTTGTTGTAGATGTTCATCACAGTCGAAATCGCCAGCGAGATCGCCAGATAGATAAGCATCAGCAGCATGACCGATTCCATTTCGCGCCCTGTCTGGTTCAGCGTAATACCGCCCAGCGTGCCGGTGATATCCATATATCCGACGGCAATGGCCAGCGAAGAGTTCTTGGTCAGGTTGAGATATTGCGAGATCAGCGGCGGAATAATCACCCGCAACGCCTGCGGCAATATCACGAGCTGCATGATCCGGTTGGAACGCAGACCCAACGCGGCAGCAGCCTCTGTTTGCCCCTTGGAGATAGCCATGATGCCGGCACGCACAGCCTCGGCAATGAAAGCCGCCGTATAGAGCGACAGCGCCAGCCACAGGGCAATGAGCGAATTTCGCAAATGCAGGCCACCGGTGAAATTGAAACCCTTCAGTTCTGGATAGGCCAGGCTGATGGGACTCCCCATGACAAGCTGTGCGGCAATAGCCGGCACAAAGAAGATACCGAGTTTGATCCAGAAGTTCGGCAGGATCTCGCCCGTTGCTTCCTGACGCTTGCGCGACCAGCGGCCGAACAGCCAGATGCCGACCAGCGAAGCCAGAAACACCAGAACAACGATCATGGAACCGTTATCGAATACCAGCTTCGGGATATAGACACCGCGGTTGGTGAAGGCGACAGAGTCGTTCAGAACCATGGACGCGGTAGCATTGTCACCACGGAAGGCCCGCGGGGCCGGAAAGCTCTCGATGAAAATCGCCATGGCAAACACGATCCACAACAGGACCGGCACATTGCGGAAAGACTCGATGTAAACAGTCATCAGGCGCGAAATCAGCCAGTTCTTGGACAGGCGCAGCACACCGATGATTACCCCGAGAAATGTTGCCAGCACACAGCCGAGAAAGGCAACAAGCAACGTGTTCAACAGGCCGACAAGCGCAGCGCGACCGTGGCTGTCCTGCGACGTATACTCGATCAGCTTCTGGTTAATATCATAACCAGCGGGCTGGGACAGAAAATCGAAACTCAGGGGCTTACCCAAAGCGGCGAGGTTCTGTGCAGCGTTGTTTACCAGCCAGGCAGCGCCCAGCATAAAGAGTATCAGGGCAACGACCTGAATGGTCATCGCGCGATACCGCGTATCGTAGATCAGCATACCCAGATTGAACGACTGGGTTGGCTTCTGGTCGGCCATTGACATGGCTCTCCCCTCCTGCGGAAAACCTGTGCAGATGTTGTGCGAAGGGTTATCCCCTTCTGTCTACTGCGACGGGTTCGAAAAATTTAAGAAGAAATGTTTGGGGCGCACTGTGCGCGCGCCCCAGGTAGTGTCGTTCAGATCAACGGAACGGCGGGGAGTAGATCAGACCACCCTGTTTCCACTGAGCGTTCAGGCCACGGGCCAGACCGATTGCAGTGTTTTCGCCGATGTTCTTCTCGAAGATCTCACCGTAGTTGCCGCCAACGGCAATCGCACGTTTGGCCCACTCTTTGTCGAGACCGAACATACCGCCGAGGTCACCCTCGGTGCCGAGCAGACGGTTGATTTCCGGGTTGTTGGTGCCGGCAGCCATTTCTTCCAGGTTAGCGGAAGTAATGCCCAGCTCTTCAGCCGTAATCAGTGCGTTCAGAGTCCAGCGAACAATGTCGCCCCACTGCTCGTCACCGTGACGAACGAGCGGACCGAGCGGCTCTTTGGAGATGATTTCCGGCAGCAGCATATAATCGTCGGCATTTTCGAAAGTCGCACGGGTCGCAGCCAGACCGGATGCGTCTGTGGTGAACACGTCACAAGCACCGGCAAGGAACTGCTGCTGTGCTTCTGCGTTAGTTTCGATCGGAACCGGCTCGTAGGACATGCCGTTGGAACGGAAGTAGTCAGCGAGGTTCAGCTCGGTGGTGGTGCCGGTCTGGATACAAACAGTCGCGCCATCCAGTTCTTTGGCCGAGGATACACCCAGCTCTTTCGGAACCATGAAGCCCTGACCGTCGTAGTAGTTGACACCGACGAAGGTGAACTTCAGGTCAACATCGCGGGAGAAAGTCCATGTGGTGTTACGTGCCAGCATATCGATCTCGCCGGAAGCCAGCGCGGTGAAACGGGTTTTACCGGTGGTCGGAACGAATTTCACGGCGTTCGCGTCACCCAGAACAGCGGCTGCAACGGCACGACATACAGCAACGTCGAAACCTTCCCAGTTACCGTTTGCGTCCGGAGCCGCGAAACCCACGAGACCGGTGGTAACACCACATGCCAGCTCGCCTTTTGCTTTCACGTCATCGAGCGTGCCGGCCGAAGCCAGACCTGCTGCGAGACTTGCAGCGGCAGCGACTGTGCCAAAAATTACAGAGTTTTTCATTTTTACCTCATCCTGGTGATGCCCGAGAGTATTCGGGCCGAATACCGGCCAAACGACCGGAACTGAGTTTTGATTGCACGACCGGTAGGATCGCAACCCCGACAGTTTGAACAATTGTTAAGTGTTTGGTCAAGCGAAACACGCAATCGAGAGAATTGGTCAGCATTAGTGACCATTTACAAGCGCAGGGGCAATCCCTCCCCCACAACCGAACCCGATTCAACCGTTTCATCGGGATTGCCCATAGAGTCCATGTGGATAACCGGCAGGGCACTGCTACCCTTTCTACTATCAGGGGTGTCTGGCGGCAGAGTTGATGGAGAGCGCGAGTATTGGCATTGTTCAAGGTGCTACCCCCGATATTTTTGTCACAACTACTGACCTATATGGTCCTATAAATTCCGGTGATGAAACAAATCACCGAACAGAATTCGAAATCCCCTATGTGTTTTTTTCCTGCCCTGCCGATTTTTTTTGCACGGCCTTGCCTGAAAAACCGAACGGAACGCCGGAATTGCAGGCATTGCACGAAACCGGAATCGCAATTTTGCGTTTTTTCGAGAATCGTTCCCTACAGCAAATCCAGTAGCCGGGCCGCTTTGCAATAATCCTGAAACTTCACTTCGGCAGCAGCGCGGGCTTCATCGTCTGTGCCCCACTGTTCTTCCTGCCACTTATCGTCTATCCGCGACAACTCCCACGAGGCCGACGGCGTCAGGTGCCCTTCGACCGTAGCAAGCGCCAGAACCAGCGAACCGGAAATGGTGACCAGATCGTGCAGTGCCGTCATACGCCAAGGGTCAAAATCCCGCACTATCCGGCGCAGTTTTTCCTGCCCCTCTTCGGGTTGCGCAATGTGCATGACGCCAGAGGTGACATTCAGCACAACCCCGTGCGTATTTTCCAGCCATTCCAGAAGCGGATCCCATGCCTCCTGCTGGCGCTTGGCCAAACTCTCCGGACTTTCGGCCCGATAACACAACAGATCCGTCGCACCATATGCCGCCAACATCGCCGCCACCGCCCCATGCTCGTTGCGCACCTTGTCGATAGTCGCATTCGCACAACGGGTCAGGTGCATTGTGCGCGGGTCGATTTTCTCCTCCACCGCGCGCCACTCGTCGGCAATCGCCTCGGCCAGCGCTTCCGTTGGTGCCAGAAGCGGCGCTTTGGTCGGCGTTTTCAGCGGGCGATTGTCCAGAAACACGGCGAAGCCATCGTCCTTGCGGACGACCGAAACCTCTTTCCAGAAACGTTTGTTGAGCGGGGTGTTCATGTCAACCTCTCCAGATATCGTCCAAAACCGCGTCGAGCGCGGCGAAATCGTCAATCAGATAATCGGCCTGCGCCAGCCGTTCCAGCGGGTGATAGCCCCAACTGACCGCGACAGTCGCAAAACCGGCGGCTTTCCCCATGGCAATATCGAATTCCGTATCGCCAATCATCACCGCCTGCTGCGCCTCGCAGCCGGTTTCATAAAGCGCGCGTTCCAGCATCGAGGGGTGCGGTTTCGACGGATGATCGTCCGCGGTCTGGCTGGTCACAAAAAAACGGCCGAGGTCATGGGATTTGTAGGCATGATCCAGCCCGCGTCGCGCCTTGCCGGTCGCGACCCCGAGCAGGGTTTCCTCCTGCCGGTGCAAACGTTCCAGTGCCGCGCGGGCTCCGGGGTAAAGGGCCGAAGTCGCCTCGCCTCCACGCTCGGCGCGCAACTCGATGAAGCTCTCGCGGTAAAGGTTGGCCCCTTCGCGCGCTTCCACGGCAGACAAATGCGGCAGGATAGTGGACACCGCCTCCTCCAGCGACAGGCCGACAATCGCCAGAACCTCGCTGTCCTTCGGCGCGGGCCAACCTGCCTTGGCGAACGCCCGCTTCATCGCCGCAAGGATAAAGGCCTGCGAGTCGATCAGCGTACCGTCCATATCGAACACGACCAGACGCAAATCACTCATTCGTACATCCCGAACGGGTTTTTCGGCGCCCATTTCAGATCCCAGCCGAAAAAATCCCATGTGCGCTGCATATGGTCGGGCAACGGCGCCTCGAAGAACATTTCCTTGCCGGTGATCGGGTGTTTCAACGTGATCGAACGCGCATGCAGGTGCATTTTCCGGCTGATTGCCCCGCCAAGCTGCGCACCCCAGCCCTCGCCCTCGTTAACCTGCGAGGAACCGCCATACTTTCCATCGCCGGCAATCGGGCAGCCGATCTCGGCCATGTGCGCGCGCAGCTGGTGCGTGCGACCGGTAATAGGTGCAAGGCCAACCCATGTGGCGCGTTTGCCGACACTCTCGATCACCACAAAATCCGTGGTGGCACGTTTGGCGCCGGGCGTTTCATCGATCAGATTCGGCGGGATACAGACCATTTTCTCGCCTGCATTGTTCGGCCCGTGACCGGACTGCTTCACCAGCCCGAAACGGATGGTGCCGATGTTCTGCTCGGGCTGTCCCGCCACCAGCGCCCAATAGATTTTCCGCGTGGTCTTGTCCTGAAACGCCTTCGCCAGCCCTTTGGCCGCGCGCCCGTTACGAGCCAGAAGCAGAACGCCGGAGGTATCCTTGTCCAGCCGGTGCACCAGCTTCGGTTTCGCGTCATTGTCGAATTTCAGTGCCTCGGCCAGCCCGTCGATATGGCGTGTCTGGCCGGAGCCTCCCTGCACCGGCAGGCCCGCGGGTTTGTTCAGCACAATAATATCGTCGTCCCTGTAGATCACGCAGGACCGGATCATCGCAGCATCCGCATCGGAAACAGCATTGTGTTCCGCCTTTTTCCGCGCCGTTTCATCCGCCGTCGGCAGCGGCGGAATGCGCACTTTTTGCCCCTCCGCCAGACGGGTCGAGGTTTTCACCCGTCCGCCATCCACACGGATCTCGCCCTTGCGGCACATCTTTTCTATACGGCCCTGCGGGATATGCGGAAAAATCCGGCGGAACCAGCGGTCGAGGCGCTGGTCCTCTCCGTCCGCATCGACTTCGAGATATTGCACCTGGCTCATGCGATTGCCCTCGCCAAAGTCATGCCGGCAAACAGCGCGGCAATGGCCAGAACAACGGAACCGCCCATATATACAGTCGCCGCCGCAAACCGCCCCCGCTCGATCAGATAAAGCGCATCCAGCGAATAGGCGCTGAAGGTGGTAAACCCGCCCATAACCCCCGTCATCAGAAACGGCGCAAACCGGCCGAAGCTGCCGTCCATCCGCTCCATCAGGTAGACCGCCAGCAGTCCCATCACGAACGAACCGACGACATTCACGAACATCGTGCCATAGGGGAAGTTGCTACCCAGAGCGCGCAGAATCGCGGCGCCGCTCAGATAGCGGGCCGAGGCTCCGATGGCGCCACCAAGGGCAACTTGTAGAACTGTGGACATGGTTTCTCCTTTGGCGCTGTTCAAAGCCCGCGCGGGGGAATTGTCAACCCTTGCGCTTGGCCCGAAGCCGCGCGAAATAGTCGAGCCTCTTTTTCAACTCGCGCTCATGGCCCCGCTCCACCGGCATATAATAGACACCGCGCCGCATATCCTCGGGGAAATAGTTCTGGCCCGAAAACCCGTCCTCGGCATCGTGATCGTATTCGTAACCGTCGCCAAACCCGTGCTCCTTCATCATCGCCGTCGGCGCATTCAGGATATGTTTTGGTGGAGGGGCGGAACCGGTTTGTTTCGCCGCCGACATGGCATTCTTGAATGCGGCATAGGAGGCATTGGATTTCGGCGCCAGCGCCAGATACATCACCGCCTGCCCCAGCGCCAGCTCCCCCTCCGGCGAGCCGAGCCGCTCGTAGGTCTGCCAAGCATCAAGGCACAGGCGTTGCGCGTCAGGGTCGGCCAGCCCGATATCCTCGATCGCCATGCGGGTGATGCGCCGCGCCAGATAACGCGGGTCCTCGCCCCCCTGCAACATACGCGCGAACCAGTAGAGCGCCGCATCCGGGTCCGAGCCGCGCACGGATTTGTGCAGGGCTGAGATCAGGTTGTAATGTTCTTCGCCGGATTTGTCGTATTTCGGCGCACGGCGCGACAGGCGTTTGGACAGGGCATCGCGATCAACGGTATCCTTCCATGTGAACACCTGTTCCAGCAGGTTCAACAATGCACGCCCGTCGCCGTCAGCCATTTCGATCAGCGCCTCGCGCGCGTCGGCCGTAACCGGAAGGAGCTTCTCCATCTCCTTTTCCGCCCGCTGCACCAGCAGTTCCAGATCGGCGGGGGTAAGCCGTTCCAGGATCATCACCTGTGCGCGGCTCAGAACAGCGGAGTTCAGCTCGAAACTGGGGTTTTCCGTCGTCGCGCCAACCAGCAGGATGGTGCCATCCTCCATATGCGGCAGAAACCCGTCCTGCTGCGCCTTGTTGAAACGGTGGATCTCATCCACAAACAGCAGCGTGCCCTTGCCATTCTGGCGGCGGAGTTTCGCGGCCTCGAACACTTTGCGCAGTTCCGGCATGCCGGTAAAGATCGCGCTGATCTGCATAAATGCCAGATCGGTTTCATCCGCGAGCAACCGCGCGATGGTGGTTTTGCCCACCCCCGGCGGCCCCCAGAGGATCAGCGAGGACAGATTGCCATGCAGCAGCATCTGCCCCAGCGGCCCCTCGGCCCCCAGAATATGCCCCTGCCCGACAACATCCGCCAGACGGCGCGGGCGCATCCGGTCGGCCAGCGGACGCGGCGCGGTCTGGGGCGGCAGGGCCTCGGGGTGTTGATCGAAAAGGTCGCTCATATGCCAGACCTAACGCGAAACCGGCGCAAGGAAAAGGACTACTCGGCCGGAAGCGCGAACAGAACGATCAGAGCAAGGAGCATTGCGAGCGATGCAAACCCGATTTGTTGCACAACCCGTTTACGCCCCGTCAAGGTTTTGCCCGCTACCATAAAGGCGATGACCGCCTGCATCATATAATAGAACGCGAAGGTGCGCGAAGCGATGGCGATCACCTCGAAAATATTGAACAACCAGATGAGGGCAATGGAGAAAGCAATCAGGACCGGGTAAGCTAGACGCTCGCGGATACGCCTGTGGGTTTCCTCCACCACGAGCCCGCCAGCCCCGACCGTGTCGGCGATTCCGGCGGAAAGCTGGCTCATCAGGGCCGCGAAAACCAGCAGGTAGGGCAATACCCATGCGACGTGACCGGTTACCCCGATGATGGCGGTCTCGCTCGGTTTGCCTTCAGGCAGATAGACCAGAACAGGCACAACAAGCGCAACGAACAGCAGATAGATTGCGCCACTGGAAAGCTGCGCCCACTGCATGGTTTTCTTGCGCATCTGTGGAGGGTAGGCCTCGCCCAGATAGCGGGATGTCTCGAAGCCCTGCACGACCAGCAACATACCTGCCAGCATCCGAAGGCGTGTCCAGACATCGACATCGGCGGGCACCAGTTCCGCACTCCATTGACCGGTGCCGAGGTTGTGCCCGAATAACGCGGCAAGCAGAGCGACAATAATAGACAGCTTGATGGAAACCGAAATGGTTTCGACAAATTCCAACCCCCTCAACCCGTGGAACCAGCCCACAATGCCGATCGCGGCAAGAATGGCCGTGGCCAACAGATCCTCGTATCCGGCGCCGGTATAAGGCGTCATCGAAAGCGCAAAGGACGCCAGCAGCCGGATATAGAAAGCGACGGAAATCACGTAGGCGACGGTCAGAGACAGGTTGGACAGATGGCTGGCGGCATACAATCCGCGCGGTCCGCTGTGCCTCGCCTCCAGTGATTCGCTGTTGATGATATTGAAGCGCACCGCATGCCCGATCACATAGGCCAGCGCCACAATCAGCCCCATTGCGGCAAGCGCATACGAACCGGCCACATCCGCCAGCAAGGGTGCAATCACCAGAAAACCGCTGCCGATGATCGAAGCCAGCGGGGTTACCGTAGCATGCCACCAGGCATTGTTCCGGATTTTCGGCAGCATGGAAGCCACGGCAAACCCCGCTGCAATCAAAAGCAATACCCCGTCAAATAGCGTCATACGAATATCCGTGTTCCAGATGACCCCGAAAGCAAAACCCCGGGCAATACCCGGGGTTTATCGTAGTTCAGCCTGCGATAAGCGCAGCCTATTCTTCGTCGGCCATCGCCTCTTCGGCGGCAACGCGCGCCTTGTCGGCGGCGCCTTTGGCATCCGGGTCGCGGTCGACCAGTTCGATGATCGCCATCGGGGCCATATCGCCGTAACGGAAACCGGCCTTCAGAACGCGGGCGTAACCGCCCTGACGGTCGGCATAGCGCGGGCCGAGAACGTCGAAAAGTTTTTTCACGGCATCTTCCTGCTTCATACGCGACAGCGCGATGCGGCGGGAGTGCAGATCACCCTTTTTACCCAGCGTGATCATCTTGTCGATGATGCGCTTGAGCTCCTTGGCCTTGGGCAGAGTCGTCTTGATCTGCTCATGCTCGACCAGCGAGCATACCATATTCGCGAACATCGCCTTGCGGTGTTCGTGGGTGCGGTTGAGTTTGCGATAACCGTTTCCGTGACGCATTTTCTTAATCCTTCTTTATACTTTGTCTGGCAGCCCATGCGGGTGGACTGCTCTCCTTGGGGCGGGATTGCCCGAGGTTGGCGGGGTTGCCCCCGCCGCAAAAACCTAGAAGTGGTCTTCGAATTTCTTGGCCAGTTCCTCGATATTGTCCGGCGGCCAGTCGATGATATCCATGCCGAGGTGCAGACCCATTGTGGTCAGAACCTCTTTGATCTCGTTCAGCGACTTGCGACCGAAGTTCGGGGTGCGGAGCATTTCCGCCTCGGTTTTCTGGATCAGATCGCCGATGTAAACGATGTTGTCGTTTTTCAGGCAGTTTGCCGAGCGCACCGAAAGTTCCAGCTCGTCCACTTTCTTCAGCAGAAGCGGGTTGAACTCCAGATCATCCTCTTCCTCGTCACGACCAGCCGCTTCCGGCTCGTCGAAATTGACGAAGGTGGAAAGCTGGTCCTGAAGGATACGGGCCGCGAAAGCGATCGCATCTTCGGGCGAGATCGAACCATCGGTTTCGACATTCAGCGTCAGCTTGTCATAGTCCAGAACCTGCCCTTCACGGGTCGGCTCGACCTTGTAGGAGGCCTTTTTCACCGGCGAGAACAGCGCATCGACCGAAATCAGGCCGATCGGCGCATCTTCGGGGCGGTTCTTGTCGGCAGCAACGTAGCCTTTGCCGGTTTCAATGGTCAGCTCCATATAGAGGTTGGCGCCGTCGTCGAGGTGACAGATCACGTGGTCCTTGTTCAGGATTTCGATGCCATTGGTCTCGGCAATATCGCCGGCGGTGACAACACCCGGACCGGTTGCGCTGATGGCAACCTTTTTCGGGCCTTCGACTTCCATGGAAACCGCAACGCCTTTGAGGTTCAGCACGATATCGGTGACGTCTTCGCGCACACCGTCAACGCTGGAAAACTCGTGCAGAACATTGTCGATCTGCACCGAGGTAATCGCGGCACCCTGCAGCGAGGACAGCAGAACGCGACGCAGCGCATTGCCGAGCGTCAGGCCGAAACCGCGCTCCAGCGGCTCGGCCACGGCGGTGGCAGTGCGCAGGCTGTCAGCGCCCGGCTTGATGTCGAGCGAGGTGGGGCGGATGAGTTCGCGCCAATTCTTCTGGATCATATTATGGCCTCCATACTTGTTCCCGACTGGATCCGGTGCGGGAACGCCCGAGGTTTAGAAATAGCATGGACCACGCCCGGAAATCGGGCGCGGTCCGGTAATAATA
>Ga0256839_1003893_pt1 | contig 15014 bp, 11 predicted proteins | sample 354166metaG_FD_185968 | JGI IMG/M metagenome (GOLD analysis project Ga0256839, IMG submission 185968) | Hydrothermal vent microbial communities from Mid Atlantic Ridge, Atlantic Ocean - 354-166 | ecosystem: Environmental > Aquatic > Marine > Hydrothermal vents | place: Atlantic Ocean: Mid... | reverse complement strand
TGTTGTCGGCACCCACCAGCCACGTGGTGGGAATGCCCAGCAGGCGGTAGACAGGCACGGCGTCCTCCTGGGGAAAGATGTAGACCGGATACGTGATGCCGATGTCGGCCACGAAGTCGGACACCATGTCGCGGGGCTCGTCCAAGTCCAGGCCAATGACGAGCAAACCCGACTGGTAGAGCGCCTCCAACTCCGGCATCTCCTCCTTACAGGGAGGACACCACGTGGCCCAGAAGTTGATAAGCCGCACCTGCCCGGCGCCCACCTCGGACAGCGGCGTTTCCTCCCCATCCTCCAGCCGCACAACTGTGGCCGAGGGCACCGGAGTGCCCACCAGGGGATGGCGTGGCCCGCGCTCCACCGTCGGCTCCGGCGCCGCCCGGCCGAGGAGGCTAAGGGGCGACGGAACCCACGCCGCACACCCGACCAGGAGGAGGCCAGCTCCGAGGAACACCCAAGCAAATACCTTGGTCTTGTTGGCCAATACGGAAGTTCGCAAGCGCAAGTTGCACATGGTACCTTCACCCTCGAGAGTATTCGTTTCCGTAGCTCCGCGCGGATTTTCTCTCACTTTGGTGTTCTGGAACCACACCACCCCGTACACCAAGCGCGGGGAAGGTGAACCGACATTTTCCCGGAAGGACTGCCGGCCAAAGAGGACAAGGCAGGCCGACGAGTTGGTGAAATTGTACGCCGGCCGTGGAGAGGGGCAAACAGCGTGGCGGGGTTCACAAAGGGGAGAACGCCTTGCTCGTGCCCGGGAAAGCGCTCTGGGCGGGGAAAACCGGCTCAGCCACCACCTTCCGCCTCAGAAGCGCGCTCCTTAGGTACCAGTTTGATGCGCACCGGCTCGCTCTGCGTCTTGTTCCCGGCGGCGTCCACGGCCACCACGTGGATCACGTGCTCGCCGGGCGAGGCGCCCCGCAGCAACCACTTCTCGTTGAAGGGGGCCACCGTGCTGGTGGCGAAGAGCTCGCCGTCCACGTAGAACTCGACCCGCTGCATGGCCACGTTGTCGGCTGCCTCGGCTTGGACGTTGACCCATTCGTCGTCGCCGAGCACGTAGGTCTGATCCGGGAAGGGATAGGTGATGCGCACCTCCGGCGGCGTCAGGTCCACTGTGACTTGGACTGCTGTGCGGTCGGCGTTGCCGTCGCGGCGCAGAACGGTCAACTGAAGCGTGTAGAGCCCTTCCTGCAGGCCAGAGGTATCCCAGTACTCCAGGATGCCGCTGATCACCGGCTCCGTGCGGTCCGGGCCGATCTGCACCCACGAGGCCGGGTCAAGTCCTTCGCCGAATTCGAGGCGGTAGAGCTGGAAGAGGTCGGGAGGGTCGGTGCGAGCCGTGCCCGTAATGGGCACCACGCCGCTCACGTAACTGTAAGGCGTGGGCGAGAGAATGGCCACGTTGTCGCCACCCGAGCCAGGGCCAAAGGTGGTGTCGTACTCGGTAGGGGGCAGGGGCACATCGTTGGCCTCGGCCCACGAGACGGCTTCGGGCGGCACCACCATGAAAACGCGCTCCTCGACTTGGTCGGGCGGGCAATAGACGGTGGCCAGCTTGCCGCTGGGCTTGCAAATGCGGAAGACCTGGTAGAGAGTGTCATAGGTTGTGGGCTGGGTGCCCTCGATGAAGATCTCCGTGCGCACCCGCGGGCAGGCCGGCGTGGGCAACAGGCCGCTGTCGGCGCAGATCTGGACGGCCACCAGCCCCGGAGGTTGGACGAAGGGCTCCTCGGGCAGCCCCTCGTGGATGCGCTCCATCACCTCGTTCCAGATGGGCGCCGCCCCCGTCAGGCCCGAGACACGTCCCATCGGCGAATTGTCGGCGTTCCCCACCCAGACGCCCGTCACGAACTGGGGCGTGTACCCAATGGTCCAATTGTCGCGGAAGTCGTTGGTGGTGCCGGTTTTGGCCGCGGCTGGCCGGCTGAGGAGAAGGGGGCTTCCGGCGCCCATCGCCGGCTGGCGGGCCACCTCGTCGCTCAGAATGCTCGTGATCAGGTAGGCCAACTGGGGGGAGAGCACCTGGCGCGTTTCCGGCCTGTCGTACTCCTCCAGGATGCGCCCGTTGGCGTCCTCCACGCGCAGGATGGCCACCGGGTCCAGCTCGCGGTATCCGGGGCGGCGCTTCTCGGGCGGCACCGGCTTGCCCACCATCACGCCGTTGTTGGCGAAGACGCTGTAGGCATAGGTCATGTCGAGCAGAGTCACCTCGCCCCCGCCCAGAGTCAGGCTGAGGCCGTAATCCTCCCGGTTGAGGGTGTTGATGCCCATGCGGTGGGCTGTGTCCAACACGTCGCGAATGCCCACCATCTCCAGCACCTTCACGGCGGGAATGTTGTAGCTGTTGGCCAAGGCCGTGCGCAAGGTGACCGGGCCGTGATAGCGGCGGTCGTAGTTCTCGGGCACGTAGGGGGGGTTGGGCGAGTCGTCGAAGACCGTGCGCACGTCCCAGACCATCGTGGCCGGCGTGTAGCCCTTGGCAAAGGCCGTCACGTAGGTGAAGGGCTTGAAACTGGAGCCCGGCTGACGGGGAGCCAGGGCCATGTTCACCTGGCCGTCGATGGATTCGTCGAAGTAGTCCAGGCTCCCCATCATGGCCATGATCTCGCCCGTCTTGGCGTTCAGAATCACCACAGCCGCGTTGGTGATGTTCTTCTCGGGGTCCTGTTGCAATTCGGCGATGTGCTTGCGGGCCGCGTCCACGGCGATGTTGTACATCTCCAGGTCGAGCGTGGTGTAGACGGTCAGCCCGCCGCGGTAGACCAAATCGGGCCCGTACTTCTCCTCCAGGAGGCGCTGAACGTAGAAGACGAAGTGGGGAGCCTGGATCTCCATGCGCTTGGGCTTGGCCAAATTCTGGAGCACCGGCTCGCGCATCGCCTCCTGCATTTCATCATATGTAATGAAGCCCGCCTCGTACATGGCCCTCAGGGTGAGCTCCTGGCGGGCCTTGGCCTTCTCGGGGGCGGTGAAGGGGTCGTAGAGGGCCGGCGCGTTGGGCAACGCCGCCAACATGGCCGCCTCGGCCAGGGTGAGCTCCTCCACGTTCTTGTCGAAGTAGGTCTGGGCCGCGGCCTGAATGCCGTAGGCCAGCCGGCCGTAGTTGATGCTGTTCAGGTACCACTCCAGGATTTTGTCCTTCTCATACCGGCGGGAGAGCTCGATGGCCAGGATGATCTCCTTGATCTTGCGGCGATAGCTGCGCTCGTAGCGCTCCTCCGGGTCGAGGAGCACGTTTTTGACCAACTGTTGGGTGATGGAGGAGCCGCCTTGGACGATCTGGCCGAAGCGCACGTTGGCGTAGAAGGCGCGCACGATGCCGCGCAGGTTGACGCCGGGGTTCTCGTAGAAGGTGCGGTCCTCCAGCGCGATGGTGGCCTGGCGCACGTGGAGGGGAATGCGCTCGAGGGGCACCACTTGTCGGTTGCCCCCTTCGGGGTCGTAGATCTCCCACAACAGGTGCTTGCCCGTTCGGTCGTAGATCTTGGTCGTCTTGAACTCCCGCTGCGTGCGCACCAACACATCATCGGGGGAGGGCAACTCCTCGTCGAAGAAGTAGGTGGCGTAGATGTCCACGGCCAGGCCGATGGATCCCTCGACCACGCGGTCGATCCACGGCGGGGTCACCTCGGCAATGTAGGCCACGCCCACCGCAGCAGCCATAACGGGCACGGTGGCCAAGGCGCCCAGCAGAGCCCACACAAGGGCCGCTGCCTGAAGCCACAGCAGCAGACTCGGGCGCTGCTGCCGGCGGCGCAGGCGGTGTCGGCGCTGGAGAATGGCGAGCTTCGTGGCGCTGTTCATGCCTCCCACCCTGTGACGGCTTCGTGTCAACGGCGAGCCGGAAAAAATGGCGGCGTGTATAGTAGCACGCCTCCGGGGAATGACCAAAAACGGGCGGCCGGCGCTGTGTCCGCCTCACTCCCCTTGGGCAGGAGGCTCGCCATATCCGCCGCCCCCTGGCGTGCGCACGCTGAGCACGTCCCCTGGGCGCAGGGTCACGGTGCCCTTGCCGGGCAGGGGCTGTTCCTGCCCGTCGCGGATGAGCACATTCTCGCCGGGCAGCCCCGGCCGCCCTCCCGCCAGGCCGTAGGGCGGATAGCGGCGCCGCTCGGTGAGCAGGCTCACGCGGGCCTCGCACAACACCTCGATGTCCCGCCGGATGCCGTCTCCGCCCCGATGGCGTCCCGCCCCGCCCGAGCCCCGGCGGACCTCGTAGCGCACCACGCGGAGAGGGTAGGCGTATTCCAGGGCCTCGACCGGCGTGTTGAGGGTGTTGGTCATGTGGGAATGGCGGGCCGAGGGGCCGGGGCCCGTGGGCCGGGCGCCCATGCCGCCGCCGATGGTCTCGTAATAGGCAAAGGGCCGGCCACTTCGGGGGTCCAGGCCGCCGATGGTCACGTTGTTCATGGTGCCCTGGGAGGCCGCGGGCACGCGCTCAGGACACGCTTGGGCCAGGGCGCCCAGGAGCACGTCCACAATGCGCTGGGCCGTCTCCACGTTGCCGCCGGCCACGGCCGCGGGCGGCATCGCGTTGACCACGCTCCCCTCGGGAGCGATCACGCGGATCGGTTCCAGGCACCCCTCGTTGTTGGGCACGTCCAGGCCGATGAGGCAGCGGAAGACGTAGTAGACGGCCGACAGGGTAATGGCGTAGACCGCGTTGACGTTGCCCCGCTGCTGGGGTGCGGAGCCGGTGAAGTCCACGGTGGCCGTGTCGCCCGCGACGGTCACGGTCACGGTGATGGGCACGGGCTCCTGCCCCACGCCGTCGTCGTCCAACACGTCGGTGAAGGTATACGTTCCGTCGGGCACGTCCACGAGCAGCCGGCGAGTTGCAGCAGCCGTGTACTCCAGGAGAGCCGCCATGAAAGCCCTCACCTGCTCGGCCCCGTAGCGGGCCACGAGCTCCTCGACGCGGGCCGCGCCCCGCCGGTTGGCCGCCAGTTGGGCCCGCAAGTCCCCCTCCCGTTCCTCGGGTGTGCGCACGTTGGCCAGGAACACGTCGAGCACGGCCCGGTTCAGGCGCCCCCGCTCGACAAGCTTCACCGGCGGGATGATGAACCCCTCCTGATAAATCTCCCGGGCCACGGCCATTGAGCCCGGCATCAGGCCGCCCACGTCGGCGTGGTGAGCACGGTTGGCCACGAAGGCGACGAGTTCGCCCTCCGCAAAGACGGGGGTGATTACGGTGATGTCGGGCAGGTGGGTGCCCCCGCGAAACGGGTCGTTCAGGATGACCACGTCGCCGGGCGCAAAGGTGTGCTCCCGGATGGCCTGGGCCACGGAGAGGGGCATGGAGCCCAAGTGAACGGGGATGTGGGCCGCTTGGGCCACCATCCGGCCTTGAGCGTCGAAGAGAGCACACGAGAAGTCCCGCCGCTCCTTGATGTTGGGAGAATAGGAAGCTCGGCGCAGGATGACGCCCATCTCCTCGGCCACGGCCGCGAAGAGGTGCTTGAAGATTTCCAGCCGAACGGGATCACGGGGAAAGCCGGTCACGTCTCCCGCTCCTGGCTCACTCCGAGGCTGCCGGCCGTTCTCCAGACAGGTAGAGGCGCGGCACGCGGCCCATGATGCGGGTCACGACCTCGTAGTTGATGGTGTCCAGGGCCTGTGCCAACTCGTCGGCGGTGATGCCCTCCTCCCCTTGGCGGCCGATGAGCACCACTTCGTCCCCCTCCCGTACCCCGTCCACGTGGCTCACGTCCACCACGAAGCCGTCCATGCAGACGCGCCCAAGGATGGGACACCGTCGCCCCCGGATCAAGACAGCGCCGCGGTTGGAGAGGGCACGGGGGTAGCCGTCCCCGTAGCCCGCGGGCACAAGGGCCACTCGCGTGGTTCGCGGCGTCACATAGGTGCCGCCGTAGCTGACGGGCGTGCCCGGCGGCAGAGTGCGCACGCGGGCCACGCGGGCCTTCCAGGCCAACACGGGCGTGAGCGCCACCGGCCAGGCCACCTGGTCGCTCGGGTAGAGGCCGTAGAGGGCAATGCCCACGCGCACGGCCTGGAAGTATTCGCTGTTGAGTTCAGGGTGCAGGGCGGCCGCGCTGGCGGCCACGTGGTGAATGGGGGGAGAGAGGCCCTCGGCCTCCAATTGTCGGACCACGGCCCGAAAGGCGTCCACCTGCCGGCGCGCCGGCGCGGGGTCTGCCTCGTCGGCGCGGGCCAAGTGGGTCCACAGCCCTTCGAGGCGCAACTGGGGGAAGGCGGCCAAGGCGCGCACGAAGGGGAGCACCTCGTGGGGCAGGAGGCCGTACCGGCTCATGCCCGTGTCCACCTTCACGTGGACGGGAAGGGGAACGTCCGAGTTGGCCGAGGCCAGCGCACGGGCCTGTTCCAAGCTGTTCACCGTGGGTGTGAGGCGGAACCGCGCACAGGTTGCGGCCTCCGAGGGCGCCATCCACCCCAACACCCAGACGGGCGCGCCGATGCCGGCCTGGCGCAGGGCCACACCCTCGGCCACACGGGCCACGCAGAGGCCGGCCGCGCCCGCGGCCAGGGCAGTGCGTGCCACCTCCACAGCGCCGTGGCCGTAGGCGTTGGCCTTGACCACGGCGAAGAGGGCCGTTCTGGCCGGCAGCCATTGGCGCAACGCGCGCACGTTGGCCGCCAACGCCTCCAAGTTGATCTCGACCCACGTGGGGTGGGCAGAGCAGCCCACGCTTCTTCTCCCTGTGGCGCTTCACGTTCGCGCCGTGTGCGCTCCCTTGCGCTACGCGCCGCGCGCGGCCTCCACGGCCGCGCGGATGTTCCCCAAGGGCGTTGTCACCGGGATCACACACCCGGCGCCCACAATGAGCCCCCGTCCTTCCACTTGGTCGCGGGCATCCGTCACCTCGGCGCGCACGTCCTCGGGCGTTCCCCGCAGCAGAGTCTCCCACTGCCGCAGCCCTCCGACGAGCACGCCATCGAAGCGGGCACGCGCCTCGGCCAGCGAGGGAGGCGTGTGGCGGTCGTGCCAGTTGATGGCCTGCACCGGGTAGGCCGCCAGCAGGTCCCACATCACGTCCTGCCCGTGGGCGTGGAGCACGTTGAACCACCCCCGCTCGGCCACGGCCAGCAGGCGGCGGTCGAAGGGTTCCCCAAAGCGGCGGTACTCCTCCTCGGACAGGAGAGCATACGTGGCCGGCTGTACGGCCAGGAAGATGCCCGCGCACCCGACGGCGAGAACCGCCGCCACGAAGTCCTCGTACACGCGGGTCACCACCTCCAAGGCGTGGAGTACGGCGTCAGGGTGGCGGCGCAGGTCCACCACGAACTCGTCGCCCCGCAGGTAGCGGAGCACCGTGAGGGGGCTGAAGACGGTCATCACGCAGGGCGCCTCCTCCGACACGCCCCGGACGATCAGCTCGGCCGCGCGCACCATTTCGCCCAACATGCCCCGCCGCACGTCCAGCATCTCGATTTCCCCGTAGTCGTCGGGCCGGCGCACGCGGCGGGCGAGATAGGTGCGCGTTCCCTCCTGGTTGCCCTCCCAGCGCGTGGTCACGCCCCAGTCGGCCACGCAGTAGTTGCTGGAGGGGCTGATCTTCACCAGGTCGAAGTCCCACGTTCGCTGGAAGTGGAGGGTGGCGGCGGCCAGCGACTCGGCCCGCTGGTCGTCCACGGGAAAGTGGCGCCAGAGGGCCACGGGGAGCCGCTCCAGGGGCTCCCCGGCCAAGGCGGCCTCCAGCAGAGCACGCTTGGGGGTGCCCATGGCCCTCTCCTCGCTACTGAGGGTAGACTTGGTCGCCGTTCTCGTCGTAGAGGATGATGGCCAAGGCCGGACAGGAGTCGGCCACGTCCCAGAGGAGGGCCTCGTCGGCCTCGGCCGCGGCGGCTTGGTTCACCACGGCCTTGTTCTCCTCGTCCAAGTGGAAGATGTGCGGGGCCAAGACGGCACACTCGCCGGCCCCAATGCACGCTTCCCGGTTCACGGCCACTGTGATCTTGGGCATGGTCCACCTCGCTCCGCGGAAATGTCTGGACGGCGTGGTTTGGTCTCACATTATGCCAGCAACGGGCAGGGTGGCAAGTTCAACTCCAGGCGTGGTGCGCCCCGATTGTCGAAGGGACACGGAGCCACTATAATCAGCGTTGCAGCAGACAAGGGATCAGACCGAAGAGCCTACAAAGGAGTAGCCCCATGGCCAAGTTCGCCTTCTTCAAGGGTGAATTCGTCCCCATCGAACAGGCCAACGTGAACATCCGCACCCACGCCTTCAACTACGGCACCGGCGTCTTCGGGGGCATCCGGGGGTACTGGAACGCCGATGCCCGGCAGCTCTACCTCTTCCGCGCCCACGACCACTACCGCCGCTTCCTCCACTCCTGCCGGATGCTCCTGATCAACCTGCCCTACACGGCCGAGGAGCTCGTGCGCCTCACGGTCGAGCTGATCCGGCGGGAGGAGTACCGGGAGGATTGCTACTGTCGCCCGTTGGCCTACAAGGCAGACGCTGCCATCGACGTGCGGCTTCACGACTTGGCCGACGACTTCGCCCTCTTCGTGGAGCCTTTTGGGCGGTACATCAAGAAGGAAGAGGGCGCACGGGTGATGGTGAGCTCCTGGCGGCGCGTTGACGATAACGCCATCCCCGCGCGCGGCAAGGTCACGGGCGCCTACGTCAACAGCGCCCTGGCCAAGTCCGAGGCCGTGTTGGCCGGCTTCGACGACGCCATCGTGCTCACCCACGAGGGCCACGTCTCTGAGGGGAGCGCCATGAACCTCTTCATGGTGCGCGACGGCGTGCTCATCACGCCCCCGGTCACGGAGAACATCCTGGAGGGGATCACGCGCCGCACGGTGATGGAGCTGGCCCGCCGGGAGCTCGACTTGCCCGTTGAAGTGCGCCCCATCGACCGCACCGAGCTCTACCTAGCCGACGAGCTCTTCTTCTGCGGCACGGGCGCCCAAGTCGCCGCTGTCATCGAGGTCGATCACCGTCCCATCGGCGAGGGCACCATGGGGCCGATCACCCGGCGCCTCCGTGCCCTCTACTTCGACGTAGTACGGGGCAACGTGCCGGCTTACCGCGAGCGGTGGTGTACGCCGGTGTGGTGATGGCCTGAAGGGCTCTAGTACCTTTGTACTCAGTCATTCGAGTACATTTGTGTCTATACAACTTCGGCCAGGCGGACTATAATAAGGGCGACACAACTCCCCCCGAGGGCAGGGTGGAGAACAGAGGGACATCTGCCTTCCTTGTGCCGCCGTGTCTCTTGTACCTTCGCTTGAACAGGGCTCGCGATCGGTTCCTCCCCCTGCCCTCATCCCCCCCAATGCCGGGCGTCCTCGTTTGTGCTTGACAGATGGCCCCAACGGCCTACAATGCCCCGCGAACGTGCGCCCGCCGTGTGGGCCGCCCATATGCCCGGCCAGTTGGCCTTGAAAGCATGGTCCTCACCGTGAAACGCCTCGGAGAAGTCCTCCACATTGTCCTCCACGCCGCGCTTGGGTGCGCGCTCGCCCTGCGCGCCCACTGGCGCCTGGTGCTCCTCTGGGCCGGCATGGGCGCCCTGTTGGGCGGCCTCGTCGGCGTGCTGCGGCCGGAGAGGTACCGCGCCACGGCTGTGGTCAGCCTGGAGCCGGCCGTCTTCAACTTGAGCACCGTGCTCGCCACGGGCGGGCTGGTGCGCAATTACGCCCTGGAGCTGGAGAGCGAGCTCTACTTGGCCCGCGTGGCCGAGCGGCTGGGCTGGCCGGAGCCCCCCCACGTGTTAGCCCGCTCCGTGCGCGCCCGCCCCGCCCCCGAGGCGCTCACCATCACGGTGGAGGTGCTCGCCCCATCGCGCCGGCGGGCCGTGACGCTGGCCAACGGGCTGGTGGGCGCCTTCCAGGAGGACGTGGAGGCGGCCAACTTGGCCCGCGCGCGGGCCGACCGCCTGCGGGTGGGCGTCGTGACGCCGGCCTACGTGGCGGTCCCCGACACGCCGAGCCCCCTGGCCCACGTGTGGGCCGGCGGGCTTCTGGGATTCGCGGCGGGATGGCTGGCCGTCGCGCTCAGAGCCTGGTGGTTCCGCGACCGCGTTCGCTCGCCTCAGGAGGCCGAACGCCTCTTACAAGCTCCCACGCTCGGGGTGATCCCGCAATGATCACCTGCCGGCGGGCGGACAACCAGGCGCTCTGGGAGACCACGCTGCCGACTCTGCCCCTCCACCACGTGCTCCAGTCCTGGGCGTGGGGGGAGTTCAAGGCCCGCTGGGGCTGGTCTCCCCTGCGCCTGATCTGGTACCGGGGCCAGGAGCCCGTGGCCGCGGCCCAAGTGCTCTTCCGCCCCATTTCGCCCACTCCGCTCCGCATGGCCTACGTGCCCAAGGGGCCGGCGCTAGACCCGGCGGACGAGGCCACGGTCGTCCGCGTGCTGGAGGACCTGGAGCGGCTGGCAGCCAGCCGACGCTGTGCCTTTATCAAGGTGGACCCCGACGTGCCGGCCGGCCACCCCGTGTTCGTGCCCGCCTTGCGGGATCGGGGCTGGCAGTTCAGCCCGGAGCAAGTCCAGTTCCGCAACACCGCGCTGCTCGACCTCACCCCTGACGAGGAAGCGCTGCTGGCCACCATGCGCCAGAAGACCCGCTACAACATTCGCTTGGCCCGCAGGCGGGGGGTGGAAGTCAAGGAGGGTGGCCCCGAGGCCCTCCCCCTCTTCTACGCCATGTACCGGGAGACCGCGCAGCGGGACGGGTTCCTCATCCGGCCGGCCGCCTATTACTTGGACGTGTGGGCAGATTTCCTGGGACGGGGAATGGCTCACCTGCTCCTGGCGTGGTACGGGGGCGAACCCATCGCCGGGCTGATGCTCTTCCGCTACGGCCACAAGGTGTGGTACTTCTACGGCGCGAGCACGGCCAAGCACCGCAACACGATGCCCAACTACCTGCTCCAGTGGGAAGCCATCCGGTGGGCCAAGGCCCAAGGGGCCCTCGTCTACGACCTCTGGGGCGCGCCCGACAGGCTGGAGGAGGACGATCCCCTGTGGGGAGTGTGGCGGTTCAAGCGCGGTTTCGGGGCCCGCTTCCAGGAGCAGATCGGGGCGTGGGACTACGCGCCTTGGCCGCCGCTCTACCGCCTCCTCACCGGTGCCCTGCCGGCCCTCCGCCGCCTGTGGCGGGCCTTCCGGCCCACCTTGACCGTGTCCGCGCCGGCGGGTAGAATTCGCCGAAGGCGGTTGTCCGCGGAGGAAGAGCACCATGTCGTTCGACCGCACCTCCCCGTTCCTGCAACGTTTGGAGAACCGCATTGACTTGCGCACCATCCCCTTCAGCGAACGCGGCTCACGCCTGATGCTCTTTCGCCTCAACAATCACTTCGCCGTGCGCCTGGCCGAGCGCTGGTTCAAGCGCGCGCCCCACATCAGCGCCTACCGGAGGCGCCCACCCCTGGTGGAGAAGTGGTTCTTCACCGACGGCGAAGGACGTCCTCTCCCCGTGGAGACGGTCACCTACCCCCACAAGGTGGAGTGCTTCACGCCGGCCGGGCGCTTCACCATCGCCTTCTTCGACGCCGAGACGCTGCTGGTGGCCCTGCCCCCAGGCCGCACGGGCATGACATTCCAGGCCCACTTGGACGAGGGACACACGGACCGCCGGGGCGGGGTGCTCCGGCTCACCGGCCGGGTGCGGCGCAACCTCGTCTACACCACCAATGCCCGGCTCACGCGGAACGAGATTCGCTCCCTTGGGCCGGAGCTCCAGGAGCTCCACGTGGGCTTCGAGGCCCGCCCGGGTGACGCCCTGTTGCTCCACATCACGCCCCGCCTGGGCTTCAACCGGTGGGTGCCCCGCCCGGACGGGGTGATTGAGGAGGCCGCCAGGCAGTGGCACGAGTGGTTCGCCGCGGCGCCGCCGGTGGCCGAACCCCTCCGCGATTCGTACTACTACGCCTGGTGGATCATGCGCTCCGGCCTCATCTCGAGCCGGTTCTACACGACCCGCGAGGCCATGATGCCCTCGAAGGTTCACTACGTGGGCGTCTGGCAGTGGGACGCCTACTTCCACGCGCTGGCCTACCGCCACGTGGACATGAAGCTGGCCAAGGACCAGATTCGCATCCTCCTCGACCACCAACAGGAAGATGGCATGATCCCCGACGCCGTCCACGACGAGGGCGTGGTCACGCGCCTGAGCTTCCCCGTCGAAGCTGAGGTCACCAAGCCACCTCTAATCGCTTGGACGGCCTGGAAACTCTACGAACAGGACCATGACCGGGAGTTCCTGGACGAGATCTACGAGCCCATCGTGCGCTGGAACTCCTGGTGGTTCACCCACAACGACGAGGACGGGAACGGCCTGTGCGAGTACCACCATCCCTTTTCGTCGGGCTTGGACGACAGCCCGCTGTGGGACGAGGGGATGCCGGTGGAGTCCCCCGACCTCAACACTTACCTCTGCCTTCAACTCGAGGCGCTGGCGAAGATCGCGCGCGCCATTGGAGAGCGCGAGGACGCGGAGAGGTGGGCCGTGCAGGCCGACGAGATCGCCGGGCGCATGGTGCGCGTGATGTGGGACGAGGCAAGCGGCTACTTCTGGGCCCTGCACCGGGGACGGCGCATTCACGTGCGCACGCCCTTCAACCTCTTCCCCCTGCTCACGGGCCGGCTGCCCAAGCGGATTGCCGACCGCCTGGTGGCCCACCTCACGAACCCCGAGGAGTTCTGGACGCGCTACCCCGTGCCCACTGTGGCCCGCAACGACCCCAGGTACGACCCGCTGACCATGTGGCGTGGGCCCACGTGGATCAACGTCAACTACCTGCTCGTCGAAGGGCTCCGGCGCACGGGCTACGGGGACGTGGCCCGCGCGTTGCGCGACCGCACTTTGGCCTTGGTGGGACGCCACCGTGACATCTACGAGTACTACCACCCCGAAACGGGCGACAAGCCCCCCAAGGCGGCGCCCACGTTCGGGTGGTCGGCCGCTCTCTTCATCGAGTTGGCCATCGAGGCATCGCGGTGCAGGTGAGAGCAGCCCCCGCCGCCGACTCAGGGTACGGAGCGCTGCCAGTCGATCTGGAATTTCGTGGGCCGGCCGGACCGACAGTCGGCCGGAACGTCGAGGGCGATCTCGGCGCTGCCCCGCTGTTCTCCCTCCATGACCACCAGGTGCCACACGCCGACGATGTCAGCACCGATCTCCCGGCCCAAGAAGACTTCCCAGTAGCCCTCGGCGTTCGTGGTGGTGGTGCCCCCGACGAAGGTGCCGTCGGGTGCGCGGTGGAAGAGGCGGATGGCCACGCCCGGCCTCGGGGAGCCGTCAGGGTTGTAGACGTAGCCGAAGAAGCCAAACCAAGCGCAGTCCACCCCGCCCAAGGTGTTGACCACCTGGTAGAGGGGCACGGCCACAGGCGTGGCCATTCCTTCGGGCGTGGCCGTCGCCAGCGTGGTCTCGATCTGAATGACAATGGGGGTGGGCGTGGGCACGTCGGCCACGGTGAAGGTGACTTCGGCCCGCCGGCCACTGGTCCGCCCGACGGCCTCGACGCGGTAGAGGCCCAAGGGGCCATCGGGTTCCACACGGTGGGGAAGCTGAAAGGCGCCTGTCCCGTCGGTGCCGGCCCGCACGGTGGCACGGCCGACAGGCCCGATGACGGCAATGTCCACCACCTCGTCGGGGCCGAAGCCGAAGCCCTCGATGAAGACCACGCTGTCGGGCGAGGCGCGCTCCGGCACGACGCGGAGCTCCGGGTCGGCCGGCCTGTCGCCGGGGGGCGCACTGCGGGTTGGCGGAGCGGCCGGCTGCGTGGCTGCCACCTCGGCCGAGGCGTCCACGACAATGGGCGTGATGGGCACGAGGACGGCCGTGGGGGGCACGTCGGAGGTAAAGGCTCCCCCCCGAGCTTGCCACCAGGCAAGGAAGAGAGCGCCCGCGGCCACCAAGCCCAGGGCAAGAAGCCGGCCGCGCCCCGAGGCAATCCCGCTCACGCCTTCCTCCCTGCCGCTGTCGGCGCCGCGTTGAGGCGCGCCAACACGTCGAAGAGGCCGGTCAAGTCGCGGACGAGGTCGCAGTCCACCGGAGCCGGCCGGCGGGAGCGGTCCACCAGCACAGGGTACATGCCGGCCGCCCGGGCGCCCAGGATGTCGGTCACGTAGGTATCGCCCACGAAGAGGGCTTCTTCGGGGCGCACGCCGGCGCGCCGCAGGGCCTCGTGGAAGAGGGAGGGGTCTGGCTTGCCGGCGCCCACGATGGCGCTCACGACAACGAAGTCGAGATAGCGGACGAGTTCCAAGTGGCCCAGGAGCTCGAGGAGGGTGCTCTGCCAATCGCTGACAGCGCCCAGGATGTATCCTTCGCCGTGGAGGCGGCTCAGCACGTCCTCCACTTCGGGGAAGAGGTCCCACATGTGGTGGCTCAAGTAGGCCCGGTAGATCTTCTCGGCCAACTCGCGGTGACGTTCCTCGGGCACGCCGAGGTGGGAGAGCACGATGTGGTAGAAGAGCATCCAGAACTCGTGGATGGTGGCGTCGCTCGCCCAGAGCTCGCGGTCGCGCCCCATGCGACGCCAGAACTCGTCCATGGCCGGCCGCACGGCCCGGTGAACCTGGTCGGGCGTCACGTCGAGCCCCAGGTCGCGCAACAGGGTGAACGGCGAAATGCCGGGCCGCACGAGCGTGTGGCCCACGTCGAAGATGACGGCCTTGATGGGCCTCCCCACGTCTCTGTCAGCAGAGGGCCCCTGTTCCCCATCGCGCGGGGGTTGTTCACGTGCCATTTCAGCCTCCCGTTCAGGAATTGGCGTCCACGAATCCCCGGGTCCTCAGCCAGGCCCAGACGAGATCGGCGACTTCGTCCGGGGTGAGGTGGGTGGTGTCCACGCGCAGGTGAGCGTGTGCCCGCGCGTGGGCCAGGCGGCGGCGTTCTCGTGCCAGGAAGTCATCGGTCAGGGAAGCGCCGGGACGCCGGCGGCGCAGCTCGTGGTTGGCCGCGTCCAAGTAGACGAGCACGTCGGGCCGGGTGAAACGCTGCCACATGGAGGGCGCCCCCGAGTGTTCCTGGGCCGGCGTGTGCACCTCCAGGCCACGCCGGCG